>OHJU01001027.1_pt1 | contig 13746 bp, 10 predicted proteins | sample 1568711 | NCBI WGS metagenome assembly OHJU01 (sample SAMEA3879574, study PRJEB24766) | human gut metagenome | biome: human-associated habitat; feature: feces | place: USA | collected 1985/1987 | reverse complement strand
TATTTTTACGCTTCGTCCACTGCTTCCGCAAAAGGCGGCAAAAGTTTGCGGCAGCAGGGCCGCCTGGTGCTTTACTTGCTCCACTTCCACGGCATTGGCCAGGTGGTTGACTTCAATCTGTACCAGTCCGTTGTAGGTTTTCAGGTATCTTTCCCCCTCTTTGCTGCGGGCATATTCTGCGGCAGGGCAGATGCGTGGCAGTTTGTCTATGCAGGGGTAGTGTCCGTTGCTTCCGGTGATGTGGGGAATGAGGCTGCGCAAGGCGGATATGTGTCCGGCTTTGTTCTCGGTTTTCATCTTCTCCATCAAGGTGTCGCTGGGCCATGTGCTGAATGTCTCTTTGCCGGTTTCACGAGCGGTGCGTATAAGGGTAAGTTTCATGGGGTGCTTGCTGTATTAAAGTCCGCAAAGCTACTGAAAAATGACGGGACAGCCGAGGAAAAGTGGAATTATGATGAAACTTCTCATATTTATTCCGGCTGTACGTCGTAATCCGACTGGTTTTTCACGCCGACAATGTCTTGCTTCCTCACCTCGGTTGTTAATATGTGCTGCAACTGCTGTGAGGTCAGCGTCTCGGTGGGAGAGAACTCAGCCGACTTCATATAGCTTAAAATGGCATTGCGCAGCTGACCTCCTTCCGGAGTGTGGCGAATTGCTTCGAGGTTGCTCATACAAACCAATACCTTACCGTTGTCTACGGCAAATTCGAACAGCAAGCCTAACTTGTGGTTCCGTTCCACATTGTCTACTACTTGGATAAGCGGCTTGTATTCGTGGCGTGTAGCGTTCAGAATAAAGGGGCGGGCATGGCGTACGATGCTCCACCATTGCCAGTTGCTATGGCACTCGGTGGGGAACTGCCGGAACAAGGGATGTTTCTCGTCCATCAGCAAGGAGAGGGTGCCCGGCGAAACTTCGCGGCCGGCGTTTTCCGAAATGCTTTTGAACATGGCATAGTTCCAGTAGTCAGGAGTAAAAAGTCCACCTACACTCTGTTCTTCAATGGCTTTGTGGTCGGGTATAAGCAGTATCTTCCCTCCTTGGCTCAGTCTCTTTCGCGCCTCGTCATCCAAGGACTGACAGATGAAGATGTCCGCTTCGCTTTCCGGTGTCCGGTCGGGGTATACCCATAAGTTATAATAGTTATGATAATTCCCGGTGGTCAGTGTCAGTCGCAATTGGGCAGGCTTGTCTATTTCGGTAAGGGTGCTTTTCAACTCGCCCACCTGCATTACTTTTCCTTGCTCTACATGGGCGGGGACTTTGCCTTCGCGAACAAAAGTTACGCTGTCACTCAGGCTTTCCAGACGCCAGCATAATGCATCAGACCATGGTTGCTCTTCGTAATTTGTCAGGGCGAGTCCTATGTTCAGCTCTTCTTTGTTGCTGTAACAGTAGGTGTCCATAAGCGCCAGCGGTACCACCGGAGCACAAAAGCCGCGGAATGTTTCGGGAGTGACAATGCCTTTGCTGTCCATGAAAGCATCCAGAATGCCTACCAGTGCCGAGCCTTGTCCGGGAAAGTCTTGAAGGTCGAGCATCTGGAATCCACCTAAACCGGCAGTGCGCAGGCCGTATTCAATATCAGCCTTGTAGCATTCGACGGCAAACCGGCCGGTGGCCTGATGGAATGCGTCAATCTGGTTCTGCAGTCCATTTTCATTGAGCCGGTCACGGAATATCTCCAAGTTATATGGATGCAATACGCCGGTGTATTTCTCCAACTCCTTGTAGTCGGGATAAATTTGGAACTGTCCGGTTTCGTGACTGATGACCGGTCGGGGAGATTTCGCTATGGCAGCAGTATAATCCGCACGGGTATTGGGACGGGTGTTGTTCAAGATACCTCCCTTTTCGGCATCGACAAAGGCAAACGAACTGCGTACGTGCGTTGTATAGCCTTCGCCTCCTCCTACCCGGCAGGTTGTCAGATAATCTTCACCGTCTATGGCACCTCCCCAACCCAGGAAGTTGTTGGAACCGAGCGAATAGAGATGGCGGTTGTCATGTTTTCTGAATCCGTCCAGCCAATTGCGCATCAGGTCAACGTCGCCACCCAACTCGTTGCCCAGTCCCAACATGGTGAATGAGGGGTGATTGCCCATGTAGTCGAGGGTCATATAGGCTTCGTTCAGCAAGAAGTCATTCAGGCGATGGTTGTCCGGTGAAATGCTTCCCCATAAAGGCAACTCGGCCTGGAAATAGATACCCTCGATGTCGGCAGCGGCAAAAGCGGCGCGGGGCGGGGTGTAGGAATGGCAACGGTAGTAGTTGATGCCATAACTCTTGGCTGTCTGAAAAACTTTTCGCCAGGACTTTACATCCATCGGCGCATATCCGGTAAGTGGGAATACGCAAGCGTCGTGTTTGCCGCGCAAGAAGGTCTTGAAGCCGTTTATGGTGAACTGAGTACCTTCGGTGGCAAAGTCGCGCATACCGAAATCTGTTATTATATTGTCTTTACCCTCGTTTGTGGCAAGGGTCACGTTCAGTGCATAAAGTGTGGGGTGGAATTCGCTCCATGTCTGCATCCGGTTGCCCATGTCGAGCGTCAGTTCTATCTTATTTTCACCTTTGCTTAAGCCGACTTGTTTTTCCATGTCCAGTAACAGGTGTTCTTGTTGGGTGTTCCACGTCTTGGCAGAAAGGGTCACTACGCCCGATTGCTCCGAATCGCTGTATATGTTTACATGGATGCGGGCCTTTTTCTCCTTTACAGACGGGTAGACTTGTACCTGCTCGAGATAGGTGTGTGGGGTCGCTTCGATGTAGAAATCGCCCAGAATGCCGTTCCAGTTGGTTTGTGTGCCGTCGGTCCAGGCATGCGAGCTTTGGATTTCGGCTGGTACGGAGCTGGGGGAATTGTCAATGCGTATCTTTATATGGTGGCTGCCGGGTGCCAAGGCCGGCAGGCTATAGCAGTGAGGTGCATAGATATGTCCCAACGTGCCGACGCTGTCCCCGTCTATCCAGAGAGTACTGGGCTTTGTACGTTCCATGAAGAGTATCAGGCGTTTCCCTTCCATCTGTACGGGAATTTCAACATCTTTTTCATATTCTACGATGCCGGAGTAGGGATAAGTCCGTGTCAACTGGGAGGTTACATTGGTGGGATGCCTGCCGTCTCCCAACTTGTTTTCATCCGTCGTACCGGGCAATGTGCAGTTCCCTAATGAACTGTTCCAATTTCCTGATAAATCGATTCGTTCTCTTATTGTCTGGAATTCTTTTTTGTCTGTACATGATGCCAGACATGCCAATAAGCATAATACAATGAAATTTCTCATAAACTACCTGTTTTTCATGGCCGGTGATTGATTGACCGGTTGCAAATATAGGGCATTGCTCCCGTCTCTCTGTATACAAAATGTTTCCAATTATGTGACGGGATGTTTTTTTATTGCTATCTTCATGCTTGATATTAGTGTTGTTGAGTGTTCGTCATTATAGATGAGGATTTTTATATCATGTAATTTGTTTCTGTCTTTATGAATAAAGAATTGAAAATCAGTGATAAATCACCTTTTGAGAAAATAAGGAAGTTTGATGGGCAAGGACGGTCATACTGGACTTCGAGGGAATTGTGCGCTGCTTTGGGGTATAGTACGTACCAGAAATTTTCCGTTCCATTGGCAAAAGCCATGAGGTCTGCCGAAGCGGATGGTATAAATGTGGATGAGCATTTTAACCTGATGGTTGAAATGGTTGGGGTAGGCTCTGGTGCGCGTAGGAGCGTGGAAAACTATCACCTTACGCGGGAGGCTTGCATCTTTATAGCGAGGCAGGTCTATGCTAAAAAGAAAGAAGTGCAGGCAGCCCTTGAATACTTTTCCAGTGTTAGCATTGATTTTGATGGGGCCGAATGTGATGTGAACTGTCAGGAGGTTGTCTCTGAGATGGAGAAAGATAAAATCAGAGAGAGGAACCGGGAGCATTGGAAAAGGTTAAATGACGAAGCTTCAGAGTTTTATAAAAAGAAGATGAGGCTGCTGGATGAAGTGGAGGATTTTAAAGCGGATGCTTCTTTTCATGGGAACAAGGCTCCACATCACATGATGTACAAGCTGGGGACATTGTACAGTAAGGATGGATGCAGAGGGTATGAATTTCTGATAGAATATGATGTGTATGAACCGGTTGTCGGCATTTATTATGGATGTAAGGGGCTGATTCTTGATGGGAATGATGAAGATGGGGAAAAAATGTTCAATGAAGAATGGAAAGATATTCGTTATTATGTTACTGCTGTTCTTGAAAATACATTTCCGGGGAAATCTTTCACTCATCGCTTTAAGCCTACAAATAATGCGAACAACCATACTTATTGGCCCTTTTGGATTACTCTTCATGAAGATGAGGATATTGTGGAGGTGGGTGCAAGGGCGGTTCGTCTTATAAGAAGTATATATGAGGGGTATCTTGAAAATGAAGATGTTGAGGCTCTGAGAAAACGTTCTGGCTCTCGGAAAGAGCCTCAGGAAGAGGATAAGATACGTTTCTCTGCTGATGTTAACTTTACAAAAAAAGCGTATCAGGAACTGCTTGAAGAGATAGGCCAAATGTCGAAAAAGGGAAAGGAGAAGACAAATAAAGAAATGTTTGAGAAACTACTGGAAAAGACCACTGAAAGTGGATATCTGAGAAAAGAAAAACACTATGAGGCAGCGTGGCGGATAGTACGAAATGCAGATGTGAAGGAGCGAGATTTGCAGCAGAAAACTAATAAACAATTTATCTACATGATTAGACTTCTTTTGGGGTATATGCAATTTTATTTGGGAACATTAGATACTTCTAAGTGTGATATAGAACATAATAGAGGAGTGGTGTCACCTCCTTACACGTCTATCAGCAAGATTTTGATGACTATGAACGGCGGATTTTTCGGGGAAACAATAAGAAAATTGTGTGATAGTAAGAAGGATGCTACATCTATAATAATAAATTCATGGAAAATATTGCAAACTCTATTAGACCTGCCAAAGGACGCTTGGAAAATCGTAAATGACACATTAGGCTTACCAGAGAAAAAATGGAAAACCTTTAAAGATAAATGTGGAAATGGATAAAGAGGTTGATTGTCTTTTTTGTAGACGTCTATTTCACAGCTGGTTCTTCCCCCATACTTTTGCAATCGTTAATGCTAACGGTTGCTTTTTGTTCTTATAGGCAGAGGGCGCCATAATATAAACTTTAAAAAAAAGATTATGGAAAATCAAGAATTTCCGAAAGGAGTCGGTTTCGCTCCGTTTTTGCGTTCATTCATGAGTAATTCTTCTATTTCTATTGATGAACTTGCAGTGGCTATGACAATGTCGAAGTACGCAATTACACGTTTGGCCGAGGGCAAGAGTTATCCTACTGACGTGTGCTACGCAGAATTCTGTATCATGTTCACCGTTGTATTAGGTAAAGATTTTGATGCTTACAAAAAGATGACTAGAAAAGACAAAGATGATTTGGTTGCCAAAATAATGGCAAGTGGAGGATCTGCTTGTACGGTGGCAGGAATGATAAGCTTGATTTCGGCTTCAGGTGTTGTTGCTGGGTTGTCGGCAGCAGGAATAACCTCCGGATTGGCTGCAATTGGCGGTATAATAGGAGGTGGTATGCTGGCAGGGATTGCAGTTGTTGCGGCTGCCCCATTGGTAGTAGGGACCATATTGTATTCTCTTTGTAAACCCAAAGATAAAAAGGCCGATTTTTTGCTTGCGTACAGATATGATTTAGACCCCAAATATGAAATAAATCCTCAAGACAATGAAGATGAAGATATGGATTGAAGAAGCAATGAAGGAAATGGTAGAAGAGGTAGAAAAAAATGAACCGATGCCAAAACATTGGAAACGCAGTGTGCTGCTGTTCTGCTTGTTGTCGGCCGTTTGTTTTCAGACGGGACTTTTGGTGTTGGCAAAAAACGGCATTGCTTCCGCTGATAGAAGCCCTCTTTTCATTGCAACTGGCATTGTCTGTTCTATGCTGGTGGGAGTTGTGCTGATTAAATGCTGCTTATATGCAAAAAGAATAATGAATAAAAGTAATAATTAAAAATAAGATAGTTATGGAATGTATTTTTTGTTTGAATGAGAATGCCTATTTCGATGGCGTGAATTATGTTTGTCCGGATTGTGGAAGAGAATGGCCATGTGATGAAATTGCGGATGACGATGATGATAACGACAAGTTGCGTTGCCCTGAATGTGGCTCGCATTTGGTCTATCCTGATTCAAGTGGTATTAATGATTATGCTTGTGATGCTTGTGGGTGTAGATGGGATGGTGACGATGATGACTACGATGAAGATTATGACGATGATGAAGAAGAAGATTAATTGTTGCAATTATGGAGCTGGGCAAATAGCGCTATTATTACCGCATTATTACATGCTTCAATCTGAAAAAGATTAGCATTCCTTTGCCAGGCCCCCTGCTTTTCACTATCTTTGCCTCTGTAGTTTGTAGTTGCGCACAGTCGTGGAATGTCTTTCTCATAGTTGTGAAGAAGGTGTATCACAAATATGAAGAAGGTAAACCACAGCTGTGCGCATTTTTTTTTGATAAGCTTTCAGCAGAAGGAAGAACGCTTCTTTGCGTAAGGAAGACCTATGCTCTGCCTAATGAAAGCCGGTACTTTGCATGAGCGAAACCTGCAGACAGCAACAGAAATGAATCTAAAAATGGAGGAAAGAATATGGCAATTTTATTTGATTGGTACGAAAACCCGAAAACGAAGGATAAACAAGGGGAAGAGCTGACCCTGCATCCCCGGATTAAACTGAACGGCTCTACGACGACCGATGAGCTGCGCAGGCATATACAAGAATACTGCTCGCTGACCGAGACGGATGTACTGGCGGTACTCGATGCTTTGTCGCATTTTGTGGGACGCGAGCTGGGGGAGGGCAGGCAGGTACATTTGGACGGCATCGGTTACTTTGTTCCCACGCTGACCTGCACGGAACCGGTGACACTGGAGACAAAGCGGAAAAGTACTAAGGTGAAGTTGAAAAACATCACTTTCAGACCGGACAAGGCGTTGCGCAGTGAGATAGGAGTATTGAAAGTAAAGCCGCTGAAATTGCGGAATCTCATGAAAAAGAGGCTGACGGATGATGAGGTGAAGCAAAAAGTGGTGAACTATCTACGTAAGAATGAGTTCATCACCCGCAGTGTTGTACAGTCGATTTGCGGCATGACCCGCACGACTGCAACGCGGCAGATTCGTCGTCTTTGTGAGGAGAATGTGTTGGTAAACAAAGGGTTGCAGAAACAGCCGATTTATTTTTTGAAGGAAAAAGAGTAGGTTGATGCGTATAGGGCTTGCATGGATTGCGTCATGTAGGCAAAATCTGCCTGCATGCTTGCATGAGGTCTGCTTGCATGGTGCAATCTGTTGTAAATTAGTGCGCTATGTCATTTCATGCAAGTATGTAAGTAAAACATGCGATAAAATTACAGTTGTAGATTAGGAATACCTATAATCGGCAGACGAGAAATTAAAGAATGAAAACAACGCGGCAGAAGGATAGTTTTTATTATTTTTGCAATCAATTCTCAATAGTTATTTAAAAAATATGGCAAAGAAAAATTCAACAGCTAAAGATACGGAACTGTCACTCTCGTTTTTGGGGAAAGTGGCAGCGTTATTTAGAAGTGAAACGGTTCATTTCGTTATCGGCTTGGTGCTGGTAATCTTTTCGGTTTATTTGTTGCTTGCTTTCACATCATTCTTTTTCACGGGAGCGGCAGACCAGAGCATCATTGACGGAGGCAGTGCGCAGGAGCTGATTTCCACCAACAATGGGGTGAAGAACTACGCCGGTAGCCGCGGTGCGCAGTTGGCCAGCTATCTGATAAATGATTGCTTCGGCGTATCGTCTTTCCTGATTCTCGTGTTCCTGGCTGTGGCGGGACTGAAGCTGATGCGGGTGCGTGTGGTGCGCTTGTGGAAGTGGTTCATCGGCTGTTCGTTGATGCTGGTGTGGTTCTCGGTATTTTTCGGTTTTGTGTTTGTAGACCAGTACAAGGACTCTTTCCTCTATCTGGGCGGTATGCACGGATACAATGTCAGTAACTGGCTTGTGTCTCAAGTCGGTGTGCCGGGAGTCTGGCTGCTATTGTTGGTAACTGCCATTTGCTTCCTCATCTATCTGAGTGCACGGACTGTCATCTGGTTGCGCAGATTGTTCAGTCTCAGCTTCTTGAAGCGTAAGGAGAAGGTGGAAAGCGTGCAGGGTGAAACGCCGGAAGAGTTCAAGACCTCTTGGGGTGCAAAGGAAAAGGCGGCTGCTCCGACACCGGAAGCTGCGGAGCCGGAAAAGGTTCTTGAAAAGGAGGATGAGATTGCTATAGAGGAAGAAGAGGACGAACCGCTGAATGAAATCACCCTTGACTTGGGTGGAAGTGATGGAAAGATAAAGCCTGCCAAGTCTGCGGATGAGGACGTTACCATGACTTTTGAGACTCCTGCACCGGAGCCGGTACCCCCTTTTCGGGAACAGCCGGTAGAGAAGGAGCCGGCATTCCAGGTTGAAAAGGCCGAAGAGGAGGAGTATGTGGGAACGGAGAAGGAGCCGTACAATCCCCGTCTGGATTTGGAAAACTATCATTACCCCACAATAGACCTGATGAAGCATTACGATGACAATGGTCCGACCATTGACATGGTAGAGCAGAACGCGAACAAGGATAAGATTATCAATACTCTGCGTAGTTTCGGTATAGAAATCAGTACCATTAAGGCGACGGTAGGTCCTACGGTGACGCTGTATGAAATCACTCCCGAGCAGGGCGTCCGCATTTCGAAGATACGCGGTCTGGAAGATGATATTGCCCTCAGCCTTTCGGCGCTCGGCATCCGTATCATCGCTCCCATTCCGGGAAAGGGTACGATTGGTATCGAAGTGCCCAACTCCAATCCGAAGATTGTATCCGGTCAGAGTATTATCGGCAGCAAGAAGTTCCAGGAGTCTACTTACGACTTGCCCATCGCACTGGGTAAGACGATTACGAATGAAGTGTTTATGGTGGATTTGTGCAAGATGCCGCACGTGCTCGTTGCCGGTGCTACCGGTCAGGGTAAGTCCGTGGGGTTGAATGCCATCATCACCTCCTTATTATATAAGAAGCATCCGGCAGAGCTGAAGTTTGTGTTGGTAGACCCCAAAAAAGTAGAATTCAGCATCTACTCCGTGATTGAGCATCACTTCCTCGCAAAATTGCCCGACGGGGAAGATGCCATCATTACAGACGTCACGAAGGTGGTGCAGACCTTGAACTCTATCTGTGTGGAGATGGATACCCGCTATGACTTGCTGAAAGCTGCCCATGTGCGCAACATCAAGGAGTACAACGAGAAGTTCATCAACCGTCGTCTGAATCCGGAGAAGGGGCATAAGTTCATGCCTTACATCGTAGTCGTTATCGACGAGTTCGGTGACTTGATTATGACAGCTGGCAAGGATGTGGAACTGCCCATTGCCCGCATCGCCCAGTTGGCGCGTGCCGTAGGTATACATATGATTATCGCTACACAGCGACCGACAACAAACATCATTACGGGTACGATTAAGGCTAACTTCCCGGCGCGTATCGCTTTCCGTGTATCGGCAATGGTCGATTCGCGTACCATCCTCGACCGTCCGGGAGCCAACCAGCTGATAGGTCGCGGTGATATGCTATTCCTGCAGGGAGCAGACCCGGTGCGTGTGCAGTGTGCCTTTATCGATACCCCCGAAGTGGCGGAGATTACGAAGTTCATCGCCCGCCAGCAGGGCTACCCCACCGCTTTTTATCTGCCCGAATATGTGGATGAAAATGCAGGAGGTGATTTGGGGGATGTGGATATGGGGCGTCTTGATCCTTTGTTCGAGGATGCAGCCCGTCTCGTCGTTATTCACCAGCAGGGTTCCACATCGCTCATTCAGCGTAAGTTTGCCATCGGTTATAATCGTGCCGGCCGCATCATGGACCAGTTGGAGAAAGCGGGGATTGTGGGACCGGCGCAAGGCAGCAAGGCGCGTGAGGTGTTCTGTATAGATGAGAGCGACCTGGAAATGCGGTTAAACAATTTGCAATAAGGAATGGTTATTTATAGAATGATGAAATTTGATAAGCTTTTACTTGGTGTGCTATTGCTGTTGTTTGCTGTGCCGATGTCGGCACAACAACCGGATGCCAAGAATATATTGGAGCGTACAGCCGAAGCCTTTCGGAAAGCGGGAGGGGTGAAGCTGGCGTTTACCGTGAACGAACAACAGGGCTCTTATGCGGGAGTTCTCTATCTGGAAGGTGAGAAGTTTGTGGTTGAGACCGAGGGAATGAAGACTTGGTTTGACGGACATACGCAGTGGAGCTATGTGGCTTCGGCAGATGAGGTGAATGTATCGGAACCTACGCAGGAGGAATTGCAGACTCTTAATCCGTATGCTTGGTTGTCCCTCTACAAGCAGGGATACAGATTGAAGTTGAGCAGTGTCGGTGGTAAGCAAGACAAGTCTGTTTATTACATCACCATGACTGCTGCCGACAAGAGGAAAGACCCTGAAAGTGTCTATCTGTTTGTGACAAAGGATACGTATCGTCTGCATCAAGTGGACTTGGCACCACGGGGGAGTAAGTATATGACTACTATCCTTATTAATAACTACCAGACCGGACAATCCTATCCGGATAGTTTCTTTGTCTTTGACAAAAAAGCCTATCCCACGGCTGAAGTCATCGACATGCGCTAAATAGTAAATTGTAAATAGTCAAATAGTAAATAATATAATGATGGAAACAGAAAAAGTAAAATGTCTGATTGTCGGTTCGGGTCCTGCCGGCTATACTGCCGCTATTTATGCAGGCCGTGCCAATCTTTCACCGGTACTTTATGCAGGATTGCAGCCCGGTGGCCAGTTGACAACCACTACTGATGTGGAGAATTTCCCCGGTTATCCCCAAGGTATCGGAGGTCCGGAATTAATGGAAGACCTGCGGAAGCAAGCCGAACGTTTTGGTGCAGATTTGCGTTATGGAGTTGCTACCGCAGCCAATCTTGCTGAAGCACCTTACAAGATTACGATTGATGACGAAAAGATGATTGAGGCTGAAACGCTGATTATTGCTACAGGTGCCGCTGCGAAGTATCTGGGGCTGGAGGATGAAAAGAAATATGCGGGAATGGGTGTCAGCGCTTGTGCCACTTGTGACGGTTTCTTCTACCGCAAGAAAACGGTAGCTGTTGTAGGGGGTGGAGATACTGCCTGCGAGGAAGCTGTTTACCTTGCCGGACTGGCTGCCAAGGTTTATCTGATTGTCCGCAAACCTTATCTCCGCGCTTCCAAGATTATGCAGGAGCGTGTGATGAAGCATGACAAGATTGAAGTACTGTTCGAACATAATGCCGTAGGCTTGTTTGGAGAGAACGGTGTGGAAGGTGTACATTTGGTACAGCGTATGGGTGAACCTGATGAGAAGCGCTATGATGTGGCTATTGACGGTTTCTTCCTGGCTATCGGCCATAAACCCAACTCAGATATTTTCAAACCTTATGTAGATACGGACGAAGTAGGTTATATCGTCACCGAGCCGGGAACACCGCGTACCAAAGTGCCGGGCGTATTCGCCGCCGGAGACGTTGCTGATCCTCACTATCGTCAAGCCATCACCGCTGCCGGAACTGGTTGCCAGGCAGCCATTGAAGCGGAAAGATATTTGTCTGCGAAAGGACTGATTTAGTGATTAGTGATTAGGGGTTAGGATGACAACAATGTGTTTTTATTATGCTAACCCCTAATCGCTTATCCCTTGTCACTTATTCCTTATCCTATCTTGCTGATTTTCTTCAGCTTTTCTTCGTCTATGATTTTGATTTTACGCCCGTCGATGGTGATTAACCGTTCTGTGGCAAACTGTGACAACGTACGTATGGCGTTGGAAGTGGTCATGTTTGACAAATTGGCCAGATCTTCACGCGAGAGATAGATACTCAAGGTGGAGCCGTCTTCCTCCAAACCATAACTTTCTTTGAGGAATAGTAGGGATTCTGCGAGTCTTCCGCGGATATGTTTCTGCGTCAGGTTTACAGTGCGTTCATCGGCAATGCCCAAGTCAACGGACAATTGCTTGATGAAGAACATGGCAAGGTCGTTGTTTTGTGTGAGCAGAGTCATCAAGGCAGTCATGGGGATTTGGCAAACAAGAGACGGCTCGAATGCAGATGCTGCCGTGACATAGTCTGTTTTTGCAAAGTAAGGGCGGTAACCGAAATATTCGACAGGTTTAATCATACGGATAATCTGGCTTCTACCACCGACTCCGTCTTTATAGATTTTGACCTTTCCACTCAGCAGACACATCAAATGCGTAGGTGTCTCGCCTTCGCAATGGATGACTTCGTTTTTTTTGTAGTTCTGGAGTGTGAAGTGGTTGGCGAGGAATTCCCGTTGTTCGTCATTCAAGGGAGACCATATATCTGCAATCAACTCCGGAACATTAATATCAGACAAGTTTACTTTTACCATAACTGCTGCAAAACTGTGTTATACAGCACAAATGTAAAAAGAAAAAATTAAATATTGCACAAAAGACACGAAAAGATGCAGTCTGAAGACAGGAAAATGATAATTTGGCGGCCAAGCAGCTAAATTAAGTAACGAGCTACAAGCTACCAGTGACAAGTACCTTTCGGCATGATAGCTGAGGGTGTGTCATTGGTAGCTCGTAGCTTGTAACTCGTTACTTATTTAGTGAATAGCAATTCCCTGTATTTCGGCAACGGCCAAATCTCGTCGTCAACCTCCATTTCAAGGTGATCGATATGATCACGTATCTTTTCCAGATACGGACGTACATTTTCTTCGTAGGCAAAAGCCTTATCTTTGTAGCTATCCATGTGATTGGCCACTTTACGGGCTTCGGTCATTTCGCGTACAAGGACTTTGATAGAAGTTACACGCTTGGAAATTTCCCGTATCAGTTCTTTACGATCGGCACTTAGTACTTCGTATTCTTCAGGAGAGAAGATTTCTTTAAGACCGAGTAGGTTCTCCAGCAGGCGGTTCTGGTAGCTGACTGCTATGGGAACAATGTGATTGATGGCTAGGTCTCCTAATACGCGGCTCTCAATTTGCACTTTCATGGTGTATTTTTCCAATTCTACTTCCAGGCGACAGGCGAGTTCCGTTTCATTAAAGATACGTTCGCCAATCAATACTGAACGGGATTGGTTGTCCATATAGTGCATCAGAGCTTCGGGTACATGGCAAATATTAGTCAGTCCGCGGCGGGCAGCTTCTTCTTTCCATTGGTCAGAGTAGCCGTCTCCTTCGAAACGGATAGCTTCGGAAGCGATGATAGTCTCTTTCAGGATGCGGAAAATGGCTTCATCTTTACCAATTCCTTCTTCCATCAGTTTGTCGATGGATGCTTTGAATTCATTCAACTGGTTAGCCATGGCAGCATTGATAGCAATCATGGCAGCTGCACAGTTGGATGAAGAACCGGCTGCACGGAACTCAAAACGATTGCCGGTGAAAGCAAACGGAGAAGTACGGTTACGGTCTGTCGTGTCGAGGAGAATCTCTGGAATACGTCCGATTCCCAATTTAAGAGTTGTTTTTTCTTCGGCAGTCATTTTATCGTCTCCTACCTGACGTACTATATCATCCAGAGTGGCAGATAATTGTCTGCCCAGGAATATGGATAAAATAGCGGGTGGCGCTTCATTGGCACCTAGGCGGTGACTGTTACCTGCACTCAT
>OHJU01001023.1_pt1 | contig 13798 bp, 10 predicted proteins | sample 1568711 | NCBI WGS metagenome assembly OHJU01 (sample SAMEA3879574, study PRJEB24766) | human gut metagenome | biome: human-associated habitat; feature: feces | place: USA | collected 1985/1987 | reverse complement strand
GAAGCAATGCTCTATTTACTTATATTTATATAATAAGTAAAATTAATATAATGAGTTATTATAGGAAAAGTAGGTGTTACGGATGAAGAGACAAGATGCAAATAAAAAGAATATAGAGCCTGAAAACGTTGGCGCTGTACACACACACACACACACACACACACCGGTAATTTAAACAAAAGAATATTAATAAGCGTAGGAATACTAGTAGCAATAATGATTCTACTAGGAGTTTTTGCGCTTATTTTTAATATAAATAATAAGAAAAATGAGAGTATAGGAAGTAATGGCGAAGGATATAATGCAGGAGGGACTATAAATGGAGATAAAGGATATATTTCATCTGCACAAATAATTCAAACCAAGACGGGAACAGGTCCTTGGGATGCAAATGATGAACCAGGTAATGATAGTTCAGAGGATAACAATATTGTACGTTCGTTTGATCAAGTAACATGGACTGTTGATTTAACAATGGCGTTAAAAAGTGGAATTGCAGAATCAAATTTAACAGGAGGAATTATAAATGTTGAAGCCTCTATTCCATCAAATTGTGCAAACGTTGTAACTTGGGATTTAGAATCAATGGGATGGCTTGAAGGTTCAGGTAAAGTAAGTAGTGATGGACGAGTATTAACAGGACAATATGTGATGTCTACTACAGATAACACCATACCAGGAAAACAAACATTGGTATTAGTATTAAAAGTAGAAGGAGCACAAAATGAAACAAAAATAAAGCCAGAATTTAAATTTTGGTTAGAAGGAAACGAAGACCGTGAGAAATATGCTATAAATAATATTCAAGAAATTAGTGTAAGTGCAACACCAAGGTATAATGTTGGACTATTGAGAAATGTAGACTTAGCAAAAGAAATAAATTTAAATGAAAATGGCAAATCACAAACTGGTAGATTATATGGATATTCTTTAACATATCAATTATATAATGATGGTGGTGTAGCTAAGGGATTAAAAGGAATAGAATATCCAGCAGGAGATATAAAATTAGATATAAAATTAAAATTAGAAAAGGTAAGTATAGATAATCCAAATAATACAGAAGATATTACAAATTCATCTACCCCTATTTTGTATAACTATAAAATGAATACATATAATCCAAATGCAACAACAGTGAATGGATATATTCCAAATAGAAATATGGCAGTAGCACGCCATGCTGCACATGAGTACCGTATACCAGCTGCTTCAGGAGGAGGAACAAAAGCTTGTTATGATTCTGGAACAATAAGTATGAGTCAAAATGGAGCTGAAATAAGTTCAGTACTAAGTGATTATAAGTTTAATGGAGAATTCCCTACACAATATGCTGGAATAGATCCAGCAAGTACAGCAATTAAATATACTGCAAACATAGGTTGTTTTTCGACAGCGTATTTTCAAATTTTAGTACCATATACCGACGAGAGTAGTGAAGGTGGATATAATTATTACTTAACAGTAGAAGATATTAATATGGAGGCCTATAGTAGTAGTGGAACAAAACTAGAAAATCAAACAATTAAAACAGATGACTCTTCAAGAATACAACATGTAATATTTAGAAGCGGAGGATATTCAACATATCATTGGTTATCAAGCAACTTTAGAGGAGGAACGGGAGCTACAGGGTTATATAGTCATTATAGTCAAGGTGATGCAAAAGCAGAAATTGGGCAAAAATTTGTATATAGATTTGATGTTACTAATAGCAGTAATAATGATATAAAAGATGACATATACGATGCAAATTCATTATTAAAATTTGATGGTAATGTATTTAATGTAACACAAATAAATGGAAAGACATATAATTTTAGTGGAAATTCAACAAATAATTTTTATGATAGTGATATGAAATTTAAAATGCTGTATGCTGCAAAAAAGGATGGAAGCAATTGGATATCTGATTCAGAAATGAAAAATACGACAGAAGATGAGTTAATATTTTTTAAAACTGAAGAGGAATTAAAAAGACAATTGGGAGATTCAGCAATATGTGTAGGTGTTTTGTTTGAATCCATTAGTGGAATTGCAGAAGCTGGAGAAGGATATAGTGTTGAAATTGCACTAGAGGTTACAAATAGTGGACAAATTGGAACAGTATATCAGTTTGTAACTAGTTCTAAGTTATATAAAAAAGATAAAAAATTGGATAGGGAGACCCAAACAAAAGAAAATCCTAATGCACAATTTCCATCCCCAGATATATCAATTAATTGGAATTATATTAAGACAGCTTATGATGCAAATGGAAATATAGTTGCAGGAACACATAATGGTACTTATCAATATGGTCAATCACTTTTAATAGTAGGTGGAAAATTATCTGTAATACATAGTGTGGAAGATAAGACAACAGCTGGAAGCGAAAAAGTAAATTACGATATAGGAAGAAATGAAAATACAGTAACATTTGGACTAAAAGCACAATTACAAACTACAGTTACAACAGGAACTCCAATGAGCAATGTTACAGTTACATTAGAAGAAACACTTCCAGTAGGATTAGAATATATTCCGGGAAGTAGTAGTTATAATGAGCCAACTATAGAAAATTTATCAAACGGTGGACAGAAACTAACATGGATTATTTATGGATGTACTGTTGGACAGGATATAGAAAAAATTACATATCAAGCTAAAATAGATGAAGAAAGTGCAAATGGTACACAGTATACAGCTTCGGTATTGGCAACTGCAGACAAAATAGGAACATCTTTACCTAGTACTAGAACAGACTCAAGTACAATACAGATAACAAACCTAGCAAGTCATAGGTTATATAAAGAAGTAGAGAATGCAATTATAGAAAAGAATGGAAAAATAAAATATACATTAGTGTATGAAAATAAAACTGATGATCCAGTTCCAGAGTTCCAATTATTAGATATACTTCCATACAATGGAGATAATAGAGGTACAGACTTTAATGGAATATATACATTAGAAAGTATAAATATACAACAGAAAGTAAATGGTACAGTACAATCAACAAATAATTTAAAATTGTATACTACGAATTCAATGACTGTAAGAAATATGACAGCAAAAGATGACGGAATAGGAACAGATAATATCTGGGCAGAAAAAACAATAGGAAATACATTAAATGAAAGTGTAACAGGAATAGCAGTAAAAGGACAAATTGCTGGAAAAACGAGATTAGAAATAGAGATAACTTTGCAAACACAGAATAATGAAGCAAAAGATATATATGCAAATACATCAATGGCACAAGTATATGCAGATTCAGAACAAATGCAAACAGGAAAAGTAGAAACAAGAGTAGTTTATAGAGAAATAACAGGAAAAGTATGGGACGATAGTAATAGGAATGGTGTGATAGATTCTAGCGAGAAATACTTAGAAGGAACAACAGTAAGATTATTAAACAGCACAAATAATACAGAAATAACAAGAACAACGACAAATGTACAGGGTGAATATGAATTTATAGATTTAGCAAAAGGAACATACAAAGTAGAAGTAGAGGTAGATAGTCTACACGAATTAACAGATAAGGAAGTAGGAACAAATAGAGAGATAAATAGTAAATTTAACCAAGCAAGTAAACAAACAGATGAGATAACAAAATTAAACACAATAAGCTCGCCAGAAATAATAGAAGACAATGTAAATGCAGGAATAAGAACAGTCCAGTTTAATATAAATACAAAAGTAGAAGGTGTTGGAGGAAACATAAGTGGAGAAGGAGAAGATGTTTACGAGAGTGTAGATAAAGGACAAGACAGTAAAAAAGATATAATAGTAACTCCAAATGCAGGATATAGAGTAGATACAATAACAGTAAATGGAGAGAAAATAACATTTACAGAAGAGGCAAACCATACAGTAATACTAAATAAATTCATAAATATGCAAGAAGACAAAGAAGTAATAGTAACATTTAAAGATGTAAGGACCAGTGTATTAGTACACCATTACAAAGAAGGAACAAGCGAAAAGTTAAGCGAGGATGTAACAATAAATGGAGAAATAGGGGATAAATATACAACAGAAGTTGCAAATGATATACCACAAAACTACGAAGTAGTAAGTACACCAAGTAATGCAAGTGGAAATATGGTTGCAAGCCAAACAGTAGTAACATATTACTATAGATTAAAAACACCAACAGTAAATGAGCAAAGTATAAATAAAAACGGAACAGAGAAGATAGAAAACTTAACAGATGAAATAACTTACGATATTGTATATAAAGCAACACTAGAAGATTACATAGGAGAAGCAGAAGTAACAATAGTAGATAAGTTACCATATCAAATAGTTGTAGATAGTTCAGACTTAGCAGGAGGAAAATATGATGCAACGGGAAAAACAATAACTTGGACAGAAACAATAAAAGATATAAATAGTTATGAAAATAAAAACAATGAAATAACAATAAATAAAACAATAAAAGTAGTATATACAGGAATAAATCAAGGAACAACAAATATAAAGAATGTTGTAACAGGAAAAATTAAAACAAAAACACCAGAGAAAGAATTTGATGAAGTAACAGCAAATGAAACAACTACAACGGAATTTACAGTAAATATACCTGTAAGTAAAGTATGGGAAGATGATAGTAATAAGCTTGGACAACGTCCAACAAAGGTAACATTTAAATTAGTTGGAAGTGATGGAAGAGAATATACAAAAGAATTAGAAAAACCAGGAACAGCAGGAAGTAGTACAACACAAGACCAATCAAATCCAAATAGATGGAATGATATATTTACGAACTTACCAAAGTATGATAGCAATAACCAAGAAATAAAATATACATTAACAGAAATAAATGGGAACTTAACATATTATGATGCAACTGTAGACAGTACAGGAAGAATTGTAACAAACACAAATAAATACGGAAAGGTAACCGTACATTACTATATAATGAATACGGACGGAACAACCACAACTACAAGAGTACCAAGTACGAGTGGTGCAGAAGTTCAGGATGTAATAATAGAAGGAAAAGAAGGAGAAGAGTATCATACAACATGGGCAAATAATGTAAATGAAAAATACGAGTTAGTAACATCAAAATTACCAACAAATGCTACAGGAACAATAGAAAAATATAATGAAGAAAAACCACAAGAAGTAATCTATTATTACAGATTAAAACCAGCAAAAGTATTAATAAATTACTTAGAGAAGGATTCAAATCAGGTATTATCAAGTCAAGAACAAATAGATGGACATGTAGATGACAAATACAACACAAATACAGACCATCGCAAAGAGACAATACAAAAAGATGGAAGAACATATACTTTAGTAGAAGACAGTGGAAATACAGAAGGAACAATGACAGTAGCAGATACAACAGTAACATACTATTATCTACAAAATACAAAAGCAACAGTAAGATATGTGGAAAGAAATCCAGAAACAGGAGAAATAGTAAAAGACCTAGAAGAGCCAACAGTAAAAGAAGGATTAGTTGGAGATGAGTTTGTAACAAATTCAAAAGACTTTATAGGATATAAATTAGTAGAAAGTCCAGAAAAGACAACAATTAATTTAACAAAAGAAGAACAAACACTAATTTACTACTATGAACCAGTATATACAGGATTAATAGAAAACCACATAGATGATAAAACAGGAAAAATATTAGAAACAGAAACTCACGAAATACAAGTAGGAGAAGACTACAACATACCAAGCAAAGAATTTGAAGGATATGATTTAGTAGAAAGTAAACTTCCAGAAAACGCAGAAGGAACAATGGGAGAAGAACTTGTAACAGTAAATTACTATTACATCAAAAAAGCAGTGTTAGAAGTAAACTACATAGATAAATTAACAGGAGAACCTTTAACAGAACAAATAGTAGATGAAACTAAACATGAAGGTGATGAGTATACAACAGAGCAAAAAACATTTGATAATTATGATTTAGTAGAAGTACCATCTAACGCAAACGGAACAATGGTAGTAGAAACAGATGAAGAAGGCAACATAACCAATAACAGGACTGTAGTTACATACTACTATGCTAAGAAATCAGCTGGAGTAGAAGAACACCATATAGACATAAGAACAGGAGAAGAATTAGAAAAGCCAACATTACATGAAGGACATATAGGAGATGAATACAACATACCGTCTAAGAACTTCTTAAGTTATGTAGTAGCTACAACAGATAAAGATGGAAACAATGTATTACCAGAAAATAGTACAGGAAAAATGAAAGAAGAAAAGCAAGTAGTTACATATTATTACTATCAACCAGCAAAAGTAATAGTACACTATGTAGAAAAAGCAACAGGAAAAGAAATAGAGGAAATAAATCCAGAAACAGGAGAACTACAACAAGCTTTAGTAGTAATAGAAGGATTTAATCAAGACGAATACGAAACAACAGCAAAAGAATTCGAGTATTATACATTAATCGAAAGCCCAGAAGAGCCAAACGGAACTATGAAGGTAGAAATCGTAAAAGACGAAGAAGGAAACGATATTGTAAATAATACGATAGAATTATATTATTATTACGAAGCTAAGCCATTTAACATAGGAGTAGAAAAAGAAATAACAGGAATAGCCGTTAATGGTGAAAGAAGAACTCCAACAAATGGAAAATTAGAAAAAGTAGAAATCTACAGAAAGAGTACAGAAAGTACAAGTGTACAAGTAGAATACAAGATAAAAGTAAGTAACACAGGAGAAGTAAGCGGAAATGCAACAATAGAAGAAAACATTCCAGAAGGAATGAGTTTAGCAAATAATGACGGAACATGGGAAGAACAAGAAGGAAAATTAATAAAGGTAATACCAGTGCTAGGAGCAGGAGAGACAAAAGAATATACAGTATTATTAAACTGGGAACAATCTGGAAATAACATGGGAGAAAAGGCTAATGAAGTAAAATTAGTAGAAACAGGAAATGTACCAGGATTTGTAGATAACAATGATAAAGATAATACATCAAATGCAAATGTCATAATCTCTGTAGAAACAGGAGAATTACCAATAGGATTAATACTTGCATTAGTAGCATTAGTAGGATTAGAGACAGTAACATTAAGATATGCAGTAGTATTAACTAAGAGACAAAAGAAAAAAGTAAATAAGAAATAAAAGTAATAAAGGGAATCATAGCTAAATACTACAGATTCCCTTTTATATGTGATCCAATAATTATGCCACGAAAAGCGTGCACATTTAGGAGTTTGGAAATCTAATTAGACATTCTGTAAACAACTGAACTTTAAGCCCGTCCCTAAAGTTCAAAATTTTAAATGAAACTTTGTGTGAATATAGAAATTTTATTAATAATATGATAATATATAAAAAAAAAGAGAGGTACTTATGGAAAATTTAAGCATAGATATTATAAAAGAAAAAATTAATAGTGGAAAAGTGAGATGGACAAATCATGCTATTAGTAGATTATTTCAAAGAAACATAATGCAAAAGGATGTATTGAATGCCATATTAATGGAGAAATTATAGAAGAATATAAAGATGATTATCCATATCCAAGTTGTTTAGTATATGGAATAACTATAGACAATCAAGTTATTCATGTGGTATGTGGAGTGAATGAAGTAGAAGTTTGGATAATTACAGCATATTATCCAGATGATATAAAGTGGAAAGATGATTTAAAGACAAGAAAGGAGAAAAAATAATATGAATTGTTTAATGTGTAAAGGAGATTTGGAAGACAAAAAAACAACATATATGGTTGAATTGAATAATTGTATTATTATTATTAAAAATGTGCCATCACAAGTATGTAAACAATGCGGAGAAGTTTCATATAGTAATGAAGTTGCACAGCAATTAGAAAGATTAGTAAATTCAGTAAGAAATGCAATTACAGAAATTACAGTAATTAACTATACTGAAAAAGTTGCTTAGAGATATAATTAATGGATAATTATGACAAAAGAAATAGGTATAAAAAATGAAGTAATTCTAAATTGTTAGATTAAATGCTTAGTAAAGGGAATCGTAGCTAAATGCTATAGATTCTCTTTTATTTTATATTGCTCCAATAATTAGGTCACAAAAAAGCGTACCTATTTAAGAGTTTTGGAATCTAATTAGACATTCTGTAAACAAATGAACTTTAAGCCCCGTCCCTAAAGTTCACAAAATGTTTACAAAATGTAAATTTTTTGTGAAACAGTTTCTATTATTATAAATTATATTGAAATTTAAAATCTTAAGTGGTAATATTTACGTATATTTGTAAAAGGAGGAAGAATTGGTGATAACTGTAAAAAATGTTACAAAAAAGTATGGAAAGTTCAAAGCCGTAGATAACATTAGCTTCGAAATTAATGATGGTGAGATAATAGGTCTTTTAGGACCAAATGGAGCCGGAAAGAGTACAACAATGAATATTTTAACAGGATTTATCGAACCAACAGAAGGAGAAGTTATTATTAATGGTTATAATATTTCTAAAAAACCTAAAAAAGCTAAAAAATGTATAGGATACATGCCAGAAGGAGTTCCTTTGTACAAAGACATGACAGTAAAAGAATTCGTTACATACATGGCAGAACTTAAAGGCGTAAAGAAAGAGCAGATTAAAGAAAGTGTAGATCAAGCTATACAAGATACATGGCTTCAAAATGTAAGAAAAGTACTTATAAGAAATTTATCAAAGGGATATAAGCAACGTGTTAGTATGGCAGGTGCTTTAGTAGGAAATCCAGAAATAATAATATTAGATGAACCAACAGTAGGACTAGACCCAAAACAAATAATAGAGATAAGAAATTTGATAAAAAAATTAGGAAAAAACCATACTCTAATAATTAGTTCACATATATTATCTGAAATTAGTCAAATTTGTGAAAGGGTAATAATAATAAATAAAGGACAAATAGTTGCAGAAGATTCACCAGAACATTTAGAAGACACAGTAAATGTAGAAAATGCAATAAATATAATAGTAGAAGATAAAGAAAATAAAATAGAAAAAATAAAAATCCAAGGTGCAAAGAAAATAGAACTAATAAAGAAAAATGATGATAATACAAAAGAATATAGAATAATTCCAGAGAAAGATTATGATATAAGAAAATCTATATTTTCAGATTTAGCAAAAGAAAATATTACAATATTTGAACTTAAAAAACCAGAAATAACTTTAGAAGAAGCATTTATGGATTTAATTAAGAAAAATGAAAAGGAAAAGGAAGAGAAGGCAAAACAATTAGAAGAAGAAAAGAAGCAAAAGGAAGAAAAAAAGAAACAGGAAAAAATAGAAAAGAAAGAACAAAAACAAGAAAAGAAGAATAACAAAAAAGCAAACAAGAAAAAAGGAGGTAAAAAATAATGTGGGCAATAATAAAAAAAGAAGTTAGAACATATTTCTTATCTCCGATAGGATATGTTTTTGTGGGACTATTTTTATTAATGGCAAGTTTATTTTTCTATTCAGAAGTATTAGTAACAGGCTCAACAATGTTTAGCAATATATTTTATTCATTGTCAACAATATTAATAATGATAGTACCATTGTTAACAATGAGAACATTTTCAGAAGAAAGAAAAGATGGAACAGAACAGCTATTATTAACAGCACCAAGAAGTGTAACAAGTATTGTTTTAGGAAAATTCTTTGCTGCATTAATCGTTCTTTTAATAGCAGTAGTATTAACATTTATATACTATATAATTTTAATGTTTTTAGGAAATCCAAATATAAAAACATCACTTGTAACAGTTTTTGGATTTATATTATTAGGAGCAGCACTAATATCATTTGGTATGTTTGCTTCAAGTATTACAGAAAATCAAGTAATCGCAGCTATTGTATCAATAGCATTTTATGTAATAACATGGATTGGAACTCCTTATCTTAGCCAAAGCTTAGAACCATTAGGACTAATGAATATGTTTAACAGATTCGGAAATGGCCAAATAGCTTGTACGGAAGTAGTAGCATTTATTTCTTATACAGTATTATTTGTATTATTAACAATTATAGTTATACAAAGAAGAAAAAGTGTTAAATAAAGGAAGGAGAATAACAGTGAGAAAGTTTTTCGAAATAATAAAGAAAAAATGGATAGCAGATACAACCAGAGTTATATTGTTAGTAGCGTTATTGGTTGTAGCATATATAGCTATAAATATATTGGCAGATAAATTAAATTTACCAACATTAGATTTTACAGAAGAAAAATTGTACTCTGTATCAGATGAAAGTAAAGAAAAAGTAAAAGATATAGAGCAAGAAGTAACATTATATTTTTTCGGAGCAGATGAAAATACAACAATTATTGATTTTGCTAAACAATACACAGCAATAAATCCAAATATAAAAGTGGAAGTTGTAGATAGTACGCAAAGACCAGATTTGTTACAAAAATATGATATATCAGATAGTGAATCTGCAATTGTAGTACAATCACCAGAAAGATCAAAAACGATATCAGCATATGACTTAAGTAGTTATAATTACACAACAGGAGAAACAACAGATTTAACAGAGGAAAAAGTAACAAATGCAATAATAGAAACTACATCAGCAGATAAACCTAAAGCATATTTCTTAACAGGTCATGGTGAAATGGTAGATAATATGGCTCTTGCAAAACAATATTTACAAAACGATGTTATTGATGTTGCAGATTTAGATTTATTAACAACTGAATTACCAGAAGATTGCGATGTTTTAGTAATTGCAACACCAACAGAAGATTTTACAGATTTAGAGGCAGACAAAATAATAAACTATATAAATAATGGTGGAAATATATTATGGTTAAGTAATGCAAAAACAACTGAACTTGCAAATGTTCAAAAAGTTTTAGATATGTATGGCGTAAGTGTTGGAAATGGAATTGTAAGAGAAACAGATTCAGACAGAATGTTACCAGGAACCCAAAACTTTATATTACCAAGTCTATCAACACATAAAGTTACAGAAGATATATCTGATGGCTATATAATTTTATTTAATGCAACAAGACTAGAATTTAAGAGTGATGAAGAATTAGAAAATTTAGGTGTTACAGCAGAGCCAATTATTCAATCATCAGAAGCATCATACTATAGAACAGATCAAAGTATAACAGATACTTCTGAACAAGAGGGAGAAGAAACAGGCTCATTCCCTATAGGTGAAGAACTAACAAAAACATTAGGAGAAGATAAAGAATCAAAACTTATAATATTTGCAGATAATTTATTTGTTTCTGATTCACAAATAACAATGAGAGCTTCTACAGGAACACAATCAATAAATGCAATTAATTTTAGAAGTAACTCGGATGTATTATTAAATACAGTGTCATATTTAGCAGACAGAGATCCAGCGGTTACAATTAGAAAAAAGACTGAATATGTAACATATACAGCAACACAAAAAGAAGATTTAATAATAAGAAGTATAATATTCATTTTACCATTAGTGATAATTATTATAGGAATAGTTATATGGCAAATTAGAAGAAGAAAAAGATAAAAGAAAATCCATAGGTAATTCTATGGATTTTTTTATTCTTTTATGATAAGATTTAAATACAAAATTAAAGGTGGAGAGGAAAATGAAAAATTTATTTATAGAATATCCAAAATGTTCAACATGTCAAAAGGCAAAGAAATGGCTAGATAAAAATAATATAGAGTATGTAGATAGAAATATAGTAACAGAAATACCAACAAAAGATGAATTAAAAAAATGGATACCTAAATCAGGACTAGACGTAAGAAAGTTCTTTAATACAAGTGGAATGAAATATAGAGAACTTAATATTAAAGAAAAGATAAAAGATATGTCAGAAGACGAAATTTATGAATTATTAGCGTCAGACGGAATGCTAATAAAAAGACCATTATTTATATCAGATACTTTAATTTTAAAGGGATTTAAAGAAAAAGAATGGGAACAAATTAAAGGAGAAAATAATGCAATTAATTAGCTTTAATCAGTATAAAAATACTAAACCAAAAGGAAAATTAAATAGGAAAAAAGTTGCTATAATAATTACGATTGTTGTTGTAATAATTATACTAGCAATACTTACAAGTATATATATGTTAAATAAGACTTTTAGAGATAATGTTGACAGGTATATTTTTAGAAAAAATATAGAAGAAAATAATGGACCTGTAATTGAGCTACCATCGCAAATAGAAAGTGATAATATTTTAGTTTATAACAATTATATAGGAATATTAAATAAAAGTATTTTAAGTGTTTATTCTACAAATGGTAAAAAAGAAAAAGAACTAGAAGTTGAAATTAGTAATTGTATATATGATACAGAAAATAGGTTCTTGGCACTGGCAGAAAATGAAGGGTCAAAGCTAGAACTTATATCTGGAACAGATATACTTTGGAAGAAAGATATAGAAGGAAACATAGAGCATATATTTGTAAATAAAAATGGTTATGTTTCTATAGTAGTTACAGGGACAAGCCATAATAATGTTATAATAACGTATAACCCAGAAGGAACAGAGTTATTTAGGACTTTTTTATCTCAAACGACAGCAATAGATGTAGCTATATCAAATGATAATAAATATTTAGCATATGGAGAGGTAGATACATCAGGAAGTTTTATACAGTCAAATGTAAAAATAATATCAATAGAAAAAGCACAAAGCGACCCATCTAACTCTGTAGAATATATTTATCCAGCAGAATCAAAAGAAATAATAATAGAATTAAAATATCAAGATAATAACAAACTAATTTGTATGTATGATGATTCAGTACATATTATAGAAAATAATTCTGATAAAAAGCTATTAGATATTTCTGATACAAAAAATACATTTTCAGATATAAATTTAAAAGATAGCGTTGTATGTATAACCGAAAAATCAGCGGGGTTATTTGCAAATATAGATGTAGAGATAACTAATATATCAAGCGGAAAAAACAATATATATAATATAGATGGAGTAGCAACAAGTCTAAACGCTGTAGGAGATGTAATTGCAGTAAACTTAGGAACAGAAGTTGATTTTATAAATACAAGTGGCTGGCTAATAAAAAGATATAATTCATCTACAGAAATAAAAGATATTATTTTAGGTGAAGGCATAGCAGGTATCGTTTATACAGACAAAATCGAGATTGTAAATTTATAGGAGGATAGAATGAATATTATAGCAGATATTATAGTTATTTTAATATTAGCAATTTGTATCTTCTTTGGGGTAAAAAGAGGGTTAACTGGAGTAATTGTTAGATTACTTTCTATAGTGATATCATTAGTGCTTTCATTAATATTATTTAAGCCTGTATCAGCAATAATTATAAATCATACAGATATATATAATAACTTAACAAGTACGATAGAGAATTCTTTAAATTCAAAAGATGAAAATGCAGGAGAAACAAGTACAGAGCCAAACATTATATTAGATTCTATAAATGAACAAGTAGAAACTGTTAAAGAAAATACAAATAATGTAATTGCTAAAAGTATAGCAGAAGTTATTATTAATTTAATAGTTATAGTAGTACTATTTATAATTATTAACATTATAATGTTTTTCTTAAAGTTTATATTTGGAGCGATTGCATCGTTACCAATAATAAAACAACTAGATAAATTAGGAGGATTTATCTATGGTCTTATAGAAGGAATATTAATTATTTATATAGTTCTTGCAATATTATCTTTTGTACATGTACAAGAATTGCAATTAGCAATTAAGACATCATATATAGCTTCAATTCTATATAATAATAATTTACTATTAATGTTATTCTTTTAAATAATTAAACTTCAAGTAAATTCTTGAAGTTTAATTATTTTTTTGTTATACTATGTGTTGTATCTTATAA
>OHJU01001007.1_pt1 | contig 13955 bp, 8 predicted proteins | sample 1568711 | NCBI WGS metagenome assembly OHJU01 (sample SAMEA3879574, study PRJEB24766) | human gut metagenome | biome: human-associated habitat; feature: feces | place: USA | collected 1985/1987 | reverse complement strand
TGGAGTTCTTAGAACCTTTTTTGCAAAAAAGGTTCTAAGCCGCCGGAGGCAAAATTGCCATAGGCGTTTACATTCCGCTGAATACAGGATATCATAGATACGTGGTTTTATACGTGTTCCACAACCGTTATCGGTACATGCGGAACAGTTGCCAATATAACCCGCGCATCAGGCGCGAAGCGGAGGTATAGATGCAAACCGTTGTCGGTATCAGGTTCAGAAATGGTGGAAAGGTTTATTACTTTGACCCTGGGGAATTAGAGATAAACGAAGGCGATCATGTAATCGTCGAAACGGCGCAGGGCCTGGAATACGCCACGGCCGCATACGCAAGGCGCGAAGTGGGCGACGATCAGGTGGTTACGCCGCTTAAGCCCGTGGTAAGGCTCGCCACAGTGGAGGATGAGGCGCTGTATCAGGAGCTTCTCGCAAAGGAACCGGAAGCATATGAAATATGCCTTAAAAAGATCGGGGAGCACTGCCTGGATATGAAGCTGTCCGGCGCCGAATACGCTTTTTCAGGCAATAAGCTCACGTTTTATTTCACCGCTGATGGAAGGATAGATTTCCGCGAGCTGGTAAAAGACCTCGCGTCCGTATTCAAGATGCGCATAGAGCTCAGGCAGATCGGCGTAAGGGACGAGGCCAGGCTTATGGGCGGGCTTGGCGCGTGCGGGCGTACGATATGCTGCCGCTCGTTCCTGTCCGACTTTCAGTCGGTGTCCATAAAGATGGCGAAGGAGCAGAACCTTTCACTAAGCCCGACCAAGATTTCAGGGGTGTGCGGAAGGCTGATGTGCTGCCTGCAATACGAATATGAATGCTACGAATGCACCAGAAAGCTGATGCCCGACATAGGCAGGGAGGTCGTTACAGAGGATGGGCCTGGAGTGGTGCTTGAAAACAACATAATAACGGAACGCACCAGGGTCAAGGTCGCGCTCAAGGACGGCACCTATGAGATTCGTGAATATCCGTTCAGGGAGCTTACGGTGATCGACGGCTGATACCTCTGACTGGCCATGGGTTAGGACGCTGTTTTACGGTTAACAACAATAACCGGTTCGGACGCCGGTTCCTGAACCGGTTTTTTATTGCGTAAATTGCTAACCGGCGCTCATACCGCGGCTGGCCGTTTCAATTTCACTCCACGCACCCGCATGGAGCGCGACGACAGCACCGACATGCTACATTTCCGCAGCCCGATATTTCAATCCACACACCACACGGGGTGCGACGAGGTAAGCAATTTCAGGTATAACCAAAAGGGCTTTATTTCAATCCACGCACCCCACACGGGGTGCAAGGTGCCAAAAGCGAATAATTCCGCCAGATACAGCAAAAGGCAAATGCCGCTCAAATGCTGGGTTTTTGACCCATAGGCCAAACAGAAAGGACTGATAAGTATTATAAAATTTCGTGCTATTACATACACGGTTACGTACGCGGATGATTAGCGCGCAGGGGATCGACTGGTTAATTAATTTATAATCAACTATTTACAAATTAGTTGCATTGATGTATTATTTAGATGTATCGTAACGCATGTTTTATTAATATTATACAGAAGGAGCGTTTGTGTATATGAATGAAATATTTAACGATGACGCTACCCGCATAACGGCGAACCTACTTATAACATTTGTCGTTTACTTCTTAGCACCTCTTTTAATATCACACTTTGTTGATCAGAGTAAATCCAAAAGGAAACCTTACAAATTGATTGTTATATGTAACGCTATTTTCTGGTTTATAATACTTAATATATTTAGAGTATACATTCTGGGAATAGCAATCAATACAAATGCAGCACCCGCAACTATATGGTCTGTAATTACTTATTTAATAGTTAGAAGGTGGGGGCTGGGCTACAAAAAAAAGAAGGTGGACAACAGCGACGTGCCATTCGTCAGCGAATATACAAGCAGTAGGCAAAAACAGGAAAGCGCAGTTGAAGAATTAGGGGATGCAGAAGAAGGCAATGCAGAATAAAGTATATTGCAGTTGGGAGAGCCTCCCCCAACTGCAATTTTAATTTTATTTGTCTAGTCATACATGCCTATATATCTATTCCACAGCTCCGCCGCTTTTTTCAATTCCTCTTCCTTTGTTTCATCGTCATTCATATAACTGTCAGCCTCCCTTTCTGTAGCCTTTAAAAAGTCGCCTTTGTGTGGCAAATTAATTATTCTTGAAATCAAATCCAGTTCAACAGGTTTAAAATCCGGCTCCCCGTCCTTGTCCGAATCAAAAGTTGCCAGATTCAGCATTTTTAGCGCCTTCTTGTCATTGCCTGAATATTGGCTAAGAAAGGCGTAAGCCTTTTGTTTATCAACACCAGCATCTATCATCTGATTGTACTGTGTGGTCTTTGCCTCAGATAATATATCATCTTTCCAGTTATATCCGTCAGGAGCCACAGACGATGAGCCGAATATTACCATCCTCATGAATGTATCAACTCCGTTGTCTACAGGATAAGCAAGCCGACCAGATTGATACTCTCCATCTTTAAACTGTTCACTATAGTATTTGCCGCCTTTGCTATATGCATCAATTCCCTGAAGCGTTTTCCGCAACTGGCCGCCTCCTGCTGGTAAGGCGAAATTGTATAGAATGGTTTCGGCAAATTCTTCCCATTTTTGATCTGCATTCTCATCGCCGTTTAATGTTGCTTTTATAGGGTCTGTTAACCAAATCTTGTCTAGTGCGGATGCTAACGGAACCCTACCACCATTAACAAGTAACTGACCTAATGGCAACTGCTCAAGTATATTATTTTTAGTGCTTTCAAAGATATCTCCCGCTTTCTCGCCGCTTATAATATCATCAACGCATTCTACCACAACATTTACAGGATCAAAGGCAGTGCGGCGCCCATTTAACAGCTTCTCGCTTATCTCGTTATATAACCAACTGGTAAATAACAAGAGTATAAATGATCTTACCAGCTTACGCTTGTCGCCCCCAGCCCATCGGGGCATATCCTTAAAGGTGTTGGACATTTGGTTATTAACTTCAAGCTGGAACTGTGTGAAAATACCTAGAAACTTGCTGTTAAACAACGTAGGCATACTCCCTATTGTTCGTCCTGCCATGGTGCGTTCCGCATATTCATCGGCAACGCTCATTGCCTCCGCTTCACTTAAACCCTTCTTTATTCCTTCTTGATACTTCCCAAATACCAACGTTTCAGCCGTGAATCTATCCACTGCCTCGAACATCCAATTCAACGCTTTTCCGGCCTTTTGTTTTGTGATGTCCCACCCCCTTGTAAGTATCATGTCAGGCTTTCCAAATCGGCTTATTAAAAAGTCTGATCTCGTCCACAACCCGTCCATTTTGATTTGTCGGCTTATAGCGGAGCGCATACCCTTTAGGAAACTTACGGTATCCATTGTAGCTATACCTTGGGTTAAAGGTATGAAGTTTGATAAAGCTGTTGAGAAATTCCCGCCGACTGCATTAGCGCCGAAACGTTTTTTTATCCAGTCCAGCGTTGCATATAAACGGCGGGTAAGAACATTCTCAATAGCCCTGTCTATACCAGCCTTCTTGCCTGCAAGCTGATTACCGTATTCTTTCAGATAAGCGACAAAATTAGTAAGGTGTTCCGTCCTTTCCCTACCCTTTAACCGACTTTTATGTTCCATATCTGGGTTGTTATAAGAATTTTTGCTTCTTATAAATGCTTCGGACTGGCGTATACGCTGTATTCCATCGGTTAGAAATATCACTTTAGCAACGCCAGCAAGATAATTGTTGAAGCCGCGTATTGCATCGTAGGCTGTTACGTCGCTTACCCTTTTCTGGAAGTTTTTAAACCATGGTTTACCCGGTCTAAAAGTATCGGTTAAGCCCGAAATTTCTGCAGGCAAAACATAGCTATCACCTTTTAGGGTGTTAATAAACTCCTGATATGGCATATTAAGCTCAGGAATGTTCGGGAAGTAAGACCTTCGCCCTTTAATAGGGGCGTAGCCATTGCGCACAAGTGTATCGTTTGCCTTCTTCAGCGCTTCATCGTAAAATTCTCTAAACACCTTAATAGCATTTTCAATCTTTTCGCTATCAATGTCGCTGCCGTTTTCGGCCAATATTTTCGTTGAAAGTACTTCGTTGGTAATTCCACCAGTTCCTATTAGTTGAACCAAAGCGCTTTCCTCGGTAGTTAGTTTTAACTTAGCTATGCGTTCAGCCCATCCCCTTTCCCAACGAACCATATCAGCTACACCGCGAGAAATAGGTTTATAAAGTTCGTTAACAAGTCTTCGGCCTTCCTCTTTGCTGGACGCTATGTCTTCAAGATTGCGCATGAAAGTTTCTCTGCTATAAGAAAGCATACTTTTATCTTTAAAACTGTCTGAATTTTTCCAGATATCGTCCAGCTTCTTATGACTTAAATATCCGCCTACGTCATAACCATTTTTAAGCCACATATTTCTTAAAAGCAAACCAATACGATGATTATAGTACTCGCTTCTGCCATATTGTTCAATAGTTACACCTTTACTGAATAAATTGCTTGCCTCATTCAGCATGCGCGTTTGCGCTGAAACCTTGTAGCGCTGATTAATCCTTTTAGCCTTTTCTTTGGCAAGTTTATCCCTATAGTACGCTTTCTGCTTGTCAAGTTTGTTTTTAATCTCCTGATTCTTTTTATCAATTAACCGTTTTTTATCCGATTTCCTTTTTTGAGCATTCTCCTTTTTAATTTGATCAAGCTTTTGCCTGTATCTCTGTTTAGCCTCTGCCTTCATTTCCGCTATGATTTTCTTTAACTCCGATTTCTCGTTTAGCTTGCCAGCATCTCGAGCAGCATCAAAATACTTATCTACCGTATTTAAGAATAATTCAAATGCTGCCTGCTCGTTATCAAAACCATATTCATTTTCATATACGGGCAAGGAAGCTTCCAATGCTTCAAGCAAGGCGCTGGGTTGATTGGGCGAATTTTCATCGGGATTGAGATATCCATATTCCGACAGGTCATTCCATAAATTCCCGTCTAAATACGAACCTTTACTACTGTCCTTAACTATATACGCTCCAAAGCCAAACATCTTTTGCCTGTATTCTTTAAGACTTCCATATATGTATGCGACCTCGCTTTTTTGGGTATCATCAAGCTTAATGCGCATTCCGCGAACAAACCGTCTGAAATCATCGCCAACAGGATTGTCAATTAGTTTATGTGATTCGTTAATAATTTTCTTCATTGTATCTGTCGCTGATTTTATCAGCACATCCCAGTTTATATCAGAGGTTTCCAACATGTTAAAAAGCTGATTCAGTTCAGGAATCAGCTTGTCAAGGGAATATTGGCTTTGGGTTTCGTTTAATATGCTCTTAGCAATTTTGTAAACGCTGGTTTCGTCAATAACATAACCCTCCCTTACACTTGTAATCTGGTTTAGTATATTGTTAAGTACTTCGTTAAATTGCTCTACATTCAGGCCGGAATTATCAACAAAATCGGTTCCATCACCATCTGAACCCTCCGAAAAAAACACCTCCATCAGATCATCAAAGTCCATTGTTGAATACTGGTTTGTGTCGCTTCCATCGGCAGCGGTTGTCATCAGTGACCTTATTGTGCTTCCTATTTCGCCGTTGGCATCCTCGTCAATGACGGGGTTTGCTTCCAAGGCTGAAATGAAAGCATCATAAAACCTATTCTTGGTTTGTTCGTCAAGACCCATATTGCCGCCAAGAGTTCTTCCATAAACTACTTCACACATTAATTTACCAAACATGTCGGACACAAGTTCGCTCCTTAAATCAAACCCTTCGACCATTGATAATTTAGTGTGTTCTTTTCTTGCCTCTGCGTATCTGTTGATTTCTGTATCTGTAAGTTCTTCGGCTACAGCCATCCCTTTGTTGTGTATTAATGGGTCAATATGCGCTATCTCGTGGCCTAAATGGAACGGAAATGCGACTTTGCCTGTATATCGGATATAAATATCCTCTCCATTAACAAAACCGTGCAGTATATCGCTGTCACTTTCAAATAAATATACGGCATCCCTGCCCGTTATTCCTCTTATACGGTCCATGATAGATGCAGTACGCTCATCTACTTCCGTAACAGCCCTTACGTTTGGGCTTCGTCCTTCTGTTGATTGAACTCTGCTTATATAATGGTTGATGGCATCGTTTGTATTAGCGTCCCACTCTTTACCCTTTTTTACGAATTGTCTCCCATTTTGTTGCTCTTGTTTTGATTTTGCAATCGTTTTAACCGTTCGGCTGCCTTCATATAATTCTCTGCCGCCTGCTTCAAATCCGCTCTGGCCTGTGCTTCCAATTCCTTCCTGTGAGCGAATGCCTGTACTTTTAGCATTGTCTGGTATTCCTCCGTACCCGGTTCCGGAGGTGGTGCTTCCTCCGTAAACCAGTGATCTACGTTCATCTGACTGCAATGGAATATTGGCTTCTTGTCTTTGTTCTCCATTAATTCCAACCTCCTTGTTTTCAATACCGGATTCATTTGCTATAGTGTCAACTGATTCTGCACTTTCGCTATCTGTCCTTAATATTATATCATCAATTATAGCTCTTGTAGCGTTTGAAAGGCTTAATTTTTTGTTAGAATTTTTAAGCGTTGCCTCTTCTGTTTCCGCTTCAGCTATATAATACTCTGCCATATATTTGTTTTTAGCCTGTCTATACAATGCCGTATCACCACTTTTTGCTGCATCGGACATTGCATCATAAAGTGGCATAAGCCTTGATTGAATTTTAGCACTTGTAACATGAAGTTCCGCATCCGCTTCCTGTTGTTTTGCAATGGTATTGCTTATGTTGTTCCTTAATTCGGTCAAATTCTTTTGAAAACGTTTGCCTGACTTTACAGACTGGGAAATGTTTGACAACTGATCGTATATCTGGATTCCCTTTTGCATATCCTCTGTGGAAAGTCCTATTTTCCCTAAATCATCTACATAGCTTTGCCTTTCCTGTGAAGCTATTGTTTCCTGATTCAAATATGCCTGTTGTCCTAGCTCATATCCTTTTATACCTTTATCGCCTTTCTCCTGATATACTTTATTAAGTGCATCAGCGCTTTTGTAGGCTTCCGTATTTTCGGCCATGTTTAAGCCTTCGCTAATAATGTCCCCTGCTACGCCTTGGGCCTTTATTTCATTTCCAAATCTGGAGGTGTTAATATCGCTCACCGCTTGTGCGCCTGCGCCAAAGCCAACACCAGAAATAAAGCCGCCTATTCCAGCAGACAGTATATTATTAAAAATATCTTTGCTGGCTTGCGTTTCCGCCTCTTTTAAACTCATGCCGGATGAAACATACTGCTGCACCGCAAGTTCATAGTTTGAACGGTCACCCATAATTGCAAGGTCAGCTATGGAATTGGCAATCTCTGTAGCCACTTCTTCTGATGCTTCTATTCCTCCCTGCTTTAGCATGTTTAGTACAAAGCTCTTAGCCGTTTTTTTGGTCCCCTCTTTTCCTAGTGTTAAAACACTGTCCAAAGAGAACTTTTCAAAAAATCCTTCTGCAACCCCTGCTAACGTTCCTACTAAAAGCGCTTGTGCATCACTTCCGCCTCTACTTTTAACATCTTGTACTGTATCGGAGGCTGCACCCAACCCCATTAATATTGACGCTCCGCCGCCAACTGTAAGCATACTTACAAGGGAATCACCCATGGACATGCCCGTATTATACAAAAAACTTAAAACATTTCCAGCTTTTCCGCCGACGTCTTCTTGAATATTTTCTGCTACAGTTCCGCGTATCGTTGATTGCGTCCTGTTCGGGGAAAAGTACCATGCGTTGGGGTCTATTTCATTCCCTGCTATTCTATCTATTATGGAGCCTACATAGCCTATGGGTTTTAAAAATGTCATCCCTACAGATAAGATACTTGCGGTAATCGGCGCATTGTTGGCTAAATCTTGAAACCGATCTGTTTCCCACTGTGCGCTGCGTTGATTAATCTCGAGTTTCAATGCATCTACAAATTTTTCGGCGGAAGATTCTCCTTCTTTGGCAAGCAAGTAACTATATATTGCCACTTCATCATTTGTAAGATATGCATACTTTTTTAGTTCTCCTACCGTTCCGCCGTTACCATAATTGCCTTTTACATATGTCGCCTTGTTAGGGATTTTACCAATAAGCTTTCCAAAAAACATTGCTCCCTCAAACATCCCGTCAGGATTCTTAAATTCAAGGCCCTTTTTAGAATATTCTGCAAAGTCAGCTTCATTTACCTTGTTATAGTAAGGCTGCAGCTTTGAATAGTGATCATATTCGTAATCCAGCCTCTTTTTTGCTATTTCCTTCGCACGACTTTGTATATCATCATCAGATGGGGTATAGTATGATTCAGGTACTGGGAAGCCGCCTGCACCTCTGTATTTATTGCGAAGCTCGCTTTTTAATTCAGTAAATGCCTGAGCGGTATCCTGTTCAGTAATATAGTTGTCAATAAGCGATTCATTTGTCCTTAACATTGTTTTTATGCTACCAAGTTGATCTATGTAACTGTTAATTGCACCTATAGCATTGTTTTCCTGCGTAGCTTTTTCAATATTAATAGAAGATGCCTGATAGTTTTTTATGGCTTCATCCAAATCTTTGTCTGTCTTTCTCATATTCTGTGCAAGCGGCGTATATATGCGTTCATCCCTGTTTTCCAGCGCTTTTGCATACGACTTTGGATCGCTTAGTTCATACATTAATCCGGCTGCTGAATACGGCAGAGAGTATTTTTCAATAATGCCGGAAAATTCATCGGCAAGGTCTTTATATGAAAATGTTTTGTTATCCGCTTTTGCGTTATTCTTTTTAAGAGCCTCGGTTAAGTTATGGTGGGCTTCATCTGCATATGTTTCAAATTCTTCTGCTTGGCTTGGAAGCTTAACCTTATCTCTTAACGCTTCATATTTGGGATTGTTTAAAAGGTTATAGAATCTGGTTGCCGCAGTATCATCATCAATTTTACCGTCGTTTGCGCTCGCTACGGTTGAATACTCGCTAAACAAATCATGCTTAAAATCATCATGCAGCTTGTTATATGCTTCTTCTTCCTTTGTAGAAGCCAGTATTTCATTATAAAGCTTCTTAAATTCCGAAGAGTGAGGCAATCCCTTGTTATATAAGTATTTGTCAAGATCATTATCTTCTTTGTATTTTGAATTTAAAGAATATGGCATGAGGCCCTGTGTCTTGCGCAGTGTATCAAAATAACTTGTATTATCATACTCCCACGACTTTCTCCATGTAGTCTTGACCTTTTCCAATATGTCTTTGTCCAGAGAATTAAAATCTATGCCTTCATATGTACTGCCTCCCCAAGGCTTGTCACCCTTGCCTATATGCCCATACCTATTAGAGAATTCTTCTTGTGAGATTGGCGACTTTATTTTAGGGGAGGCCGGATATGTGTTATCCAGCCCTTCGAATCTCTTCCTGAACTCTTCTTCTGTCATAGGTTTATATTTGCTCATATTTAATACCTCAATTAACCGTATTGTACTGTGATGGATTAGGACGATTAGGATTATGTGAACGCATGTCTCGGTTTTCAGTGGTAGAGTTTCTGGATAGATATTCGCCCAACGCTCTAGTCGCCTGCATATACGCAGCTTCCGAATACCCGTTTCTATTCGTATATGCTCTTAGATTTCGCATTGCTGCTACCACGTCACCATTATTGGCTTGAAGTACACCTGTATAAAGTGCGTAACCATCATCGGCAGAATTGCTGTTGTTATTATTAGCACCTGCGCCGCCGCCTCCAGAACCTCTTGATTGATTCTGATTATACAGGTTATATCCCATGCTGACAGCGTTTTGCAAAGCCTGATTCATCATTGAAGCATTATATTGTTCTGCATTAAGCTGATTAGCGCGTTCCTGCTGCATGGCGCTGTACAGCTGGGAAGCCAGATTAGAACCATACGCGCTTTCTAAAGACGCTATATCACTTGCTTCTGAATTTAACTGCCTGCTTTTTGCATCAGTTACCCAAGTACTTGAACCCATACCTCGGCTTGCCGCGTCCAAGTCAATACCAGCCTTATTTGATGCAGTCTGTTCCCGTCTGTCGGCTATTGCGCTGTCGTACATCGGTCTTAGAGACTTTTCAAGTTGCGCTCTTAATTGGTTTTCACTTTGCGGCGTGTAGTTTATCCTCGGTATGTGGGACTGTAAAGACTGCATTAAATCATTAACATAAGAAGAATATCCAGACGTTCTATTGTTGCCGCTGCTGTTGTTTCCGCTACCGCCCATATACTGTTGATATGCAGCTTGTGTTCTAGGCCCCCATATACCGTCAACATTAAGCCTAGCTCCCATTGAATTCAACTGGTTTTGCAGTCGCTCAACTGATGAGTTGTCTGAAACTCCGTTGGGCGGCGTGTAGCCGCTGGTGTAGTATCTCATATAAATAATCTCCTTAATTATCTAAAAAGTTATGTGTGTGGATCTGCCCACACACATAAACGCAGCTTTTATTCTTTTTTCTCTTTTATTCTCTTAATAACTTCGATGCCGCCGTTCGCACTCAATGATACTATAGCGGCATTAAGAGGTATCAAAAACGCATTGCCCAGATCCAGCTGCCCAGTAAAATAGTACGCCGGATACAGCACCGCGACCGCTATAACCCAGCTCCATAACTGTGTAGGTATCCTGTTAATGAATCCCAGCCCCTTAGTCAACTGTGTTATAATGCATACCATCAATAAAGCTCCTGCGTGTGTCGCAAGAGCCGCCCATGTAGTAAATTCCATTCTCTTTTCCTCCACTTATTTAAGATTTAATCTTTTTACTCTCTGCATCAGTCCGTCAAGATGGCCGTTTCCGCCTAGTCTCTTGTAACTGCTGTACATTGAGTTAAGATTGTCAAGATCGTCTTCGCTTATCTCACACTTTGATATAAACGCTTTGCAAAGGTGCTGTACTCTGTCACGCATATATACCATTTGAGCTTCTTTCAATATTGATATATCGGTCTTTAACTGGCTGATGTCCTCAATCTTGACCTGCTTCTTGCCTTCTCTGCGATTAAGCGCCCATATGATAAGCTCTTTTATCGCTGTAATAATTGCTACACCCAACCCTCCGCCCAGTATAGCAAGCCACATCTCGTTGTTCATAGTAAGTCCCCCCTTAATCCATCTTTATACTGTACGCCTGACCGCCTACAGTTATGGTTAGCGTCGCTGTATCCGGTAGAGCAGGCACGTCTATAAGCCCGCTGTGCGCCTCTACAAACGCCTTTATACCTGCCATGGTCTTAGTGCCTGCCTTCCCGTCTGCCGTGCCGCAGTCATAGCCTAGCCCGTTTAGAGCTGCCTGCAACGCCTTAATGTCATTACCTTGCATCATTGGTGACGTATGTTGTAATACTACTGCCATTATGTTATCTCCTTCCTCAAATAAATCAAATCTGCCAAAATGCGTCCAATAGACGGCTCCTTTTGCATCTATGCCATGCTCTATGACACCCTCGTCACGGCCAAAACCCTCAATTACATTTCCATTTCCCATATAAACACCCACATGGAATATCTTAGAGCCATCATGTCTAAACGTCATATCTCCAGGCCTCAAATCGACCTTATTAATTGGCTTGCATCTGGCGTATAATCCTCTGCTATTGATGTCGGATGATTGCAAACCCAGCTTGTTAAGCGCCCAGTAAATAAGCCCCGAGCAGTCAAACGCACGTATTTCAGTTACTCCATCCCGTACCCGCCTGTCATACAGGGCAATCGCGCGGTTGGCGTTGGCAGTGCTGGTCTCGTGCCGTTTTATCCAGTCTTTTGGAGCATCCATTGATTTTAGGTCCTCCCCATTGCCACCCCATACATAGATACCCCTATTGGTCTGTGTACGTAATACCTCTATGAATTTGTCTATTGTGTTCACAATATCGCCTCCTGTTTATATCCTTCAATATACCGTATTAATTTCCATTAGCCTTTAATAACGGCATATATCTATGCAAACTATTATGTGCCTTCGCCCCACGTTTCTGGATTGGAGTCTGCTTGGTCAATCCAAAGTTGATAAGGAACGCAGGCAACCAACGCCTGTCTTGCCTCGGTACGGCCCTCTTCAGCGCTGCAGAAAAAATATCTGTGACATTGCACCGTAACAGCCGCCTATATACATATATTCACTTTCCCTATAAACGGTTAATAATATATTGAAAAACGAGCGCTTTGCTCTTTGTGGACGGTCTTAAACCCTGTTATTGATTCTTGCTTACTAAAATTTCTTTGATATATATCATTCCGTATCTTTAACGGCTTCATAACTCTATTCTGGCATTATAATTGCAGACATTTACCGTTATAACTATTGAGGATTATTTGTACCTGAAATACTCTCAGATTGCATGGGAGATATACGGCGAATTAGAACCCTTCGGACTTGACGAGTGTTTGTTGGACGTAACCAGCAACAAACACTTGTTCGGGGGCGGAAAAGCGATTGCAGATAAACCGCGGGAACGGATCAAGTTCGACTTTGGCGTTCATGTATAGGCGGGCGTTTCGGGAGAAACCAGGACAGCGCTTCTTGGTTGCGGATGTTTTCCCCGTTACAATGCAGCTGCTGCGCCCGTCAGCCCGTGGGCCAGCGCAAACCGCGGGCGTACGATGCGCATCCATTATGGCATGCCGCCCCACGGCGGCTTAGCGCCGGAGCTTCAGTTCAGTTGCGAAGCGGATTCGGCACGCATCCTTTACGGCGGTGCGGGCGACGCTGGCCTTGTCTAGCTTGCGGCAGGGGGAATTTGCCCCGGATGGGCTCTTCAGCCCGCATACCTATGCGCTCACTCCCACACCTTGCGGAGTTATGTGTGAGGCATGCGATTATGCCAGGCTGATGGCGTTTCGCATGTTCTGATCTTGATCATCTGCCCTTTTCCAAATACTTGCATACCGTCCCCACATAGGGGATGTTCTTCCAAAGGTCGTAATCGCCGATCACACCCAGGCGGTATTTCGCTCGCGAAACCGCAACGTTTATGATGTTGGGCTTCTGCCCGACCCATTGGGCTGCGCCCTTTCCGCTTTGCCCATCGCAGCCGAGCACCAGCAGCACCTCGTTCGCTTCCTTGCCCTGGAAGGTATGGATCGTTCCACAGCTTTCCTTGAGCCAGGCCCGGATTTCTTCCAGTTCCAACTCCGGTAACGCCTTATGGAGCGCCGGATAGAGCGCATCCTGCAAAGCCCTGTTCACCGTGGTAAAGGGCGTAATGAGATAGAGCTTTGGCAACCCTTCATATACCGCAGCCGCCTTGCTCACCAGTTGGGCCGCCGCGTCGATCTGCTCCGGCACTGAATGGTTTTTGTTGCCCTGCTCCGTCCCCTTTACATCCAGCCAAATGGATTGGGGAAACAGGAATCGTTTTCCGCCGGGTTCGGCGGTTTTCTGGAACATCCTGCCGTTGTAGGCGACCTCGTTGGAGATTGCGAACATCGGGTTGAGGCAGCGGCGGTGAACCACGAGCGGACAACCCAGCCACAGCACTTCCCCGTTCAGCGTCCGGACGCCGCCATAGCGGTTGCACCGGTCGGCCAACACCTGGACGGACAGGTCCGGCAGGCGGTAAGGCTCCGGGATCCCGTTTTCATCAGCAAAGCGCTTGCGCAGCTCCGCTGGGATGGTCACGATCGGCTCCACCTGCAGCGGATCGCCGATAGCACTCCGCGTCCGCCACAGTGCGCCCAAAGCACTCTGCGGGGTTGCCTGGCCTGATTCGTCGACCACGAGGAGCCCGAGTTCCTCTGCCTGCACCCCGTCGAGGAAGGATTGCACGGACGCGAACGTCGTCGATATGACAGGCACTATCAAAAGAAGCGTGTTGAGCAAATCGGCATAGGCCGCACGGCAATCCGCCTTATCCGTGAATTTGCCATCCCACATGGCGAAAAGCCGCCGCAGGTTTTGCTTCACGCAGTTGCTCG
>OHJU01001003.1_pt1 | contig 14009 bp, 14 predicted proteins | sample 1568711 | NCBI WGS metagenome assembly OHJU01 (sample SAMEA3879574, study PRJEB24766) | human gut metagenome | biome: human-associated habitat; feature: feces | place: USA | collected 1985/1987 | reverse complement strand
CCCTTCTCAAGGAAATCGACAAAACGTTTTGCCTCCTTTCCCATAGTTCCAATACCATACTGTGATGGCAGTGATGAGATTGGCATTAATACACCGCTAGTTCTCATGTTATTTTTCCTCCCTTTTGTTGTATACTCATTGTTTGGCTGCGTGAGCCTGTATTTTAAAATAATATATAATATACATATGAAATCATATGATATTTTCGTTTTATTTAGTTATTATAACATCATAAAGTGCAACTTGTAAATTAAATTAGTTAATGTTAATATCAAATTAATAAAAAGTTTAAAAGAGGTGTAACATAATGAATGAAACAACCAGGCAATTGATTGTGCATAAGGTAAAGCATAATACGAAACGCCTTATAACATCCATTAAATGGGTAATCTTTTCTATCGTTGTCGGCATAGTCGCAGGAAGCTGCGGCACCGCCTTTTATTTTGCCCTGTCGGTCGTAACCGATTTCAGAATGAAATACCCTTGGCTCATTTACTTTCTGCCAATCGGCGGACTTGCCATTGTAGGACTCTATCATCTGTGTAAAGACGATAACGACACCGGAACCAATCTGGTAATATCAGCTATCCATTCAGGCGACAAGGTGCCCTTTATAATGGCCCCGCTTATATTTGTATCCACACTTATCACTCACCTGTTCGGTGGCTCTGCCGGCCGTGAGGGTGCTGCACTGCAGATGGGAGGCAGCATCGGAAGCTCTATAGGCAGGGTATTCAGATTTGATGAAAAGGACAAGCATGTCATGATTATGTGTGGCATGAGCGCTGCATTCAGTGCACTGTTTGGTACTCCGATGGCAGCCGCTATTTTTTCCATGGAGATGATAAGCGTCGGTGTCATGTATTATATAGCACTCGTTCCATGTGTGATAAGCTCCCTCATCGCTCACGGTATCGCATCATACTTCAATGTTACAAATGAATTTTTTGCTATTGAAAACATACCGGACTTTACTATTTTAAACTCAGTAAAAATATCTGTGCTTGCAATACTGTGCGCACTCGTAAGCATACTCTTTTGTGTGGCCCTTCACTCAGGTGAGGCGCTGTACAAAAAATATCTGCCAAACAAATATACAAGAGTATTCATTGGTGGCTGCTTTGTCATCATAGCAACTATGCTTGTAGGAAACCAGACCTACAACGGCACCGGAATGAGTGTCATCCAAAGCAGTATAGACGGCTCTGTCAGACCTGAAGCATTTCTGCTAAAAATCATCTTCACCGCACTAACTCTTGGCGCAGGCTTTAAGGGCGGCGAGATTGTACCATCCTTTTTCATAGGCGCAACCTTTGGATGCCTGTTCGGCAACCTGACAGGCTTTGAGCCATCGCTGTGTGCAGCTGTCGGTATGATTTCACTGTTCTGTGGTGTCACCAATTGTCCTATTACATCGCTGCTCATCAGCTTTGAGCTGTTTGGCTACGACGGCATGCCGTACTTTCTTTTGGCAATTCCATTCAGCTATATGCTGTCAGGATACTTTGGCCTGTATCGCAGCCAGAAAATCGTATATTCAAAATACAAGACAAGCTACATAAATAAATCAACTCACTAACATTTGCTAACTGCAACCAGGCATGATACCCCAGGTATTATTGCCTGGTCTTTTATTGTGTAAAGAGCTTTATCTCCCGCAGAAGCTTCATCTGCGAGAACCTCCCACAAAGCATCTGCAAGTTTAATTGTGATTTTATTTTTACCGGCATTGTAAGCTACGAACACCTTCTCTGTATCGTTATCAATAGTATATGCTACAACGCCATCAGGCATATCATCCATGAAATGTACGGATTTCTTAATCTCATCTACTGTGTCAAGATAAAATGACTTGTGAGCCCTTCTTAGTGCTATAAGCCCCTTATAGTAGGCTTTAAGGCCCGAAAACTGCTCAGCCCTGTCATAATCTATTGCATTGACAGAGAGAGGACTGCAATAGCTGTTCTCTACAGGAGCACCATCAGCCTCACTAATCTTTGTTCTCGCAAACTCCTCTCCATGCAGGAAAAACGGAATCCCCTGCGCTGTAAAAAGGATGGCTGCTGCAAGCTTATTCATACGGATACGCATCTCTTCACTCTCATGTGAATTGGATATAATAAACCTGTCCCAGAGAGTATAATTGTCGTGACATGACAGATAGTTAATCGACTGCATAGGCGATTTGGCCCACTTAGCGCACGTAACAGCCTGCTTTAGCTCTTCACCTCTGTCTGCAGCTCCATTGACAAAGCCCAGTTCATCCATATAGAACACATGTCCCTTTACCGCATCACGTATATCATCCGAAAACATGCCGATGCCCGGTGTCCTTGGAGCATTTATTTTCATGCCACGCTCTGATTCTGGCAGAGTGCTCTCTCCACCTGTCCAGCCCTCTCCGTACATTATTATATCAGGATTTATTTTTAAGAGAGCTTTTCTGGCTTCGTTCAATGTCTCGATATCAAGTACTCCCATCAGATCAAACCTGAAGCCATCAATATGATACTCACTCGCCCAGTAGCACAGCGAATCAATGATATATTTTCTGACCATAGGCTTCTCTGAGGCTATTTCATTGCCACAGGCTGATGCATCAGAGTACTTTGCATCATCCAGCATGCGGTAGAAATAATTGCCCGCAGTCTTGTAAAAGCAGCTGTCATGAACATTGAAGGTATGATTGTAAACCACATCCATGATTACACCAAGACCCGCCTCATGAATCGAGTGTACCATCTCCTTATACTCTCTCACTCTCACGGCTCCATTAAACGGATCTGTCGAGTAAGAGCCCTCCGGCACATTGTAATTGTACGGATCATAGCCCCAGTTATACTGCTCCTTTAAGGAATCACTCTCGTCAATGCTGGCGAAATCATACGACGGCATAAGCTGCAGATGTGTCACTCCCATATCCTTGAAATACGAAAGAGTTTTATCCTCAGTAAATGCCTTAAACTTACCCGGATACCTAGAATGAGCAGATGCACCGGCAGACACATCCGCGACAGACACCTCAGTGATAACCATGCTCATAGGATCTGCAAGCTTTGGCCTGTCCTCATCTGCAAATCCATAAGGATTAGTCTTTGACAAGTCAATAACCATAGACCTGTGCCCATTTACACCGCAGGCTCTTGCATACGGATCATGCGAGCTGAATGTGCCATCTGAGGTGTGAACCTCATATGTATAATAAACACCATCCAGATTTCCCTCTGCCGTAACAGAAAAAATACTGCGAAGCTCTCCCTCTCCGCGCATCATCTCAAGCCTGCCTGTCTCGGCCGAATCATTTCCCTTATCATAAAAAATAACAAAAACACTGTCCGCAACAGGCGAAAACAGTGTAAATGTTGTCTTTTCCTTTGAATAAATCGCTCCTAATTTCATAGCACTATCCTTTTCGTTTATTTTCGTATACATTATAATAGAATTTACAATAACTGTAAATAGGGCAATTCAACCAATTTTCAAAGACTTTTTAGTCAATGTGCCATTTTTTCTTTTGCTGATGTGAAACAATCTTTATATACAAAGATTGTGGCAGAAATCTGCCACAGGTTGTAGCAAGCTTCATCCTGAGAGTAGGCACTATGACCGTTTTGTGCTTCATCATCCGGTCTATGGCATAATTGGCGCAGTATTCAGCGGAAATCCCCTTCAACGCAAATCGCACATTCGCCACATCATTGAACTCTGTATCAACCGGTCCCGGACACAGACACCCCACATACACATGGCTGTGGCTCTGTCGAAGCTCACATGCAACAGCCCTTGAAAGGCTCGCAACATATGCCTTAGAGGCATAATAGGCAGCCATGTACGGACCGGCAGGAATAAGACCAGCAGAGCTTGCCACATTTAATATAAAGCCTCTGTCCTTTACCCTCATCTGTCTTAAAAGCTTTTTCGTCAGGAAGTGTACAGCACGCACGTTGACATCTATCATGCCCATTTCCTTAGCTATATCAGTCTCCTCAAACAGGCCGCAATCACCGTAGCCTGCGTTGTTTATAAATATTTCTATGTCTTTTTCCTCGAGATAGTCCGAAAGTCTCTGACACTCATCAAGCTGCATCAGATCCGCGGTAAAAATATCACACTCAAGCTCCTTATGTGTGGCTTTAAGCTTATTAGAAAGAGCTGTAAGCCTCTCCCGCCTTCTGGCAACAAGAATCAGGTCATACCCCTCCTTCGCAAGTCTCTTTGCAAACTGCTCACCAATTCCTGAGCTTGCTCCTGTAATCACTGCATACATATATCATATCCCCTATTCTTCAATCATAAGCTCCCTGGAGCTCGCATCAAGCTCTACGCTTGTGTTGTCACTCTTATACATCTCAAGCAGTAATAGCCACAGCGTGTGAATCTCGTAGGTGAGAATATTGGATGCCGGCACTGAGTATGGAAGCAGTGTGCTGATATCAAAGTATCTGATGCCAAGCGGCGGTAAAAAAACAAGGTTGGTTGTCTGTCTTTTATCACCGGCAGTATGAATCATCTCATATGTAATCATCACAAAATCACTGCCCTTATAGGTACACTCATATGACACGTAGCACTCATCAACAGTCCAGGTGATGCCATCCTCTGTAACTGTCGGCTTTACGGCCTCATCATTGTACTCTGTAGTCTGGCAGGAAAGCTTCCACTTAATCTGCCCCTTCTTTGTTTCCTTTACCATATCGGTAAGCTCTTTAAGTAATTCATCTTCTTTTTTCATATTATACACCTGTTTTCATTATCAATGCTCATCAACCCTCACACCATGTACCACAAACCTGTATGTCTCACCGCTTGTGGAACAGGTTGAAAGCGTCACAACCTTGTCATCCTTTGTCGGGACTATGCCTGTATCCTTCATTGATGAGGCAGCCATCCTCTGTACGAATTTGCCAAATGTCTCGTCAGGCTCAAAGCCCACAGTATACTCATCACTGTCATCACTAACCGTCTCATATGAGAAAATCTGGTACCTATACTTTTTACCATCGACAAGTATCTGGAAATACTGATGGCTGTCATAGTAATTCTCATCACGGTTATAGTGCTTAAGCTTTCCAAACATAGACAGGTTTTTCATATTGTGTCCATAAATGATTGTATGACAGTCGCTGAAATCAGTCTTGTTTGAACCCTCAAGGAAGATGGAGCCTGCAGTGGCATGCTCTCTCTTAAAGGTCTTTCTGAGGTAATAGCTGTTATCCCCCGAATACATGACAGGGTAGCTGATATCCTCATTCTCAAAATAAATCCAGCCAACCACATCAGGGTTTTCGCTCCTTAGACCGGCGAAATCAATATCTATATCATCATACCACGGCGACTGTGCTTCACTGCCTTTCGTGCTGTCATCATCCTTCTTTGAATCGTCCACTGCATACTCATCCTGAAGCTTCTCATATGTCTTATCCGAAGTATTATAGTCAGAATAAATCTTAAACAGATGATAACCCGAATAAGCCACAAGAGACAGACCAATTATCAGAACTATAAATCTAATTACTTTCTTAACCATTTGTTTTCTCCATTTTTTTATCAGTCAGTACTGTAATACCGGTAAAAATAATCAACAATACAATGAATACCAATTTACCTTGCGCGGTTCCTAAAAAAGAAGCAGGATAACCAAGCACCGGGATATCAAACACAGGCACACCGACCACATCAGACCATGCAACCGGCTGTACATCATTCACCTGATTGGCATCGCCCTTTGTAATGTAGGTCTTTTCATCTGTATTTATCTCAACTACCCTGTGAGTCACAAGCTCGCCATTTCTGTAAAAGGTAATGACATCACCTGTCTGTATCCCACCGGCACTCTCCTTTACATACAATAGGCTCCCCTTCATGTAAGAAGGCTCCATGCTTCCGCTTACAACTACCATCGGCTCGATACTAAACAGCTTGGGAGCAAATATTACAATAATAATTAAAATAAGAATTAATAAAATTATACTGGAAATAATGTTAATAAGTCTCTTCAAAAAAAGCACCTCTATATCAGAAAATATCATTTGTCACTCACAAAACTGCTGTAGCAGCTTACCGGCTCAATATCAAATTGTATCGTCATATTACTATGTGTGTCACACGTATGATTGAACCTATCGATAATACGCTTCATGACATCGGAGGCTGTATCGCATGAGCACTTCGACAAAAGCACAATGTACTGTGAATCACTGTACTTTGCCGCCACATCACCCACACGCAGGCACTTTCTAAATGCTCTTTCAAGTGTAAGCATGGAATCCTTCATCTGACTATGATTCTTATCCGGCTGACTGCTATACATTGGCACAACAGTGACAAGCACCAGACTCTCCGGAATCGTAGAACGGGCACTCTTTCTGACCTCCAGCTGATAGATTTCCTTGAACACAGGATATCCGCACATGAAAACACCATTCATGCTCTCCTCACTGATATCGTCCTTCACTTCATCTATATTGTAGCTTGAAGCACCCTTTGTGACAGATAAAAGCTCCTCATACACCTTGTTGAGCATGACAGTCTTTCTAACGCCAAGATCCTTGTCCATAATAGCCTTGGCAGTCTCATAAGTATCAAAAGCCATCTGTACCTTTTTGGTACGCATGCGTGCTACAATCAGATATGAGTATATCTGCTCATCCGAACGTTCATATACAATAGCCCTGGTGCAAAGCTGCTCAAGCTTCTCATAGCAGCCTGTATCAATATACAGCTCTGCCAGAGCCTTTACTGTATTTACGTATCTTGAATGGTAAAATGCATTGAGCGTCATAAACCAGTGTGTATCTGTCCTAAGAGGCAGGAAATCTCCATGGTAAAGGGCTATGGCCTTCTCATAGCTTTCAATAGCGGTCTCCTTGCTCCTGCAAAATGCCATCTCAGCCTCATTTATATATCTGTCAAACTCTTCGACATCAATGGTTACTTCCACATCATCATTCCATTTGTACAAGCCGCCTCTAACAGAAACTATGCACTCCTCGCCAAAGGAGGCATCTCTTAGAGCCTTTCTGAGCCTGTATGCCAGATTCTTAAGGGCTCCTACCGGATTATCAGTCTCCTCCTCAACCTGCCATATAGCCTCTGAAATATCCTCTATACAGACACCCCTGTTTCTGTTCATCGCCAGATATACAAACAGCTTTTCAAGCTTCTCAGACCTCCATGCCCCTTCCTGGACAGATGTTAAGCCATTACCTACCGTAAAGCTGCCAAAAGTTTTTAATTTAATCATATAAATCTCCCCATTTCTGACATTAAACATTATATAGTCATAAACATATTAATCTTTTTGGAATCCCTATAAGACTCAAAAATTAAACCCAGATTAAAATTTACGCAAATCATCACTGCCGTCGTCGACAGTATTTTGTATTTTCATTATCTTAACAAAGTATGAGTAATCATCATTTACCTTTACCTCACACCTGTCACCCACCTTGTGCCCGAATATAGCGGCACCAAGCGGTGACTCTTTGCTTATCAGATTCTTTAAGGAATTGCCCCTTACTGTTGTGACAATCTTGTATGTCTCAGTCTCATCATCATCCTCAAAATACACATCAACCGTATTGAACATACCCACCTCATCATCCTTTGACTCATCGGATATGACAACGGCAGTCTTAATCATCTTCTCAAGGTATCTGATACGGCTCTCGTTCTGGTTCTTAAACTGCTTGGCGGCCTTGTACTCGAAGTTCTCGCTCAAGTCACCCTGGGCTCTCGCCACCTTTACGTCATCAAGAGCCTTCTTTCTGACAACGAGTTTTCTGTACTCTATCTCGTCCTCCATTTTCTTTATATCATTTGCTGTCAATTCATCATGCATGTCTTAAACCCTCTTCCTGCAAAATTGCGTCAAAATGTATTTAGAGAAGCCCTGCGATACCACAAAGCAGCACAATCGCACCAAGAACTATACGGTACCATCCAAACACAATAAAGTTATGCTTCTTTATGTAGCCCATCAGGAATTTGATAACAATAAGTGAAACAACAAATGCCACAATCATCCCGATAATCAGAATAGCAGCCTCTTCCCCTGTAAAATGAAATCCAAATTTAACAAGCTTCAGAAGACTCGCACCAAACATAACCGGAATAGCAAGGAAAAATGTATACTCAGCAGCAACAGTCCTTGAAACACCAATTAAGAGAGCTCCGACAATAGTAGCGCCTGAACGTGATGTACCCGGAAAATCCAATCATAAGCGCAGTCGTGTAGCTTATGTCGACAAGTGAATCAATCTTGGCAGACTTGCCATTATGTCTGGTCTCAATCACAATAAAAGCGATACCAAAGAGTATAAGCATGATAGCTACTGTCTGGAAATTGTAAAACAGTCTCTCGAATACATCATCAAAAAGCACTCCGATAATAGCTGCCGGAATAGTTGAAACAAGAATATGAAACCACAGCACGAAGATATCAGTCTTGACCCATGCACCGATACCTGTCTTTGCAAGAGGAGCTTTGTTATTCTTCCTGCCGAATGGCCAGATCTGGCTCCAGAACAAAACAACAACCGCCAAAATGGCTCCAAGCTGGATAACCACCTCAAACATACTGTAAAAATCGTCCGGGTTCTTTCCTATTCTAAGTGGTAAAATCTCATTCAGAAGAATCATGTGGCCGGTGCTGCTGATAGGCAGCCACTCTGTAATGCCCTCCACAATTCCAAATATAACAGACTTGATAATATCAAAGATTTCCATAAATAAATTTCCTTCCTTTAAGATATTTTCTACAACTAATTTATTATATTATTTTTCCAATCACAAGTCCATGGAATTTAAGAAAAATTTAAATTTAATCTTTTCATATTAGAAAATTTTTTGTAAAATATTCATAGCAATTATGAAAAAGTGAAAGGATAAAGACAAAACATGAAGAAAAAAATCAGTATCATGCTTTGCATAGTACTCTTCGCCCTGACAGGCTGCACCACCTCCGGCAGCACAATACGCTTCGGAGCAGCCGATATCGGTGGAATGTACTATTCATTTGCAAATACATTTACGGAGCTTGCCAATGAACAGGGCTATGACTTTACCTGCAAGGTCCGTACCACAGCAGGCTCTAATGCCAATATAAGGCTTTTATCCGATGACTATATAGAAATAGGCATCGCACAGGCAGACCTGATAGCCGACGCCTACAAGACAAATGAAGATTTAAGGGCTATAGCAGGGCTTTACACCGAGACCTGTCAGCTTGTGGTCCGCGCTGATTCAGACATACAGACTCTTGACGACCTGTCAGGACACACTGTAAGCATCGGAGCAGAGGAATCCGGTACCGAGCGAAACGCCACACAGATTCTTGAGTTCGCCGGTATGCCATCATCCCTTGTTGCCACCAAAAACCTGGACTATATCGAGGCCACAAAAGAGCTAAAAGCCGGTGATATAGATGCCTTCTTCTGCACTGCCGGACTCACCACCACTGTCATAGATGAGCTCTCAAAAGAATGCGACATAAGGCTTATCCCGCTGACAGACACTGTGATAAGCAAGATGCTTGAAATCAGCTCTGCCTACACAAGCGAGGTCATACCTGCCGGCACATACACAGGCCAGACCACAGATATAAGCACTATAGGTGTAAAATCAGTGCTTATCACAAAGTCTGATGTATCCGACGATACAATTGAGCAGCTTACATCGCTCCTGTTTGAAAAAGAAAATGAGATCTCCTACTCCAACTCTCTTAAGCTTGAGCTGACATATGACTTTGCAACAGACGATATACCTATTCCATTTCACGATGGAGCGAAAAGGTATTATGAAGCCTGTGGATATAGCACAAATTAATTCGCGAATTAATTTTCGACCTATTACGTAATGTTCTAAATATAAAAGAAAATAACAAGAATATAATCAATTAAAATTGAAAGGTAACACATGAAAATACAACTTGACATGTACCAGACACTGGCCGTTGCAGTGCTTGTACTACTACTTGGAAACTATTTAAAAAAGAAAATATATTTTCTTCAGAAATTCTGTTCTTATATTCATTCTTTCGCTGTTTTATCTTTTCATTGTTTTCTTCATTTTCCAGAGCTGATAAAGCAAGCAAATGATTATTAAAATCGTGCTGATTTTTACGTACAACATCTGTAGGCTTTCAGGCAAATCTCAAGGTATTAAAAAGCGGAGGCAAATCGCTCATCGTATTCCTGGGACTGGTAATAGTGCTTATCATATTACAAAACATAACCGCCGTGGGGCTTGCAAAGCTCTTAAACCTGAATCCGCTAATCGGCATGTGCACCGGCTCTATTCCTATGGTTGGCGGACATGGCACCGCAGGAGCCTTTGGCCCGGTGCTAGAGGACTTGAACATAAAGGGTGCCACGACCATCTGTACAGCCGCAGCTACCTTCGGTCTCATCTTTGGAAGCCTGATAGGCGGACCTCTTGGAAAAAGACTGATTGAAAAGCATAGCCTGCTTAATACAGCAGCAAACGAGGACGACAGCCTGCTGGTGGAGGATGAGAAAAAGCATGAGCGCCACACAAATATGTATGCTGATGCCGTATTCCAGCTCATCCTGGCAATAGGTGTCGGAACCATCTTTACAATGCTGCTCACAAAGACAGGGCTCACCTTCCCGATATATATAGGAGCGATGCTCGCAGCCGCACTCATGCGAAACATATGTGAGTACACAGGAATCGCCACCATCCATATGGGAGAGATAAATGACCTGGGAGGTATAAGCCTCTCTCTATTCCTAGGCATGGCAATGATCACACTAAGGCTCTGGGAGCTTGCATCACTCGCTCTCCCACTCGTCATACTGCTTGCAGCACAGGTGCTTCTCATAATCATATTCACGTATGTTATCGAGTTCAACATCATGGGGCGCGACTACGATGCAGCCATACTTGTATCAGGCACCTGCGGCTTCGGAACCGGAGCCACGCCAAACGCCATGGCAAATATGCAGGCTGTCTGCGACCAATATGTGCCATCCATCAAGGCATATCTGCTCATACCGCTCGTAGGAAGCCTGTTTGCCGACTTTTTGAACAGCCTTGTAATCACATTCTTTATAAACCTACTGTAAAACAACCGGAGAAAAATATGTTTGAAAAACTGAAAAAAATATTTAAAAACAGAGAAGAAAAAGAAAAACATAATTACGATTTAACTTTTGACAACGTGGCAATACCTGAGGTGCACGTAAAAAGCACCGAAAGCCACGAGGACGCTGATAAAGAAAATGCACCTATCAGCTATGACAATGTTGCCATACCTGAGGTGCATATCAGAAACAGAAAAAATAAATAAACTAAAACTCCATATGCCTTTTGCCCTTTCACAAAGCTCCTATCCTTCCCTGCTTATTGTCCTTATTCTGCCTTCTCAACAGATATTATCTTTCCCTCAAACGGATCCACCTCTGAAATAGTTCCGGTATATTTTACAGTCACCTTGTCTCCACTTGCAACACCCTCAAGTCCGTCAGGCTTCTCATCGAAGTTAAAGCTGTATGGTGTATCCTTGTCATCAGTCACTACAAACATGAAGTCCTTTATGTCATCGATTGTTCCTGTAAGCTCCTTCTCTTCCTGTGAGCCCTTTTCACCTTCATCCCTGGTATTAGCCTGCTTTGCACTTTCAGTGCCAGCTGCCTTATCCTGCTTTGTATCGCTCTGTCCGCAGCCTGCAAACAAGCCGGCGCAAAGCATAGCTCCTATTACAATTGTAATCAGTTTTTTCTTCATTATGATATACCTCTTTCTTTATTTATAAGCACTACTATGAGTACGTTTTCTAAAGAGTACTCTTCTATCCACCTAAAGTAAATAGAATACATAAAACATTAAAAAAATCTTACGAATTACTGCTTTTTTGAGCCTCTTGCGAGCCTTGCAGGATACCATTTTTCAAACCATCCGGTAAATATGCCCATCAATACAGGCATCAAATTGTTTACGACAATAAGTGTAGCTCCAACACCTGCCTTTTTCAGCAGAAATGTCCACACTGCTGTCAACACGTATAATACTCCCCATGCCGCCGCAAGTATATAATTCGTCTTCATAAAGAGAAGATTTTTATGTGCGGCTTCACCGCCATAATTGTATTTCACATATGTTGCGCATAAAGGCTCCTTTGTCAGGCATGAAACCAGCCAGAACAGCCCAAACACCAGATATCCGATATCTGTTGATATGTCACCTGCTCCTGTCAGGCTTGCAATCGCAGAAAGTATAGCAACAGCAACAATTGAGAGCTGATCCCATATTACAAATTTATGTTTTCTCATAATAAAAGGTATAGCGGATGCCACCAAAAGAGCAATCACAGAACCCTTTTCAGTATTGACAGAAACTGCTATCCAAAACGTAATCCATGGTATGAGCATTGTCATCATGGATGGATTTTTCTGTACCTCCACACCTTGTGATGTTTTTTCTGCCTCTTTGACTGCCGATGTACTTCCAAAAAATTTATCCCAGTTTACCATCAAGGAAAAATCACCTGTCACCGTATACATCTGCTTTCCCAATGCCTCTGCGCCACCTATCTCGCCTCGGGAAATAGCCGACCATACCGTAAAAGGCGTATCTATGCGTGTAGTCGCGGCAAGGCTTTGGTCAGTAAGCACCTCACTACCTTTATCATCAAGCTTTATTTGGTATGTATGCTTCAAATCGGTATAGCATATCTCAAGCACGCGTTCCTTTCCGTCATAGGTATCCTTATTGTATAATGCAGCCATCTGTCTGGTGAAAACAAGGTCATCCGCTTCCTTTTGTCCTGTTGTCCTGCTGATTCCCCAGCTGGCATCCGCCATACTTTCAAATACATCCCTTGGATATAAAAGAGTATGGAGCGTCACTTCTGTTTTTTCAGATATTTTTCCTGTGATGGCATATTCTGCCCCGGCACTTTTTACCGTAGCCAGATATTCGTCAGTCCTCTTTGACAGCTCTTTTACACGAAACAGCTCACCCTGACCACAAAATATGGTTGTATAATGCCCTTTTCCAAGGAAATGGTCAAACATCCGAAGTACACTGTCATAATTTCCCTCTGCAGAATAAAAGCCACAGGTAGAGATTAGCACATGCCTTTTGCCTTCCATGTCATATCTGCAATCATGGCTGCCGCTTCCGTATCCGTCATCCTTTGTACTCATAAACGGCAGGCTCATGGGAAGCTGCCTGTCAATCACGTTCTTTAGTATTCCCGGCACACTAAAATAGTACAGAGGAAACGACCACACAACAATATCCGCTTTAAGCATTTTCCCAATAACAGTCTGCATATCGTCATTTATGCAGCACACCCCCGGTGTCTTCTGCCAGCATGCAAAGCAGCCCTTACACGCTCCTACATTCATTGAGGCTACATGCATTTCATCAATGGATATAATAGCTTCATTTTTGCTCTTATATCCTTCTTTGAAGCCTTCTATAAAGCTGTTTGCAAGCCTTAACGAATTGCTTCGTTTGCCTTTTGGACTTCCGTTAATCAGAAGTATGTTCATGCTTTATGCCCTCCTGTAAGTATATAGTTAATTTTAGTATAGCGGATTGACAGGCAAAAAACAATTAAAGTTTAGACTTAGAAACAATACCATAATTATACATTCAAAATACATTCAAATTCTTAAATATGCCTTGTAATTAAAGTACTAGCATAGTAGAATATACCTATATTATTACGAATCAGGAAAATTCATATGGGTTACGATGAAAAAATTTTTAAAGCAAAGGCGAATATCAAGGCCCGCAGATTATGGCTTGTTTTTGCTATATTGCTGACCGCAAATTATGGAACCGACACAGCAAATGGCGCTTATTCTGTCAGTAATTATATCATTTTTGTTATTTTATGCTGGCTGCCTTTCGTGTGTGGTGACATACTTCTAAAAAAGAAAGGGAAGGATAATGACCGGTACAGGCTCGCATTTGTCATCGGATATGGTATTTTTTACGTATTTCTTTTGTGTACGACAACCTCACCGATTGCATTC
>OHJU01000987.1_pt1 | contig 14213 bp, 16 predicted proteins | sample 1568711 | NCBI WGS metagenome assembly OHJU01 (sample SAMEA3879574, study PRJEB24766) | human gut metagenome | biome: human-associated habitat; feature: feces | place: USA | collected 1985/1987 | reverse complement strand
AATTTTACAGCAATATTACAAGTATATTACAAAACAAATACAAAAGTTTTTTTTAGATGTTTTAATCGAAAAATGTATTGATAAAAAAAAATGACTATGTTATATTATAAAGAAGAAAGAAAGTTTACGGAGGATGAAAGAAATGAAGAAAATTTTTTATAACACACTAATTATTTTATATGCATTAATTGCAATAATAGTAACAATATGTTTACTATCTTTTAATCAATTTAAGGTTTCAGAATTTGACTCTACAACAGTATTAATAATCAATACAAACAATCTAAAAGAAAAAGGATTTAACAAGGGAGACTTAGTGTTGGTTGATACAACACAAAAGCAAGAACCGGGAGAAGATATATTTTTTCATGCAACATCAGAGTTAGGAAAAACAACAGTAGATATTCAAACATTAAAAGATAAACAAGTTAGTTCAGTAACAGGAGAAACCACATATGTACTAGAATCTAAAGAAATACCAAGTGATTTAGCAATAGGCCCAACAAAAAATTCAATAAGAATAGGAAAATTGGGAACAATTTTAAGCATATTAGAATCTAAATGGGGATTTTTGATACTAATAGTATTCCCATCATTATTAGCATTCCTATATGAATTATGGGAATTTATAGCAAATATAAAAGCAGCTAAAGAAGACGATGACGACGAAGAGGAAGACGATGAAGATGAGGATGAAGAAGAGAAAGTAGTAGAGAAAAAAGTACCTGTAAAAAATACTACATCAACAGCATCAAAAGCTAAAAAAACAACAACAGGAACATCACAAAAGACTACAACAAAGAAAACTACAACTACTAAATCAGCAAGTACAGCTAAAAAAACTACAACTTCAAAACCAAAAACAACAACTAAAAAAACTACTAAAACAAAAGAACAATAAAATGGAATGGGATGAAAAAATGAGAGTGGTAAAAAAAATATTTAGATGGGTATTTGATATTATATTATTTGTAATATTAGGTATTGCTCTAATAATGGCATATAATCATATACAAATTAACATTAAAGGAAATACATATACAACAATGCTTGGATATTCTGCATTTGAAGTATCAACAGGAAGCATGTCAGGAACCATGGAAATAGGAGATGCTATACTAGTTAAACTTATTGATCAAAATGAAACTGTAAATAAAGACGAGATAGTTGTGTATAGCCAAGGAACAGCATTGGTAACCCATAGAATAGTAGAAGTAAATGGCAACCAAATTGTTACAAAAGGTGATGCAAATAATACAAATGACACACCTATACAAAGAAACCAAATAGTTGGTAAAGTTATAAAAGTAATACCAAACTTTAGAATGTGGAAAGAAATAATTTTAACACCAAAAGTACTAATACCAGCAAGTGTGGCGTTACTATTACTTTGGGTATTCTTCTCATATGACAAAGTAAAAGTAGAAGTTGTGGTAAAAGAAGAACCTACCAAAACAAAGAAAAAACATACAAAACAAGAAGAAATTGAAGAAAAATCAGAAGAAATAGAACAAAATGATGAAGAAAACAACGAAGAAAATATAGAAAAACCAGAGAAAAAATCAGCAAAGAAAAAAACTACAACAGAAACAAAAAAATCAACAACCAAAGGAACTAAAACGAAAGAAGAGAACAAAACAAAAAAGACAAATAGCACAAGAAAAACAACTGCGACAAAAACAAGTAAGAAAAAAGCTGAAGAAAAATAAATTACAGAAGAGTGTGTGGAGGAAAAATGAAAGAGCAAGTTCGAAGAAGAAGGAGAAAAGGTCGTAGAACAACGGTAATAGCTATAAGATTTATAATTCTTGCTGTGTGCATAATTGTATTGTGCAGCATTGCTCTAACAAATACTATAGCAAGATATCGTAGTGAAGCTTTAGCTTCAAAAGATATAGAAATTGCTATGTATGTATTTAAAGAAGATCACCAAACTATGAGTTTTAAATTAGACCAAATGGTACCAAGAGCTGAACCATACCAACATACGTTTTCTGTAACAAATTCAGATTCAAATAACAAAATTGCACAGACAAGCATAGATTATGATATTACAATAAAAACAACCACAAATTTGCCATTACAATATGTACTATATAAAAATCAAACACCAACATCAGCAAATCCAACCAATATACTTCCAAGTGCTGGAACGGTGCAAGCTGATACAGATGGTACATATTTTAAAAACTTTAAAACATCAACACAAACAATGGCACACAGTACAAAAAAGACAGATGTATATTATTTGTTAATATATTTTCCAGAAACCTATAAAAATCAACCAGAATATCAAAATATGATAGAAAGTATGGAAGTAATTATAGATTCAAAACAAAAAATATAACATATTGTAGGGGCGATTTTAATCGCCCACAATTCGAAGAAATTTCTAAAATAAAAATGCAAGGGGGAAGAGATGAAAAAGAAAAAAAACAGCACATATTACAGATACACCAGGAAACAAATTTTAGTTTTATCAGTGCTAGTTATATTTTGTTTGTCTCTTGTTACAATACTTGCAAGATATGTTTTAAAATATGCAAACAATTTTTACACCAGCACAAAAGAATTTTATTTTGAAAGTGACAAATTAAAAGAAAGCAACCCAACATATAGAATAGAACAATGGACGGGAATTAATAGCTATTCAATACCAATAAAACTTAGTACCGCAAAAAACACATTAGAAAAATTATCATATGATGTAGACTATCAAATTTCATATAGTTGCTCAAGCAATATAACATGCCAACTAAGTAAAACAAGTGGAACCATATATACTACAAACAACTTAGACACGGTCACACTTAGAATTAACCCAAACACAGCATTAAATGTTGGAGACCAAGTAACAATAAATGTTACAGCAAGTACTACAGAGCCATACAGTAAAACTATTTCTGCTAAATTTGTGTTTATTATAGGGAACAATGAATATTCATACAAAATTGAAGATGCTGTAGGGCAAATATACTGTGATTTAGTTATAACAAACACAACTAATTATTATATAGTACTTGAAGCATTTGGCTCATATGCTGTTGGAGATAAAGTGGACATATATTCATATTCAATGTTAGATGCAACAGAAAAAGCAAAATGTAAACCAACAAAATTTACACAATTTGGGTATGACCCACAAATACTATCTCTTGATATGGCAAATACAACAGTAGAACTATTCAGCCAAGGAACAGAAAACCAAGGCTCTGTTACATATGTAGTTGGTTCAAAAGTTGGTGTAAAAGCAGAATCAAGTGCAAGAGTTAGGTTCTATAAAAAAGATCCAACTCAAAACTATACATATCCAATAAACAATAACACTTCTATTATAACTGTAGAATTCATTGATTGGACTTAAAAAACATTAAAGGAGAAATTTATATATGAGTGTAATGGATGAATATATAAAAATAGTACAAGACGCTATAACTAAATATTTAAAGTTAGTTTTTGAAAGAAAATTTAATAAACAAATATGTGACAGCTACATAAAAACATACATAGATGTTAGATACTATAATGTAAACGAACGCGGAAACCATAGAACATTAAGAAAAGAAATATTAGAAAGTTTAAAAGAAAAGAAAAAAAGATTAATAGTAGATAATAAATCAAAACAATTACTAATAGAAAATATGGAAATGTTTTTTATATATGTATTGTATATAGACAAAGTTACACCATATAAAACAATAGATTATTTAGTAAAAAACATATGCAGACTAAGAGTTAAAATATTAAAAAAAGAAGATGAAAAATTTAGAAAATTATTAAAGGATTTAATAGAAGATGATATAAAGAAAAAAGAAGAATATTTAAAAAAATTTGATAGTAAAGTTTTTTCTTTAAAATTAACAGATTACAATAGCACAAATGAGGTACAAAGAGTAAGTTTAAAATATCATATGAAATTTTCTACAATATTTAGCGCTACAGCAATAGAACGAGCATTTAATACTGGAACAACAAGTGAAGACAAGTTATTTGTAGAGTATAATATGATAAGTGCACAAATAATAAAAGACATAATAAAAGGAAACTTTAAAAAACAATATATAGTTGAATTTGCGGATTCATTATTTGAAAAAAAACAAAAAATAACAAGACTACTAAATATTATAGACAATTCAGCATTGCAGGACAAATTAAGTATTAAAATAAGACACGAAACATTTTTAAAATATAGAGAGGATGCTTATGAAATGCTAAGAAGTGGGTATAAAATAGCACTTATAGCAGATGAAACAATAGACACAGATAGAGCAGAACTAGAAAAATTAAAAATGTTTAAATATATTTTAATAAATAAAGATGCTCCTTATTATGAAGAAATAACAAGAAAAAAAAGATTGCAAAACATAATAGAAATTTAAATAAAGGAATGAAATGAAATATGGGAACATATACAAGATTTTTATATGAATTTTTAGCACAATTCTTTGCGGGATTAATTACAATACTTGGAGGAATTGGAAAAGGAATAGGGCAATTATTTAACATACCAGGATATGCACAAATAATAGACCATTACAAAAACGATTTTTCAATGGCAGAATGGGTACTTGTTGTACTAGCAGTAATTGCGGTAGTAGTTGTTGTTGGTATGGGATTTGCATTAATATTCTTTTTAATAAAAAAATATTTAAGATTTAGAGCAAAAGTAGTTAAACAAGAAGAACTATTGGATGAAGTTGCCCACTTAAATAATAAAGTAGTGAATCTAATGAAAGAAAAAGACGAAATATTAGCAATGAAGGTTTCACAACTTGGGTTAAAACCAACAGAATCTAATTTAGAGCCTTTGCCAGAAGGCGGTGCTGAACAATCAGAAGAAGATCTTGCTAATGATGGAATCAGATTTGCTAAACTTAACGAAATTGATGAGGAATTTGCAAACTATAAAATTAAAGATTATGGAAATTCATTTACATTACCTGAATTTTGCGAAGCATTTAGAAATTTTGCAGCGTCAAGGCTAAGATTGTATTATACAACACACATGATGAGATTATTTGTATCTTCATTAGCTTCTACCAAATTAGTTATTCTACAAGGTATATCTGGTACTGGTAAAACATCTTTGGCATATGCTTGGGGAAAGTTTTTGAAACATGATTCATGTGTTGCATCAGTTCAACCATCTTGGAGAGATAGAACAGAACTATTTGGGTACTTCAACGAGTTTACTAAAAAATTCAACGAAACAGAAGTATTAAAAGAAATGTATATGGCAGGATATACAAACGATATTTATACAATAATCCTAGACGAAATGAACATCTCTCGTGTGGAATACTATTTTGCTGAGATGTTATCTATCCTAGAAATGCCAAATAAAGACGAATGGATAGTAGAACTTGTTCCAAATAGCTGGAAAAGTGACCCTAAAAAATTAAAAGGTGGAAAACTACAAATACCACCAAACCTATGGTATATAGGAACAATCAACAACGACGACTCTACATTTATGGTAACAGATAAGGTTTACGATAGAGCAATGCCTATAGATATAAATGATAAAGGACAACCATTTGACCCAATAGACACAGACCCAATGGATGTAAATTATACATATTTAGACCAATTATTTGCACAAGCAATGATAGACAATGCTGTAAGCAAAGATACATTGGATAAAATAGAAATAATGGATAACTATGTTATACAACACTTCAGAATAGCTTTTGGTAACCGTATTGTTGCGCAAATGAAGAAATTTGTACCAGTATTTGTAGGTTGTGGCGGAGACGAAGTAGAAGGCATAGACTACTTTTTAGCAAGAAAAGTATTAAGAAAATTTGAACAATTAAATATATCATACATAAGAGACGAAATAGACCCATACATAGACTTTTTAAATAAAACATTTGGAAAAGACAAAATGAAAGAATGTATAGAATACTTAACAAGACTTAAAAAACTAACATAATTCCATTAAACTAAAAGTGGGCATTACTCACAGAAAGGTAAACAAATGAGCGATTTAGAAATATATAATTTATATGAAAGAACAAATCCTGGAACAATAGATACATTTCAAAAAAGAACAGCATCAAAAATGGATTTGCAAACAGAATATGAAAAAATTATAGAAGATACAGAATGGATAGACTTAATGGAAACAACAATACCATACATAGATAACATATTTCGTAATCCAAATAGATTTATCATAAATGAAGAAGAAATAGTAAAAATAGAGCTAGCAAGAAAGGTTACTGTAGAAAGTATAAAGCACTTAGCAAAACATACAAACTTAATACAAGATGTAGACCCAAAAACAGGAGATGTTAAACCATCTAAAATACTAAATATCAATAAAGAAGAAAGTTATGACACATACGAGAATCGTTTTATTTATACCTTAATACAACATATGAAATTTTACATGATGAGAAAGAAAAAAATGATAGAAGAAAGATTAAAACTATTTGAAAAAAACAACAAAAGATTTTCATATACAGGTAATGCAAAACTATTAAATGAAAATGTAAGTATAACAGTAAATTTAACTACTAAATTAGACGATGGAAACAAACGAAAAAAGGGAGAAACACCTTTAGAAAGAATACAGAGACTTGAAGAAAAATTATTAATGGTAATGGGGTCAGAAACGTATAAATTGATAGAAAAAAAACACATTGCATTAGTAACTTCACCAATAAAAAAGACCAACCTAATTCTAAAAAATGTAAACTTTCAATATGCGGTTAAATTATGGAACTATATACAAACAAACATAGATGACAATGCAAAACATATAAGCGAAAAACAAGACTATTCAGATAATGAGGAATTAAAAAGATTAGCAGATGAAACATTTTTACTAAATTATTTAATTCTTAATTCCCTAGATAGAGATAATGCAGAAGAAACAATGCAAAAAGAAGTAAAAGAACAAGTATTAAATCAAATGATAGATAGAATAGTAAGCCTAAATGCTAATTTAACAGAAAGTGAAGTTAAAGATTTAGTTGCAGATAGATACTTAGTTATTAGAAATAAAAATATAGCAACACTAGGACAAATACAAAAAGTATTTAAGAAACAAATTGAAAAATATTTAGAGAAAATATAAGGAGAAACTCAAAAGATGTTAAAAAAAATAACAGAAAACCCTGTTTTAAAATTAATAAATAATATAGTTTATGTAATATTATTCCTAATAGTAGCCTCAGTGTTATTTGTTGTAATATTACAAAGAGCTAGTAATAATGCTATAGCATTAGGCGGAGTAAGGGTATTTAATATTATTTCAGAAAGTATGATTCCAAAATATAATATAGGAGATGTGCTTGTTGTTAAAAGTATAGAACCGCAAAATATTAAAGTGGGAGATGACATAGCATATATAGGGCAAGAAAGCACATTTAATCAAAAAATAGTTACACACCAGGTAATTAAAATAGATTATGAAAATGGAGAATATATATTCCACACAAAAGGAATTGCAAATATATTAGAAGATCCACTTGTACATCAAAATCAAGTATTTGGCAAAGTGGTTTATAAAATATGGATATTAAGCCTTATATCTAAAATATTAAGCAATGTTTATGTGGTATTTTTCGGAATATTTGTGCCTATAGTAATTTTAATATTCTGGACAATATTAAAACTTAAAGGCTTAGTAGAAGTAGAAGAATACGAAGAAGAAATAGAACCTAAAAAAACAACAAAGAAAAACACAAAAACAACTAAGAGCAATGCAAGCAATACAAAAACACAAAAGACAAGTACAAGGAAAAAATCAAATGATAATAAGGGATAAAAAATGAGTTTAAAGAAAGTTTTTTATGTAATTAAGAAAAAGGTAAAAATTAGTAACTTAATATTATTAATAGTTTTGCTTATGTTTAACTCATATGCTTGGTTTATATATAATACTAAAGTAAGCACATCACTTTCCGCTAAAATAGAAGCATGGGATATTGCATATATTTCTAACGGAATAAGAGAAACGCAAAATATAATATTAGATGTTGAAAAAATATATCCAGGTATGACAATATATACACATCAAATAACAGTAAACAACAATGGAGATACAAATGCAGAGCTTAGTTTTGCTGTAAGAAAAGTAGAAATATTAGGGCAGGTTTATCAAGTAGATGCAACAACAACACCAGAAATGTTGTATAACAAATTACAAAACGACTTTCCTTTTAAAACAACAGTAACACTAAGTACAACACAATTACCAGCACATACTGGTACAGCAACAGTAACAATAAAACTAGAATGGGAATATGAATCAGAAGTAACTGGAAAAGACGAATTAGACACACAATATGGCACAAGTGCATATCAATTTATTACAGAGCATCCAGACACACCATGCGTACATTTAGAAATAGAATTAGGAGCAAAACAAGTAAATACATAAAAAAGAAGCTATATGTAAATATAACTTCTTAAATAAGTATTAAACTTTTTGCTCAAATGTAGCATCAATTTTTAACTTTATTTGTCTGTTTGCTTCATCCCAAGTAAATTCGGAATCTTGAGCATCAGTCATAGTAGCACCAGATGCGGCATCATCTACCCATTTAATAAAAACTCTAATAGTTTTAGTTTTTGTACCTGTGCCTGCATAAGGAATAGTTCCTGTTATAACAGTTGGCTTTGTATTTGTAGTACCAGAATTAAGTGTTGTAGTTGTACCACCATCTATAGAATAACCTGTAACTTTAAAATCTGCAAGGTTACTTGTAGTTGAACCAATAGCATCATCAGTATTGTTTATTTTAATGTTATAATCAAAACCAACATCAACATTTGTGTAATCAAGTGCTAAATCAAAATAGCCAGTAGCACCAGGAGCAAGTTTATTAGCAGCAAGATTTGCATTAGTATCAAATACAGGAGTTAATTCAGCAGAGATGTCTGTACCGTTTTTTATGGCCAAAGTATTTAACTTAATATCCCATCTAGCAATAGAAATATCTACAGCTCCATTGGCAGAAGCAACATACTTAGCATAAACATCGGAAATTGAAATTGCAGATACGCAAAGAGCAATAATTGCTAATACAAGAATTAACTTTCTATAATTTTTCTTCATATGTTCACCTCGAATCTTATCTAAATCTAAATAGATAATAACATATAAAGAAAATTAAATCAATACCAAAAAATGTTAAATTAAATGTATAAGCCTTTAATAGGCAATACGGAGAGGAAAATAAAAAATGTCAAAGGAAAAAATTAAATTAAACTCAGAAAAAATAAACAAAAGAGAAAGCAGAATAAAAGTTTTAAAACTAGGTTTATTAATAAGTACTGTATTTTTAATAGTAATATTTTTGAGCAAATTAAGGATGAAAAAGATATTTGTTATCTTTGCGCAAGAAAAAGAAGAGGCGCCTTATATAGTGAAGCTAAAAGATTTGGCTGTAATAAGATTGCTTTAGGTCATCATTTCGATGATGTTGTTGAAACCATACTTTTATCAATGATTTATAATGGTGAATTTAAAACTATGATGCCAATTTTGTCATCAGTAAATTTTAAACCTATTAAATTAATTAGACCTTTATATTACGTTAGAGAAAAGGATATAATTTCTTGGGTAAATTACAATAACTTATCTTTTATCGATTGTGCTTGTAAAGTTACTGAAAAAAATCTTGGAAAAAGAAGTGAAGTTAAGAAACTTATTCAAAATTTAAATAAATTATATAAGGGTGCGGATATAAATATTATGAATAGTACTAAAAATGTTAATTTAAATACTATAATTAGTTACCTTGATAAAAAAGAATAATGTAAAGATTTTACGTTTTGAGTATATTTCTTTTTAATATGTGATATAATAAGGTTACCTGAAGATAATGATTGTCGTAACAAATAAACCGACTATTTAATTTACTTGGGAGCATAATTAATGTGCTGTGTTGAATGCTTAGTTTACTAAGAATCCTAATGGCATTATGTTGCTTACCACCTCGTCTAAGGCGAGATTTATTTAAACGGCAGTCGTATCTTTGGGTTTTTATATGGAATGGAGTATTTATGGATTTAGATAGATTAGAAAAGCTTATTGGGAAAATTAACTTAGAAAAATTAAAGAAATTAAATGTTGCCATTGTTGGTCTTGGTGGAGTAGGTAGTTATGTATTAGAAAGTATTGTTAGATGTGGAATTTCTAACATTACTTTAATTGATAATGATATTATTGATTCTACAAATTTAAACAGACAAATTATAACTACATCTAATAATATTGGTAATTTAAAAGTTGATGAAGCCAAAAAAAGAGCAACTGAAATAAACCCTTCTATTGTAATAAATTGTTTATCTTTATTTTTGGGTAAGGTTAATATACCTAATATAATAAATAATAATTTTGATTATGTTATTGATGCTTGTGATACTGTAGATACTAAAATTGAACTTATTAAATATTGTTATAATAATAATATTAAAATTATTTCTTCAATGGGGACAGCTAAAAAACTAGATGGCACTAAATTTAAAATTAGTACTTTAGATAAAACTAGTTATTGCCCTTTGGCAAAAAAACTTAGAAAAAATTTGACAATTGATGAACAAAAGTACACTATTGTCGTGTATAGCGAGGAAATTCCTAAGAAAATTGACACATTAGCTTCAATATCTTATGTTCCTGGAATATCAGGATTACTAATTTGTAATGCTATTATTAATGATGTAATAAAAATAGAAAACTAATTTTTGTTTTCTATCCTTTTTTTATGATAATTATTTAATTCTGTTTCATATTTATTATCTCCTGGAATGTAATATACACTATTTTTTATGTTATCAGGAAGATATTGTTGATTTACCCAGTGATTAGGGTAGTTGTGTGGGTATTTATAATCTTTGCTTGTTGTTGTAATATGTGTTGGAACTCTACCTATACCTCCTTTATTTAATTCGTTTCTCGCATTATTCATAGAAGTTTCAACTGAATTACTTTTTGGGCTCAATGCCATATCGATTACTACACATGCAAGTGGTTTGTAAAGTTCTGGTAAGCCTAATCTTTCACTTGCTTCAATAGCAGATAACACGCGTGATGGTAAACTTGGATTTGCTAGGCCAATATCTTCATAAGCAATAACTAACATTCTTCTATATAAAATATCGAAGTCTCCAACTTCTATTAATCTGGCTAGGTAATGCAAAGCTGCATTTACATCACTACCACGTATGCTTTTTTGAAAAGCACTTAATACATCATAATACCCGTCTTCATTTTTGTCATAGTAAAATTTAGAGTTTGAGTTTACTTCTTCTATTTGTTCTACTGTAAATTTTGGGCCAAAACTATAATAGCAAAACTCAACTAAATTATATGCACTTCTTAAGTCACCATTTGAAATATGCGCAATATGTTTTATAACGTCATTACTTATTTCTAAATCTTTATATATTTTTTTTATATTTTTTATTGCTAAAATTATATCATTTTCTTCAATATTTTTTAGTTCTATTAGTTCACATCTACTCCTGATTGCAGGATTTATACTGTGAAATGGATTTGATGAAGTTAGGCCTATTAATATAATTAAGCCACTTTCTATATAACTTAGTAAAAGATCTTGTTTATCTTTGTTCATTCTGTGTATTTCATCTACAATAAGTATTAGTTCTCCATACATTTTTGCTTCCTCAAATACTATTTCAAAATCTTTTTTACTATTTATTGTTGCATTTAGAATTCTATATCTGAAGCCTAAATCATTCACCAAGCATAAAGCAATCGTAGTCTTGCCTATACCGCTTTTTCCATATAAAATTATGTTAAATAATTTTTGGTTTTTAACTAAATTACTTAACATTTTTCCTTCACCAATTAAATGTTTTTGACCTATTACTTCTTTTAATGTTTTTGGCCTTAATTCGTTTTGTAGTAATTTCATAAAATCTCCTTATTCATATTTTAACATAAAAACGTAAACATAAAAACAGTCAAATTTGATAAAAACAAGTATTTGTGTTATATTTAAATAGGGTAGATATGAGTAAGGAAATAATTGATTTTTTAGATTATTTAAGGATTGAAAGAAAAATGAGTGATAATACTGTTGAAAGTTACAAATACACTTTAAATAAACTAGAAAAAGAGTCTAAAAAAAATTTAATTTTATGTAATAAGAATGATTTGAAAACTATTTTGATTACTAATAAAAAATCAGAAAAAGTAAAAAGTATAAATCATGAAATAACTATTTTAAGGCAGTTTTTTTCTTATCATAATAAGGAAAGTGTAGTAAAGGATATCGATTTACTCAAATTGGAAAAAAATTTGCCTAAATATTTGACAAAAGACGAGGTAGAAAGGCTACTTAATATACCTCTTGTAACCCCTTTAGATTACAGAAATAAGGCTATGCTTGAGTTAATTTATGCTACTGGTCTTAGAGTTAGTGAACTAGTTAATTTAAAAGTAAATGATATTGATTTTGAAATGTGTAATTTAAGAGTTTTAGGCAAAGGTAATAAAGAAAGGATTGTTCCAATTGGATCTGTAGCTTTAAAATACAATAAGATTTACATTGATGAGTATAGAGTGAAATTATTAAAAAATAATCTTATTGATGAATTATACCCTAATAATTTTGGTAGGAAAATGACTAGGAATGGCTTTAATTTTATATTAAAAGAGTTAAAGAAAAAATGCGATATTAATGCTTATCTGACTCCTCATGTTTTAAGACATAGTTTTGCAACTCATCTTCTTATTGGTGGAGCAGATTTGAGAAGTATTCAGTTATTACTAGGGCATGAAAATATTAACACAACTAATATTTATACGCATATTGTAAATCGTGAATTAAAAGACAATTACATCGCATTTCATAATAGAAGTAGGAAAGGAAAATAGTTTATGTATGAAAGAATTTTTTTAATAGTTTTAGATAGTTTAGGTGTTGGAGCAGCTGATGATGCTTTAAAATACGGTGATGAAGGTGCTAATACGCTTGGGCATATAATTGAAAAAGGTAATTATAATTTAAATGTTTTAGAAAAACTTGGTTTTTTAAATTTGGTTGGTGTAAATAAAGAGCGTACTATTGGTTATAGAACTATTATGAAACCTAAAAATTTAGCAAAAGATACGCTTAACGGACATTATGAAATGATGGGTTTAATAGAAGAAAAGCCATTTCAAACTTATCCAGATGGTTTTCCTTTAGAGTTAATTAGCGAGATACAACATGCAGTGGGGAGAGAGGTTATAGGAAATGTTGTAGCATCAGGTACTAAAATAATAGAAGAATTAGGTGAAATGCATATGAAAACTGGCGCAATTATCGTTTATACTTCCGCTGATTCTGTTCTTCAAGTAGCAGCACATGAATCTATTATACCTGTTCAAGAACTTTATAATATTTGTAAAAAAATTAGTGAAATTGTATTAACTGATAAATATAAGATTGGTAGGGTAATAGCAAGACCATTTATTGGTAAACCTGGTGATTTTGTTAGAACTCCTAAAAGGAAGGATTTTACTGTTGTTCCAAAAGAAAATTATTTGGATTTATTATTTAAGCACAGGGTTGAAGTATTGACTTTAGGAAAAATTGGCGATATTTTTGCTAATAAAAGTATTACAACTTCTATTAAAACTACTAATAATATTGATGGGTTGATGAAATTGATTGATGTTGCTAAAAGCGATTTTAAAGGTCTTTGTTTTTTAAATTTAAATGATTTTGATACTTTATTTGGTCATAGAAGGGATAGAGATGGTTATTTAAGAGCCTTGGAAGAGTTAAACTATTATTTACCAATTTTTTTAAATAGACTTAAACCTACTGATTTAGTTGTTTTTACAGCGGATCATGGAAATGATCCTACTTATACCGGTACTGATCATACTAGAGAAAATGTACCACTGGTTGCTTATAGTACTAGTATGAAGTCAAGTGGTGAACTTGAACCTAGAGATACTTTTGCTGATATAGGTGCAACAATAATTGATAACTTTGATATAGATGATACACTTAAGACTGGAACTAGTTTTTTGGAGTTATTGCATTAAAAAAAGAGACTCACATCGTCTCTTTTATAATGACTATTTGCATGAATTTCTACTACTATTTCTAGAAGAGTTTCTGCTTGAGTTACGACTACTGTTTCTACTAGAATTTCTACTAGAGTTTTTGCTAGTATTTCTACTAGAGTTTTTACTACTATTTCTACTTGTATTTCTACTATTAGCCATTATTTTATCA
>OHJU01000986.1_pt1 | contig 14214 bp, 19 predicted proteins | sample 1568711 | NCBI WGS metagenome assembly OHJU01 (sample SAMEA3879574, study PRJEB24766) | human gut metagenome | biome: human-associated habitat; feature: feces | place: USA | collected 1985/1987 | reverse complement strand
CCCCACCGGCCGCACCTGGGACCTGGAGCGCCGCCACCAGTTCATGGAGATCGTCAACCGTTACGAGATCCCCGTCATCGAGGATAACCCCTATGGTGAGCTGCGGTTCGAGGGCGAGTATCTGCCCGCCCTGAAGAGCCTGGATACCAAGGGCCTGGTGATCTATCTGGGCACCTTCTCCAAGATCCTGGCCCCCGGCTACCGCATCGGCTGGGTCTGCGCCGAGGAGCACATTCTGGCCAAGTACAACTTCATGGAGCAGGCCGCCTCCCTGCAGGCCTCCACCATCGGCCAGATGGAAACCTCCAAGTGGATCGACATGTTCGACCTGGACGCCCATGTGGCCACCATCCGGGCCTGCTATGACAAGCGCCGGAAGGTGATGCTGGAGACTCTGGAGCGGGAGCTGCCTGAGGGCTGCACCTTCACCCACCCCGTGGGCGGCCTGTTCGCCTGGGTGGTGCTGCCGGAGTATATGGACGCCAAGGAGCTGCAGATGAAGTGCCTGGAAAAGAAGGTTGCCTTCGTTCCCGGCGGTTCCTTCTTCCCCAACGGCGGCCACGAGAATACCCTGCGTCTGAACTACAGCTGCATGCCCGAGGAGAAGATCGTCCAGGGCATCACGGCTCTGTGCCAGACCATTCGCGAAAACCTGCGGTAATCCCGCGTTTCTGATGCAAGCGTTACTATTTTAAGGAGAATCTGATCCATGAAAAACGTCAAGGTGCTGATCGGCAACTACGGCAGCGGCAAAAGCGAGCTGGCGCTGAATTTCGCCATCCGGGCCGCTGCCCGGGGCGACAGAACGGAGCTTCTGGACCTGGATATGGTGAACACCTACTTCCGCCTGACCGAGCGGGGCAAGCTGGTGGAGCAGAAGGAGATCCGTCTGGTGTCCCCCAACTTTGCCTGCTCCGGCATCGAGACTCTGTCCCTGCCGGCGGAGGTGTCGTCCGCCTTCGTGCTGGACTGGGACAGCGTCATCTTTGACGTAGGCGGCGACGACGTGGGCGCCACGGCCCTGGGCCGCTATCACCAGGACTTTGTCAGCCTGGAGCCCGGCGCTCTGGAGGTGCTGAACGTGGTGAATATCCGGCGGCCTCTGGCCAGCACCCCGGAGAAAATCCACCACCTGCAGGACGCCATGCAGCTGCACTCCCGGCTGACCATCACCGGCATGATCAACAACACCAACCTCTCCACCATGACCAGCGCCGACGACCTGTGGGACGGCTATCTGGTGCTGCGGGAGGTGGCGGACCGCACCGGTATCCCCGTGGCGTACACCACCGGCAAAAAGGAGTTCCTGGACGATTTCCTGGCCCGGAACCCGGACCCCGCTTATGTGGGAACACCCGTCCCCATCGACGTGTACATGCACCGCGACTGGGATTCCTACATCCAGCACGGTCTGAACACCACCGATCCCCGGAAGGAGATCTATTAACGCGCGACCCCCGGTAAGCGGGATTTTTATAGATACCCATTGGAAAGGCAAAAATCCAGAAAAGAGGTGTAAAGTGTGGTAAGAGTTACTATCAACGAGAATCTTTGCAAGGGCTGCGGCCTGTGCGTTCGGGCCTGTCCCAAGCACATCATCGCCCTGTCCAAGACGAAGATCAACGCGAAGGGCTATCACCCGGCTGAGGTCACTGATATGGAGGCCTGCATCGGCTGCACATCCTGCGCGCGTACCTGCCCTGATGTGGTCATCCGCATCGAAAAAGACTAAGGAGGATTTATAATGGCTTTGACTCTTATGAAGGGTAGCGAAGCTATCGCGGAGGCCGCCATTCGCGCAGGCGCCCGTTTCTTCTTCGGCTACCCCATCACTCCGCAGACGGAGATCCCTGAGTACATGTCCGCCCGTATGCCCGAAATCGGCGGCTGCTTCCTGCAGGCCGAGAGCGAAGTGGCGGCGATCAACATGGTGTACGGCGCTGCCGGTACCGGCGCCCGCGTCATCACCTCTTCTTCCAGCCCCGGCGTGTCCCTGAAGCAGGAAGGTATCTCCTACTGCGCAGGCGCCATGGTTCCCGCTGTCATCATCAACGTGATGCGCGGCGGCCCCGGTCTGGGTAATATCCAGGCATCCCAGGGCGACTATTTCCAGGGTGTCAAGGGCGGCGGCAACGGCGACTATCACCTGCTGACCTTCGCCCCCGCTTCTGTGCAGGAGGCCATCGACCTGATGATGATCGCCTATGACAAGGCCGAAAAGTACCGTATCCCCGTGCTGTTCCTGGCGGACGGCATCATCGCTCAGATGATGGAGCCCGTGGAGCTGCCCGAGATGGTGGATTACAAGGTAGACCCAGAGAAGAAGCCCTGGGCCTGCACCGGCTGGAAGCCCGGCGATGATCCCGCTAAGCGCGGCATTATCAATTCTATCTACATCGATACCGAGAGCCTGGCTGTCCACAATGACGAGCTGCAGGCCATGTACAAGGAAGTCGTTGCCAACGAGCAGATGTGGGAAAGCTACAACTGCGAAGGCGCTGAGTACATCATTACTGCCTTCGGCACCGTGGCGCGTATCGCCAAGAGCGCTATCGCCGAGCTGAAGGAAAAAGGCATTAACGTCGGCCTGGTCCGCCCCATCACTGTGTGGCCCTTCCCCTATGACGCTGTGCGTGAGGCCTGCTGCCAGCCCGGCGTGAAGGCCGTTCTGGACGTTGAACTGAACGAAGGCCAGATGCTGGAGGACGTAAAGCTGGCCATCAATGGCGCCAAGCACGTTGACTTCTTCGGTCATTGCGGCAGCCAGATGCCCTCTACCGACGAGATCGTCACCAAGATCCTGAGCATGAAGGAGGGTAAATAAGATGGCTGTACTGTTCGAAAAGACTAAGCTGCTGACTGACAAGCAGTTCCACTATTGCCCCGGCTGCAACCACGGCATCATCCACCGTCTGGTAGCCGAGGTCATCGACGAGATGAAATTAGACGGCAAGGTGATCGGTGTGGCCCCTGTCGGCTGCTCCGTGTTTGCCTACGACTATTTCAACTGCGATATGTACGAGGCTGCCCACGGCCGCGCACCCGCTGTTGCCACCGGTATCAAGCGCTCCGTCGGCAAGGATACTCTGGTATTCACCTATCAGGGCGACGGTGACCTGGCGTCTATCGGTACCGCGGAGATCGTTCACGCCGCCCACCGCGGCGAGAAGATCACCACCATCTTTGTCAACAACGCGATCTATGGCATGACCGGCGGTCAGATGGCCCCCACCACCCTGATCGGCCAAAAGGCAACTACCTGCCCTGCTGGCCGCAGCGAGGAGTGGAGTGGTCTGCCTATCAAGATGTGCGAGATGCTGGCCGCTGTTCCCAGTTCTTACTACATTGAGCGCGTGGCGGTCAACAATACCGCCAACATCGCCAAGGCCAAGAAGGCCATTGCCAAGGCCTTCCGTCTGCAGATGGAGGGTAAGGGCTTCACCATGATCGAGGTGCTGTCCACCTGCCCCACCAACTGGGGCCTGTCTCCGGTGGAAGCTATGAACTGGCTGGAGCAGAACATGATTCCCTACTATCCTCTGGGCGTTTACAAAGACAAGGAGGCGAAGTAACATGGAAAAAACCTTTATTTTCGCCGGTTTCGGCGGTCAGGGTATGCTGCTGATCGGTAAGTTCGTCGCCATGGCTTGCATGCTGGACGGTAAGCACGTTTCCTGGCTGCCCTCTTATGGCCCCGAGATGCGCGGCGGTACCGCCAATTGCTCCGTCATCGTCTCCGATGACCCCGTTGCCTCCCCTCTGGTGGACAAGGCCGACGTGATCGTGGCCATGAACCGTCCCTCTCTGGACAAGTTTGAAGCACACGTGAAGCCCGGCGGCGTTCTGGTCATCAACAGCTCCATCATCGACCGCAAAGCGGTTCGCGATGATATCACCGTGGTGTACTGCGATGCCAACGGCATTGCCGAATCCATCGGCAACCCCAAGGGTGCCAACGTTGCCATCCTGGGCGCGACCCTGGCCAAGGCCCCTGTCACCTCTGTGGAGAGTATGATGGAAGCAATCCGCATTGAGCTGGGCGAGAAAAAGGCCCGCTTCCTGGAGGGCAACAAGAAGGCTCTGCTGGCCGGCATGGAAGCCGCTAAGTAAGTCGTTCATACATTCTTACTTCATTTTGGCCCCCGGCATCCGTATGGTTGCCGGGGGCTCTCTTTTGTTTGCTACTATTTTCACCGAATGGTTTATTAAAAAGAAAAGGCCAGTGAAAAAGGTTTCCTTCACAGAAAAAAACTATTGACTTCCTACCAAACGTTTGGTATCATTACTCCATTATAAGGAGGTGTCGCTTTTGAGCTCTTTTTCTTATTTTGTGGGACAACGCATCAAAAAATACCGCAAGAGCCGCGGCTATACCATCGAGCAATTCTCCGCCATGATCAATAAGAGCAAAGCGACGCTATCCAAGTACGAAAACGGTGCCATTACCATCGACATCGAAACACTGTACGAGATTGCGCAGGCACTGGATATTGATCTAAAATGCTTCATCGATTATCAGCCCCCCATGTTCCATGCGGAGCCGGCGCTACCTAAGAATAGCTACTTCAATCAGACATTGGCCTATATGTACTACTATGATGGCCGTATTCGCCAGATGGTACGCTCACTTCTTCGGTTTTCTCAGTCAGTGGACCACGAGAGTGTCGAGGTCACGTTGTATATGGGCGTGGCGTCCTTCTCCGACCCGGACCGTTGTCAGCATCTGTTCACCGGAGAGATGAAGGCTTACGACACCATCACCCACATGGTGTTGACCAATCAGATCAACGAGGCGGAAAAGATGTATATCTGTATGCTCAATCCCATGCAGAACCGTATGCCCGCCGTGGGACTGGTATCCGGTATCGGCTCCTCCCCGTTCTTTGCACCCATTGCATTGAAGGCGCTGATCTCTAAAGAGCCGCTGGAGGAAAACGACCGCCTGCTGGGCACCATCAAACTGGATAAGGATGATTATCATTTGCTGCGTTACTACAATATGATGGTGGTCAACCGTCCGGCCGCCCTATCCTTACAATAATATTTGACCGCGCAAAGGCTGTGAAGGCGTACTCCTTCACAGCCTTTAGTTCATTTTCTGCAATTCTCGCCGCAGTCGCAGGATGATACGCTTCTCCAGCCGTGATATGTAACTCTGCGAAATCCCCAATCGATCCGCCACCTCCTTTTGGGTGAGCTCCTTGATACCGCCCAGGCCAAACCGCATGGTGATGATATCCCTCTCTCTCGGACTGAGGTGCGATACCGCCGTTTGCAGCAGTTGCCGGTCCACATCCGCTTCAATGGGCCGCATAACCACATCGCTGTCAGTCCCCAGTACGTCACTGAGCAGCAGTTCTTTTCCGTCCCAGTCGGTATTCAGCGGCTCATCGAAGCTGACCTCTGTCCGTTGTGCGCCGTTCTTCCGCAAGTACATGAGAATTTCATTCTCAATACACCGCGAGGCGTAGGTAGCAAGCTTGATATTCTTATCTGTCCGGAACGTATTGACCGCCTTGATCAATCCGATAGTGCCAATGGAGATCAGGTCCTCTATATGGATACCGGTATTTTCAAAACGTCTGGCTATGTAAACCACCAACCGCAGGTTGTGTTCGATCAGCGTCTGCCGCACCTGAAAATCGCCGGTATTCAGCTTTTCCAGCAGAACAGACTCCTCATCTCTCGGTAAGGGCGGCGGCAGCGTATCGCTCCCGCCGATGTACATGACCTTATCCGGCCTGTATACGCTGTGCCACAGGCGTTTCAGCCAAATCAGAAGCTTTGCCATGCCCTATTCTCCCTTCCATTGCCCCCCACAGGGCGTGATACCCGCCGCCATCACTGACAGCTTGCTCCGACAGCGCGACGGGTGTCCGTGGATAGCGTTTGCCATTCACTTCTATGTAATCGCTACAGGCTGCCAACAGCAGGCCTGCAGCCGTCCCCACCGCGCGAAAAGGCAGCAGTGTAAACCGTACCGGACAACCTATTCGGTGCAGCTTTGCCATTTTCTCTTCCGGAGACAGCTGCTCTGCCAAAACATCGGCCACCGCCGGTGTCCATAATGCATCTGCGGAACGGCGCTCCATTACCAGCGCCGGACACCCGGTAACCGGATCCCTCAGTGTATTACCCGTGTCGTGCAGGGCGGTAACGGTTTGTATCCTTCCGCCGACAGATACTTTGATCTGCAACAATTCTCCCCCTCCATGACGTGCTGCCTGACCGGCAAAAAGCCGGAGAAGCACGTAAAACAATATACTGACCAGTATAAGCGCTTGCCAGCTAACATCGGCGTAATACAACCGCTGTGCCAGTCCCGCCACCGAGCCAAAGGCCAGGCCGAGCGCCAGCAGGGTGCCGGCGAGGGCGGCCGAAAGCAAAAAAAATGTGAGGACCGGGCGGAAACGGCGAAACGCGGCAAGCGCCAGCAAGCCTCCAAAGGCCAATCGGATCGCCGGGTGAGCCAAAAATGCAAGCTCGGAAATAAAGACCGCAGCCGCGTAAACGCCGCCCAGCACCGCGCAAAAAAGCAGCCGCCTTCGATGCAGCGGAAAGCCGCAAAGCCTTGCGGCACATAGGAAAAGTAGATAGTCTACCACGCTGTTGAGCAGGAAAACGCGGTCCAGATACACCACAGTCATTGCCTCACCTCGCTGCCACTATTATAGAGCGGCGGGACGAAAAAAAACGTCGCAACCAGGCGGGCACCGCAGCATTTGTAACCGGTTCGTTACCGCTTTATAATCCATCCGTCACCGCTTTTCATTGACATTCCGCGTCATTTTGGTATACATTTTGATATAGCTTTTGTTGCTCTTTTATGGCTGTTGTTGACACCTTATTGACACCTTATTGACACCTTATTGGCACCTTTTCTATACCTCATGAGGATCAACCTCACGAGGGTACGTTTTTTTACGGGTCAAAAAATACCGTGATTGTATTTGATCTGCCCATATAGGATAAAGGCCAGGCCAATAGTTATCGCCGGAAAGATGATATAATCTATTGCCGCCTCATTCCAGAATGTGGCGAAATACGCCAAGATCAGGGACGCCCCCATAATGACCGTTCCCGTCCCCACCGCCTTACCGTATTTGGGGATGTCCTCTTCTTTCACTTTTCTGCGGTTATAGGAATGTATGGTGCTGATATTCCCTTTGATATTCAAGATGCCGAGCACCGACAAAAATATACCAAAAATCAAAAGCAATACATTATCCATAGCGGCCTCCCAAAAATAGAATAATTCTTCAAAGCTTTTGTCCAAAGCAATACAGAGGAAATAGATGACCCACGGGCTGTAAAGAATGGTATGGGCCAGCGCGGAGGACAGCACAGAAACCATGCAGCATACCAGCTGTCTGTATGGCGGCTCTCCCGCTAATAGAAAATCATAACCACCAGTAAACTGGTGGTTATGATTCATGATCAAAGATGGCCTTCTTCTCCAGCAAGGGCGTAAACTCGTCCTTCCACCGATGGTGCATGGCGGACACATCGTACAGGGACAGGGCCTCGCGGTCCATATCCAGACGAATGAGCACGTCGTAACGGTTGTCCCGGTCCACACAGTTGGGGATGACCTCCGCGCCGTGAACGCCGGGAATATCCGCCGCGGCGGAGAATATCTCCCGGATACGCGGCAGCAGCGCGGCGCGCTGCGCCTTGGCCTCCGGAGTGAATTTTGCCAGAATACAGTGCTTCATGGCAGCCTCACAGTCCCAGGTATGGCAGGACCAGCGTTACGGCCATGACGATGGCCAGCAGCAGGGCGATGCCCATGGCGAAGTATCTTGTCCATTTCGGTCTCATTGCAATTCCTCCTTCGGCACGATGCGCCGTATCATTTTTTCGATCTTACGCCGGGGCTGCATGACCTCGTGGCCGCAGCCGAGGCACCGGAGCTTGATATCCATGCCCACGCGGAGCACCTGCCAGCGTTTACTGCCGCAGGGGTGCTCCTTTTTCAGCTCTAAAACATCATGTAACCGCAGGTCCATTTCCGTTCTTCCTCTTAATGTCGTCCCAGTACCGCCTGGCGGCCTGCTCGGTCTTGTTTTCGCCGTACGCATAGTAATGCGTATCCCCCAAGGACTCCGGCAGATAGCGCTGCTGCACATAGTGGTCCGGGTAATTGTGGGGGTACTTATAGGCGGGGGCCTTGTCCACGCCGGCACTGTCAGCGTGGACGTTTTTCAGGTGCCGGGGGATATCCCCCACCGCGCCGCGCTGAATATCCTCCATAGCGGCGATGATAGCGTTGTGGGCGCTGTTGGATTTGGGCGCGGTGGCCAGCAGCACCGCCGCCTCGGCCAGGGGCAGCCGTGCCTCCGGCAGGCCCAGCTGCAGTGCCGCGTCCACGCAGCTTTTTGTGACGGTGATGGCCTGCGGGTACGCAAGGCCGATATCCTCCGCCGCGATGCACAGCAGACGACGGCAGGGGGAGATCAAGTCGCCCGCCACCAGCAGACGGCCCAGGTAGTACACCGCCGCGTCCGGGTCGGAGCCTCGGATGGATTTGTGCAGGGCGGAGAGCAGGTCATAGTGGTCATCCCCCTCCCTGTCATACCGCATGGCGCTGTACTGGCTTAGCTGTAAAGCATCATCCCTTGTCACATATAATCCGCCATCCTTCGGCTTGGCGGAACGGTACAGCAGCTCCACGGCGTTGATGGCCTTTCGGACATCGCCGCCGCAACCGGCGGCCACTGTGCGGGGCACATCCTCTTCCCAGGTAAAGGGCAGCTGGCTCCTCTCCTGCTCAATACGCAGGCCCCGTTCCACGGCGGGGATGGTATCCTCCACCGACAGAGGCTTAAATTCAAAAACCGTGCTGCGGGACAGGAGTGCGTTGTAGATATAGAAATACGGGTTCTCTGTGGTAGAGGCGATCAGGGTGATCTTGCCGTTTTCCAGGAATTCCAGCAGGCTCTGCTGCTGCTTCTTGTTGAAATACTGTATCTCATCCAGGTACAGCAGGATACCGTTGGGGGCCATCATGGTGTCCACATCCGCCATGACATTCTTCACATCCTGGAGGGATGCGGTGGTAGCGTTAAGGGTATACAGCGCCTTTTTCGCCTGCCTGGCAATAATGTTGGCCACGGTGGTCTTTCCGGTGCCGGAGGGACCGTAGAAAATGAGGTTGGCATCGGTGCCGTTCTCGATCAGGCGGCGCAGCAGCGCCCCCTCGCCCAGCAGGTGCTTCTGTCCGGCCACATCGTCAAGAGTCTGGGGCCGTATCTCGTCTGCCAGCGGACGCATAGCGGCACCGCCTCCCTTCTGTGGAAAATCTTATGAAACAGTATAGCACAGATTGCCTTTTTCTGCAACCTCTGTTACAATTGGGATGAGGTGATGTCACATGAAGTCGAAGGAACAGGTCGGCGCCATTATCGCGGCGCTGAAGACGCTGTACCCGGACGCGCTGTGTTCGCTGGACTATGAGAAGGACTATGAGCTGCTGTTCTCCGTGCGTCTGGCAGCGCAGTGCACCGACGCGCGGGTCAATCTGGTGACGCCGGCACTGTTTGCCCGCTATCCCACGCTGGAGGCCTTTGCCGCCGCCGATGTGGACGAGGTAGGTACATATATCCACTCCTGCGGCTTCTGGCGGGCCAAGGCCCGGGACATCGTTGGCTCCGCGAAAATGCTGGTGGAGCGCTTCGGCGGAAAGGTCCCGGACAACATGGAGGACCTGCTCTCACTGCCCGGTGTGGGGCGCAAGACCGCCAATCTGATCCTGGGCGATATCTACGGAAAGGACGGCTACGTCTGCGATACCCACTGCATCCGCATCACCGGACGGCTGGGACTGACGGACGGCAGCAAGGACCCGCTGAAGGTGGAGCAGCAGCTGCGAAAGGTCATTCCCCCGGAGGAGGCCAACAACTTCTGCCACCGGATGGTGCTCCATGGCCGCGCGCTGTGTATGGCACGGAAGCCGGACTGCGGTGACTGCTCCCTCCGACCGCTCTGCGATCACGGCAGCGGGAAATAAAGCTGAGAACCATGCCCTCCGGCATGGTTCTCAGCTTTGTACGCCATCAGAGCACCATGACCAGCGTTCCGATGGTGATAAGGACGCAGCCTATCAGCGATTTGACGGTGAACTGCTCCCGCAGAAACACAAACGCCAGCACCAGCGTAATGACCACACTCAGCTTGTCGATGGGCACGACCTTGGAGGCTTCGCCCATCTGCAACGCCTTGTAATAGCACAGCCACGAGGCGCCTGTAGCCAGTCCCGACAGAATAAGGAACAGCCAGCTTTTTCGGCTGATATCCCCGATGCCGCCCTGCGCGTTCGTCAGGAACACCATCCCCCACGCCATGAGCACCACGACCACCGTTCGGACAGCCGTGGCGAGGTTGGAGTTCACCCCGTCGATACCCACTTTCGCCAATATCGAAGTCAAGGCCGCAAACACCGCCGACAGCAGAGCAAATACAAACCACATTTTATTTCACCCTCAGAACCATTCGATCCGCCAGTTCCCGCAGGAAATCGCTGTCCGCCCAACCGGCCACCGCAGCCTTGGCGCGTTTTGTCTGCGCCTCGACCTCCCTCTGGCAGCCGTCTACACCCAGCAGATCCACAAATGTCACCTTGCCCTCCGACTTGTCAGAGCCGATGGGCTTGCCGAACACCTCCTGTGCGCCTGTCACATCCAGGATATCGTCACGGAGCTGGAAGGCCAGACCAAGGCCATCGCCGAATTCACGGGCCTGACGGCGCTTTTCCGCGTCCATTCCGGCGGCCACACAGCCCAGCTCCGCCGCAGCGGAGATCATGGCGCAGGTCTTGAGACGGTCCAGCTGGGTCAGGCCGTCTTCATCTCGGACATCGCAGAGGGTGTCCAGCACCTGCCCGGCCACCATGCCGTCGGCACCGGCGGCGTTGGCCAGGATCTCGACCGCCGCGATACGGCTTTCGGCGGGCAGTCCCGTCGCCTGGGCAATGAGACGAAAGGCCTCGGGCTGGAGGGCGTCGCCGGCCAGAATGGCCAGCGTCTCGCCGTAGACCTTATGGTTGGTGGGCTTGCCACGGCGCAGATCGTCGTCGTCCATGCAGGGCAGGTCGTCGTGGATAAGGGAATAGTTGTGCACCAGCTCCAGCGCACAGGCATAGGGCAGCGCCAGGTGCCAGTCGATACCGCCCAGACGGGCAAATTCCAGCGTCAGCACCGGGCGGATACGTTTGCCGCCGGAGAGCACACTGTACCGCATGGCATCGTAGAGACGGTCATAGGGGGCGCTGCCGGCAAAAAGGGCGGAAAGGTAGTCCTCTACCGCCGCGCGGTACTGCTCGTAGTGTCTTTCGTAGTCCATGGCTCAATCCTCCGCAGCAAAATCATGCTCCACCGGCGCGTCATCGGGGCCCTTGGACAGCTTGACCACCTTCTGCTCGGCGGTGTCCAGCTCCTTGCGACAGGCGTTCACCAGCTTGGTGCCCTCCTCAAACAGCGCCATGCTGTCGCCCAGCGTGGCATCGCCCCTTTCCAGCAGGGAGACGATCTCCTCCAGCCGGGACATATTCTCCTCAAACGTCTTTTTTGCTGCCATGTTCGTTCTCCTTTTCCTTTACTTGGCACCGCAGGGCGCCGTCGGCCAGCCGCAGGCGCAGGGTCTCCCCTATCCGCGCCTGATCGGCGCTGCGGAGCACCGTGCCGTCCGGCTGCTGAGCCAGTGCGTAGCCGCGGCCCAGGACCTTCAATGGGCTGAGGGCATCCAGCGACGCGGCCAGCGCGCCGAAGCGGCGGTTTTGGACATCTGTCACCACACGCATGGCGGCACAGAGCCGGTGGGTCATATGGTCCACATCCTGGCGGCGGTCCGCCAGGTAAGCGGTCGGGTCCGTGAGGACGCGTTTTTTCGACAGGGACTCTAAACGGCGGGAATGGGCGGCGATATCGCGGCGTATCGACTGTGTCATGCGGGAATGGGCGGCATCCAGCGTCCGCAGCAGTTCGGCCATGTCCGGCACGGCGATCTCGGCGGCGTTGGAGGGCGTGGAGGCCCGCCGGTCCGCTACGAAGTCGCTGATGGCCACGTCCGGCTCGTGGCCCACCGCCGAGATGACGGGAATATCCGAGTCGTAGATGGCGCGGGCCACGCGCTCGTCGTTAAAGGCCCACAGGTCCTCCAGCGAACCGCCGCCGCGGCCGGTGATGAGCACATCGGCCAGGCCGTGGGCGTTGGCGTAACGGATGGCGCCGGCGATCTCCGCCGGGGCCTCAGTTCCCTGCACGCGAACGGGCAGCAGAAGGACCTTGGCGATGGGATAGCGGCGGCGGAGGATGCGGATCATGTCGTGGACCGCCGCCCCGGCGCCGCTGGTAACAATGGCGATCCGCTGGGGATACGGCGGCAGGGGCTTTTTATGGGCGGGGTCAAACAGTCCCTCCTGCTGGAGCTTCTGCTTCAGCTGCTCAAAGGCCACATACAGGTCCCCCACCCCGTCCGGGGACAGCTGGGTGCAGTACAGCTGATACGCACCCTCCCGGGGGAACACGCTGATCCGGCCGAACACCACCGCCTGCATGCCGTTTTCCGGCCGGAACCGCAGCTTCATGGCGCTGCTTTTGAACATCACGCACCGCAGGGCGCTCTGTCCGTCCTTCAGGGTGAAGTAGTGGTGGCCGGAGGGATATATCTTATAGTTGGACAGCTCGCCCCGGATGTAAAGTCCCGACAGCTGGGGCGTGCCGTCGATCAGGTCCTTGATCAGTCCGTTGACCTCGGACACGGCGTAAATATGGTCCACCGGCGGCTCCCCTCCTTTCGCACGGCATCAAAAACAAGGCAGGGCTGCCGCGCCCTGCCTGGTGTGGGTCATTCCTTCACTTCCGCCCGCAGGAAGCTGCCCAGGATGCCGTTGATAAACTTCACCACCTCCGGGGACTCATAGCCCTTGGCGATGTTCACCGCCTCGCTGATGGCCACCCCGTGGGGGATATCGGGCATATAGAGGATCTCGAACATGGCCACCCGCATGATGGCGGAGGCCACCAGGGAGATGCGCTCAAAGCGCCAGCCCCTGGCGTACTGCTCGATGTAGGCATCCAGCTCCGCCGCGTGCTCGGCCACGCCGGACACCAGGCGGCGGATGTATTTCTCCTGCTTGTCGTTGGGGGTGTCGGCATACAGGCCGCACTCCTCCGCCCGGGCGGCAAAATTCTCCCGGGAAAGCTGCCGGTCCAGGAACTCCTGAACGGGCAGGTCCGTAAAGCTCAGCTCATACGCCAGATGGGTGGCGATCTCCCGTGCCGTATTCCGCGTCATAGTCGTAAATTCCTTTTTTCTCTCTGGATTTGGCCGGCTCAGTCGAAGCTGATGCCGCCCACGTGAACGTTCACCGCGTTGACCTGGAAGCCGGTCATGCCCTCCAGGGCGGCGAACACGCTGCTCTGGACCTTCTGTGCCACCTCGGACACGGCGCAGCCGTACCGCAGCAGGATGAACAGATTCACCACGATGCCCTCGCCGTCCATCTCCACCCGGATGCCCTTGGCAGTCATCTTTTTCCCGGTGACATAGTCGGTGACGTTGGCGTTCATCAGACCGCCCACACCGTCTACCTCCAGGCAGGCGGAGGTGGCGATGGAGGCCACCACGTCCTCAGAGATCTGGATGGTACCCATGCTCTCCTGATGGGTCATGTATTCTTTATTATCAGCCATAGCTTGCAAAACTCCTCATTTGTATTTTCAATAGAGTCCCAATATAAGAGTAGTATACCATTTCTCCCCGGGAATTACAACTGTTAATTTGCCTCCATGATCTTGATCTGCTGGGCGGTATAGTCCGTTTCGCTGATGACGATGTCCTTGATGCGGGCGGCGTCGGTGGCCGTCAGGCCGCCCTCCGGCGGAGCCACCACCACGCTGACGCTTTCGGCCCCCATGAACACCACGCAGTCGGCATAGCCCTTGGCCGTCACCAGGCTCTCGATCTGGGACTCCGCCACGGTATAGGCCGCCAGCACCTGCAGGGTCTGGGATGCCTCGTTGAGGACGCTCTGCTCGGCGTTTTCATCACTCTCCGCCTCCTTGAGCATGCTGATGGCGTTGTCCCGGGCCTGCTTGCGGCTGAGCCGGGCCGTGGCGAAATAGTCGTCCTCCGCCGGGGCGGCGGTTGGCTCCTGCCCCTTCTCCCCGTCCTGGGAGCTGACCAGAGTGGTCTGACCCAGGGTCTTTCCGGCGT
>OHJU01000957.1_pt1 | contig 14452 bp, 16 predicted proteins | sample 1568711 | NCBI WGS metagenome assembly OHJU01 (sample SAMEA3879574, study PRJEB24766) | human gut metagenome | biome: human-associated habitat; feature: feces | place: USA | collected 1985/1987 | reverse complement strand
GGCGGCGTGTACGCCGGTCTTTTGATACCTTGGGAGCAAAATATGGCCTGATAGCTGCTTGCAGCCGAAGGCCATGTTTTGCGGGTTGAGCTCGCTAAGTGCTGTACAGCACTTGGCGAAAGGCCTATGGCCTTTTTGGCGGGTTAAGCTCGCTAAGTGCTGTGCAGCACTTAGCGAAAGGCCTCATGGCCTTTTTGGCGGGGTTTGGGCAAAAGCCCCACGAAGCCGGACTTACAGCTGCTTGCAACCCAAGGCTGGCTTTTGCCGGTAACCTCAAAAAAAGCGGACACGCCGCGGGGCGGGGTGTTTGCTCCGCCCCTTTACAAGCATGAACGCTGCCATGCTAAGTATTATCCCAATATTACGCAGCTCCGTGCCCTTCTTTCACAGATAAATCGGCTGAAATTCCGTCCCCGCCTTGAAGGTAAAATTATACCGCGCCCGCTTTATCGAAAACCGCGTTGCAGAACCAAGTAATTCAACCTGTATGCCTATACCGTATCCTGCTTCAGCGTTTTCTTAACCCAGAGCGCCGCACGCGCCTGTTTTTGTTGATCCACGAAGGCTATTACAGATTTCTCTGGTAACAAAGCCGGCAGCATGTTATGATAATACAGGGTGGAATAAAACAAGAATTTGAAGGAGATATGGTTTTGCGGACATTAGAAACAAAAAGACTGTTATTGAGGAATGTAAAAGCGGAAGATGTTGACGATCTGTTCGAAATCGTATCGGATGAGCAAAGCTGTCTTGACGACGGCGCTTATCACGCTTCCCCATCAAAGGACGGAAAAGAGTTTTTGGATAGTTTTGCCGCTATATCAAATGCCGACGAGCATTACGCCGTTGTTTTAAAGGAAACAAATAAAATGATCGGCTTAATCCATTTGATGGATGCGACACGCGGGATAAAGACAAAGACAATCGGCTATAACATCAACAAGGCGTACCGCAGGCAGGGTTTTGCCAAAGAGGCCGCCAAGGCGGTGATGGATTACTATTTCAGCAATGGCGATATTAAAATGTTTACCGCCGACTGCTATGAATATAACTCAGCGTCAAGAAAAACACTAGAATCCTTAGGTTTCATTCAGGAGGGAATAATACACAACAGCGTTGACCACCCTCAAAAAGGGTTGATCAACTCTATTTCATACTACAAAGAAAAATGACTTTCAGCAGGCAGGTCGAATCGATAAGAAGCGGGATTTTAGCGGAATTTTAAATGATATGGGGTTGCATAACGCGCCGTTTGATCCAAATGATATAATTCTGTTTTTCATCCGCTCCGCCTGTCCGCAAGCGCAATCTCCCTTTAGCTTTAATTAGAATATAAAGCTTGCTTGATGACAGGCCTATGTTGCAATAACATAATATAGGAAAAAGGAGCTTATGCCATGGGATATGAATGGATAGACAGCTACTGTATGGAAAAAAAGGGCGTATCCAAGGATTTTCAGCCGGCATGGAATGCGGTAAGGTATTTTGTGGGCGGCAAGATGTTTGCAATGCGCGGCGGGGATAGATACGGCAAGCCGATTTTCACCATGAAGCTTGATCCCCAATACAGCGAATTCCTCAGACAGCAGTTCAGCGACGTAGTTCCGGGCTACTACTCCAACAAGGTGCATTGGAGTTCGCTTTACCTTGATGGCGGCGTACCGGACGATATAGTACGGGATATGGTTGACGGGGCATACCAGGCCACGTTTAAAACGCTGACCAAGAAAGCACAGCGCGAAATAGAGGAGATATAAATCCGCCCGGCGTGCCGTACGGCATGAAGCGAGCCCCTTGGGGCTTTTGCCCCAAACCCCGCCCAAGGGGACTTTTTGTAAAAAGTCCCCTTGGGAATCCCGAAAAACAACGTTTTTAATCATATATCGCTTCGCTGATTTTTGATCGATATACTTTGGGGCTATGCTTCCAAGTCTATATTATTCTCTCCGCGTTTTTTTAGTTCTTAGAACCTATTATAGCCATAGGCGATTCGCTTCGTACTGTACAAGCACGGAGCGGGGTTAACCCGCAAAAACCAGTCTTCGGCTGCTGAACGCTTCCCTTATATCATCAGTCGAGGTGGGATTTGCCGTACTAACCCAGCAAAGCGCAGGAGAAGCATGCCTGACTCCCCCTGCGCTTTGCTAACTGGTCTGCATTCGATTCAGCTCTTTTACATCTCCTTATCGTATTTACACCGATAATAGACTCCGCAGCCAATTACCAAAAGATAAGCAAACACGAGCAGCAATACCGCAACCAGTTCCACACCCATCATGGCAAAGGATACCATCAGCGCCCCAAATACAAACACCATTATGTCAAAGGCCTTCGCCTTCGCCCTGCTGCCTATGGCTATATTGCGTTCGTCTTTCTTTTCAATTTCAATTTGCCTCTGAATATCGGGATGATTTTTCAGCGCACGCTTGCTTATTATGTTCCCCATCCCATGGCCAAAGGCCCCGCATCCGACGCCGATGCAGATATATGGCAGCGCAATTATTTCCTGGGAAATTGAAACACCTTTTATTAGATACAATCCGACGCCTAACAGCAGCAAGCCTGCCGCTGTCACCACATAGTTCAACGCACTCCTGTTCATTATACATCCTCCTCATAGATAAAGATCTCTTCAATACTCATATGAAAATAGCGGGCCAGCTTAAACGCCAGTATTATTGAGGGATTGTAGCGCCCATTTTCAAGGGAGCCTATCGTCTGCCGCGAAACCTCAAGCGCCGCGGCAAGGTCCTCCTGCCTGACGCCCCGCTGTTTTCGTATCTCCTCAAGCCTGTTTTTCAATTCAACACCCCCTTTATGTAAAGTTTACTTTCCATGGTTGAGTATAACACGAGTTTCCGCGATGTCAAGTAAGCTTTCCATAAAATTAGTTTAATTCATTTTTATAAATCCTAACAAGCCGTCCGATCTACCCACAACCGCGTTACGCGCGGAACAATAGCAAAACACGCGATAACGGCGCCGGCCGCAAGAATAAATGCAACTTAAGGCTATATTGTGGACATGATATTTTATCTGTGCTATGCTGTTTTAGAGTATAACGGCTATAAAGGAGTTGTAATATATGAAATGGAATGATTTATATCCCTCCAGTGTCCCGCCTTTGCCGTCGGATATAGACAAATTCGTTTCCAGTCCCCTTTGGAGTGAATTTTGCACATCGGTCGAGGGTACGTACGGGGTTTCTCCAAGGCTAGAGTACAGTAAATGTTCCATGGCTCCGGGATGGAATGTAAAGTATAAAAAGGGCGGCAGATCGATATGTACCGTATATCCCAATAACGGCCGCTTCTACTGTATGTTGGTTATCGGGGATAAGAAACTGCCCGGCGCCGAACTTATCATCAACTCGTACGGACCATATATACAGGAGCTTTTTCGGAATACAAGCCAGTCCCTAGGCGGCAAGTGGCTGTTTATAGACGTAACAAGCGATGCAATTCTTCAGGATACGCTCAGGCTGATAGCCCTTAGGATGGCAAAAGAATAGAGGAGCGTCAAGCCGATCCTGAATCCCTCGGCCTTGCCGGCCATAGGCTAGGATGGCGGCCGGAGTGTTTTGGCACAGCGGCCGCCTTTAAATCTCCATCACCCCTAAGCGACTGTCGGAAAGGCTTGCTTTACGTATTGAGATGGCTTACAATTATTTTTACTGCTTCAGCCGGCTCCAATAAATCTGTATTCAGCAGTACGTCATACTTTTGATCGTCAAATATGCCGTGCTTTTTTTCTATCATCGCACTGATCGGAGCGGGCAGCGACCCGTTGAGCCTTTTCGCAAAGCGCTGCTTTATCGAATCCACATCCGCCGTGACGAGCACCCTGAATGCGTTTTCGGCGAGCAGGCCGAGATGTTCGATCTCGCTTATTATATAGATAATTGATATCCCGCCGTCACGCATCATGTCCATAAAAATCCTTTTGGCCTCTGCTTCTCCCTTTGCAAGCCTCAAATAATCCTTTCCAGAGTATACCTTGGCGCCGGTCTCTTCAGCCAACAGTTTTGCGATGGTGGATTTTCCGGTGCAGCTTTCCCCTATTATACCTACTACCATATTAAACTCCTCTTAATCAATTATTATATCACCGTTTTTTCATGTGCAGACGGTTTTGCCCCTGTTCTGATTCTGGTCTGCAACATAAGCTAAAACGGCGCGTACGGCAGTACTTACCGTACGTGCCCTGAAATGTGCGGCTGATCCTCCTGCCAGGACGTGAAAGTTATTTTTATACCCTAGTCTTTTCTCCCCTGATCAGTCTCACTGCATTGAGTATAGCGATTACCGATACGCCTACATCCGCAAAAACAGCTTCCCACATGGTGGCAATACCGACCGCTCCCAGCGCAAGCACAGCCGCCTTTACCGCCAGCGAGAATATTATGTTCTGCCAGACGATTCGCATTGTCTTTCTTGAGATTCTAATGGCTACCGGTATTTTTGACGGCCGGTCGTCCATTATTACGATATCCGCGGCCTCAATCGCGGCGTCAGAGCCAAGGCCGCCCATGGCAATCCCGATGTCCGCCTGCGACAAAACCGGAGCGTCATTAATACCGTCTCCCACAAAGGCAAGCTTTCCTTCCTTCGAGGTCTCTTTCCCAAGCCTTTCGACCTGGTCGAGCTTATCGGCCGGAAGCAGTTCGGAATGAACCTCGTCGATTCCAAGCTTTCCAGCTATATATACGGCCACCGAGCCGGCGTCGCCGGTGAGCATGACCGTCTTTTTCACTCCTGCCTTTCGCATTTCCTCAACGGCGTTCTTAGCATCCTCCTTAATCTCATCCGCTATGAGGATATACCCGGCATACCTGCCGTCTACAGCAACATGGACGGCCGTACCAGGCCGCGCGGGCACTGAGCAGTCCACCCCCGCTTCCTTCATAAGCTTTGCGTTGCCCGCCAGTACCGGCAGGCCGTCGACATCGGCCATTACGCCATGCCCGGCTGACTCTCTGGCATTCGACACGCGGGATAGATCCGTTTCCCTGCCATACGCTCTAATCAATGACGCGGATATAGGATGGTTTGAGTAGCTTTCAGCAAGGGCGGCGTATTCCAGCAGTTTTTCAGCGCTGATATCCACTGGATTGACGCTTTCAACGGAAAACGTGCCCTTTGTCAGGGTTCCGGTTTTATCCATCACGACCAGCTCGGTCTTTGACAGCGCTTCCAGGTAGTTGCTTCCCTTGATAAGTATCCCCCGCTTGGAGGCTCCGCCTATCCCGCCGTAAAAACTGAGCGGTACGGATATTACAAGGGCGCACGGACATGAAATGACCAGAAATATGAGCGCTCTGTTTATCCAGCCGGAAAAGGGTTCGCTGAATATCAGCGGCGGAACTACCGCAAGCAGCACAGCCGCCGCAACAACGCAGGGCGTATAGTACCTGGCGAACTTGGTAATAAAGTTCTCTGTTTTGGCTTTCTTAGACGCCGCGTTTTCAACGAGCTCAAGTATCTTTGATACGGTTGATTCCCCGAATTCTTTTGTTACCTCTATCTCCAATACGCCCGTGAGGTTTATGCACCCGCTCAGCGCTTCGCTTCCGGAGACAATGTCCCTTGGCAGCGATTCGCCCGTAAGCGCGGATGAATCTATCGATGAAGCTCCCGACCTGACTATGCCGTCAAGCGGTATCTTTTCTCCCGGCTCCACTACTATTATCTCGCCTATGCCCACGTTGTACGGGTCTACGGTTATAAGCCTGCCCTCCCTCAGCACGGTTGCTGAATCGGGCCTTATGTTCATAAGCGAGGCAATCGACTCCCTTGAGCGGCCTACGGCATAGCTCTCGAACAGCTGCCCAATCTGGCTAAAGAGCATGACCACCACGCCTTCCGCATATTCGCCTACGGCAAAAGCCCCTATCGTGGCTATGGACATAAGGAAGTTCTCGTCAAAGACCTGTCCGTTGAGTATGTTCCTTCCAGCGCGCATCAATACCCCGCCGCCAACCGTTAGATAGGCGGCAAGAAATGGCAGCAGCCTAAGCCATCCTTCCAACGGCAGCATAGCGGCCACAAGCAGCGCCGCTCCCGCCGCTATGCGCGTAATAGATTTTTTCTGTTTGCTGCTCATAACCTCACCCTAAGCTACAATCGTGCATTCCGGATCTATCCGCTTGCATACCTTTTTAGACTCCTCCACTGCTTTGTCGAACTTATCGTCAGCCGCATCCAGGGTAAACCTTTGGGTCATAAAGCTGATTGCAGCCATGTTAACACCGTCAATACGATTTACGGCCGATTCTATCTTTGCCGCACAGTTTGCGCAGTCAAGCCCAATTATTTTAAATGTCCTCTTCATTTTCTTTACTCCCCTTTCATCATTCCGCTACATGATCCATTCCCTGATTGATTATCGTCCTGACATGATCGTCGGCCAGCGAGTAGAACACCGTTTTCCCCTCCCGCCTGTACTTAACAAGCTTCGACTGCTTCAACACCCTGAGCTGGTGCGATATCGCGGACTGGCTCATGTTGAGCAGCTGCGCGATATCATATACGCACATCTCCGCTTCGAGCAGCACATAGAGTATCTTTATCCTTGTGCTGTCCCCAAACACCTTATATAACTCCGCCAGATCGCATAATATCTCCTCTTCAGGCATCGAGTCGTTCACCTTCTGTATAACGTCCTCATGCGCATGTATGTAATCCCCATGAATCGTTTCATCCGATAACATATTTGATCATCCTTTCATTTGAATGATTGTTCATGTTTAATTATATGCGCCTTAACTCTATTTTGTCAACTATATTTTTAAAAAACTTGTCAGTATTTTTTATTAGTATAATCCCGCTATATATTGTTATAATATATAGCGGGATTGGAGTTTACATTTTTATTAGTCTATGTTACGATTTAATCATAGGTTCTTTGTTTAAGCCTATAGCATGTTCAGTGGATCCCGCCATTGACGGAATTCTCCATGTTGCGTGAACTATCGGGTTTATCCGTTTCGCGCGACCACACCTCCAAGAGAGCAACAGAACACACTTTGGTGTACTGTTGTTTCTCTTTTTATACGGCAATTTTGTATTTTTATTAGCATCATGTTGTAATGTTATATTTTCTACGTGAGTAATGCGTATCGTTTTGTTTGATTCGGCTTAAATATGCTGTATAATAAGGAGAAGTTATCAAACGCTAAAGTGGTGCTATATGCTTATAAATGCTGACGAAAGGCTCGACGACCTGCAATATAAAGGGTTATATATAATCCAAAACCCTAAGTATTTCTGTTTTGGCACGGATTCGGTGCTGCTTGCATCATTTGCTTCGGTTAAGCGTACCGACAGGGTTATTGACCTGGGCTGTGGCACCGGTATTTTATCGATACTGATAAATGGACGCACCGGCGCAAGCGTTATCGGGGTTGATATCCAGTCCAAACTTGTGGATATGACCATCAGGAGCGCAATATACAATAATCAGGATGGAATAAAGGCAATGGTTATGGATATGCGGGACGCGCCCGATGCTTTGGGCCATGGTTCATTCGACGCGGCGGTGTGCAACCCGCCCTACTTTAACGGATCTCTTACCGGGATGAATGAAAGCAGGACTGTAAGTATGCATAGTTCATCTTGCCGCATTCAGGATGTAGCCGTATGCGCCAAGCGCCTGCTTAAGCATGGCGGCCGGCTGTTTATGTCGTATCCGGCTGGCGGTGCCTTTGAGCTTTCCCATGCCTTATCCGGACAGGGTATTGAGATAAAACGCTACCGCCTTGTATCTTCATACCTTCATAAGCCCCCATATTTGGTATTAATCGAAGCAAAAAAGGGGGCGAAGAGCGGCGCGATGTGTGAAAAGCCCCTCATCCTTTACGACGGCCAGGGCGATTACACCGACGACGCGAGATCAATGTATCATATGGATTGACAATCATGCATACACGCATAATTGTAACGCGCGTAACATTATGACCGCGGATAACGGAGGATTTATGGAACCCAAACTTTACCTATGCCCTACGCCTATAGGAAACCTGGAGGATATCACGCTTCGCACGATTAAGACGCTTAGGAACGCGGATATTATATATGCTGAGGATACCCGCAATTCTATAAAGTTGCTTAAACATTACAAGATAAGCAAACCTCTGCTAAGCTGCCATGATCATAATGAGGCTCAACGCGCTGAGGAAATTGCTTCTAAAGTGATAAGCGGCATTCCTGTGGCTTATATAAGCGACGCCGGAATGCCGGGTATATCCGACCCAGGCGCGCGGCTTATACTCGCATGTATTGAGCGCAATATTCCATTTGAGGTTCTGCCCGGTCCTTCGGCTGCGATAGTAGCGGCCGTTGTGTGCGGCCTGCCGTGTGATAAGTTCAGGTTTGAGGGCTTTCTTCCGCGCACCGCCGGAGACCTGGAACAGCGGCTTGAATCGCTGAAAAACGAGGACTGCACTATGATATTTTACGAAAGTCCGCTGCGCGTATATAAGACGCTTTCGGCAATGCTGGCCTGCTTTGGGGACAGGCCGGCCGTACTGATGCGTGAGCTTACAAAGCTGCATGAGGAAACCGTGCGAGGCACGCTCTCCTCGCTGGCTGGCAAGTACTTAGATTCTCCTCCCAAGGGCGAATGCATTATTGCCGTGGGCCAATGCGCCGAGTTGCAGGCAAGCGGCGAGCATATCGACTTTCTTCTCATGGAGCTCCTGCAGCACGGGCTTAGCTCAAAGGATGCGGCAAAATTGGCAAGCGGACTGCTAAACATATCCAAGAATGACGCGTATAAAAGGGCTGTTGAATTAAAAAGAGCGCCTCATATATAAACACGCAGTACATTAACTTATTTCTTATATGGATCTAAATGTCCCATAAGCATGTCATACAATCCCGCCAGATGCTCCTTGTTATAGTAGTCAATAACAAGGCTGCCCCTGTTCATGGAACCCCTTATGGTTATCTTTACGCCCAAACGCTCCCTCAGTTTGTTCTGCGCGTCCACAAGGTCAGGGTCGCGCTGGGTATACCTGTGCGGATCAAAGGGCCTTTGCGCGTCCTGCTTTTCGTACGCTTCAAAAGCCGTCGTAGGGTTATTGGAACCTGTGGATATCTGCTCCTGAATTCGGCGCTGCCCTTCATCGTGTATGACAGACGGATTTTGCCGCCGCACTGTATCCTTCGCGGCCAAACGCCTTGGTTTGGGCGTTCGGTTCAGCTCATGCGCTATATTCCGTTCCAGCTCGCGCGACGACCAGCCCTGTTCTATGGCCCTGTCGGCAAGCTTGCTTTGAAGCGCTGGGTCTCCCACCCCTACAAGCGGCCTCGCGTGACCAAACTGTAAGCGGCCTTCGCGTATATATTCCTGCACCTTTGGGGGAAGGGAAAGCAGCCTGTGTATCTGTGTGACAGATACGCGGCTTTTTCCTATCCGGTGCGCTATCTCCTCATGCGTAAGGTCATGCTGCTTAACAAGAAAATCAATCGCGGCGGCAATCTCCATGGAGTTAAGATTCTCACGCTGTATATTCTCTATGAGCGCCACCTCCATGAACTGGCGGTCGTCAAATTCCCTTATGATCGCGGGAACCGTCTTCATACCCGCCATCCGTGCTGCGCGGTACCGCCTTTCGCCGGCCACGATGACATATCTGTCGCCTTTTCTCCGCACTATTATCGGCTGCACGATGCCATGCAATTTTATTGATGAGCTTAGCTCCGCAAGCCTGTCCTCGTCAAAACGTTTTCTGGGCTGATCCAGGTTTATATCCAGCAGGTCTATGTCAACCTCGTGCACACCCTCCGAAGGTGATGCGACATACTCGCCCAAAAGGGCGTCAAGACCCTTCCCAAGTCCTTTTCGTCCGTTCATCATGGGGTGTTATCTCCTTCCTTATTTAACAGCTCCCCCGCCAGCGCCGTATAAGCCTTTGCGCCGGCGGACCTCGCATCGTACAGCGTTATTGGCAGCCCAAAGCTGGGAGCCTCGCTAAGCCGTACAGATCTTGGTATTATAGTGCTGTAGACCTTGTTCTTGAAGAACTTTTTAACCTCTGTGACAACCTGTGCGCTTAAGTTTGTTCTGGCGTCAAACATCGTCAGTACGACACCTTCAACGTCCAGGTCCGGATTTAGATGCATTCTCACGAGCTTTACCGTGTTCATAAGCTGGGAAAGCCCTTCAAGGGCATAGTATTCGCACTGTATCGGAACCATCAGCGTATCCGCGGCAGTCAAGGCGTTTAGCGTAAGCAGCCCAAGCGAAGGAGGGCAGTCGATAAATACGAAATCATACTCATTCCAGAGCCTGTGCATCGCCCTCTTTAAAACCTGCTCCCTTGCCAGCATGCTGACCAGCTCCACCTCGGCGCCCGCCAGCTCAATGCGGGCCGGTATTAGATCCAGCCCTTCAACGCTTGTTCTAACCCTTGCGTCCGCAGGATCGGTGCGGTTGATTAAAACATCATAGATACTTGAGTCGGTTTCATCCTTATTGACTCCCAGGCCGCTTGTCATATTTCCCTGGGGATCTATATCTATCGACAGTACCCGCTTTCCCCGCTGCGCAATGCAGGCGGACAGATTAACCGCTGTCGTCGTCTTCCCAACCCCGCCCTTTTGGTTGGCTATTGCAACTACCTTTGCCACGTATTGACCTCCTGACATGGCGGCGGCTAACGGCCGCAAGCCATTTGATTGTTTACCGTTATGCTTATATATTCCCCTATGTCATGGCGGCTTATGGCCTGCCAAGCAGTATCATTTACTTATTATAGGATATTTAAGTGGATAGCACAATAAAAATACGGCAACAAATGTTACGCGCGTAACATTTATTGCCGCCGAGAAGCCAAATAAGGGTCAGCAACGGTTAAGGCCTTAAAATTCTGCCTTCCCTTCTGACAATTTCCCTTGGCTCTCCAGCTGGGTAGCCCATTGCTGCGGAACCGTAAGGTATATGCGATTCAGGAATTCCAAAGCTGCTTAATACGCTTCTGACGTGAGGATCGTCACATACTGGCCGCACCTGATTAATCCAGCACGAGCCCAGCCCTAGCGAGGAGGCCGCTATCATCATATTTTCCAGCGCACAGGAACAATCCCCGTATCCATTTTGGTTTTCCCTGTCCTCGCTTACTACTATAAGCGTAGGCGCATGGTAATAGCAGCAATAGGTTTCATCGATTGGCGCGTTCAAAATCCCACGCTTTACCATGTCAAGCATGGACTTCGTTATCGCACCGCCAAGCCTTTCAAGCGCCTTGCCCTGCAAAACGGTAAAGATGCAGCCCTGTGTATTCTTTGCCGTCGGCGCATGGAGTCCCGCGTCAAGTATCAGGCCCAGCTCCTCTTCAGCAATCTGCCGTTGGCCATAGCTTCGTATGCTGCGCCTGGCAATTATTCCCCTGATAACATCATTCATGATCTCTCCTCCTTATACAAAACAGTATGGTTCGCAATAAGGCTATATGCCGTCATTGGTATCAACGCAGGGTCTCGGCCGTCGTCCGCTCCGCGCCTGGCCTGGTAACCTTAATGTTTATATCAACGCCGTCCTCCCTGTCGTTTTGCTCCACCTCTATCATCATTCCCGCTTCCCTAAGCTGGTTTACGGCTATATTTATTGTATTCATGAACAGCCTGTAATCCTTGATCATACGCAGGATAATCGGCCTTGGCTTGGCGCCGTCCTTCCTTTCGTCGTACAGCTCGTTCAGGCGTTTTTCAATCCTGCGCTCGGTTTCCTTTACAGATAAGCCGTTCTCCTTTACCTGCTTTATAAACTCAAGCTGCATCGACTCGTCGGATAGTCTTAACAGAGCCCTAGCATGCCGCTCACTGAGACCCGCTTCGGTCATAGACGCCTTGACGGTGGGGCTTAGTTTCAATACGCGGAGCTTATTGGCAACCGACGACTGGCTTTTTCCAAGGCGTTCGGCCAGTTCCTCCTGCGTCATCGAATAATTTTCCAGCAGCTCGCTGTAGCATTGGGCTTCTTCAAGATAATGCAGATTTTCCCTTTGCAGGTTTTCGATAAGCGCCATCACGGCCGAGGCCTCCTCCATCACCTCGCCCAATACCAGGCATGGAGCCTTTTCCTTTCCAAGGCTCTTGAGCGCTCTAAGCCTGCGCTCGCCTGCTACCAGCTCGAAACCAAGCTTAGTACGCCGCACAACAAGGGGCTGAATCAACCCTACCTGCTTGATGGACTGCGCCAGCTCGGAGATGCTCTCATCGTCAAAGGTCTTCCTAGGCTGATACGGATTGGGCGTTATATCATCTATAGGTATCTCCTCCAGCCTGCGCGCGTCCTCGTTAGCGCGGGTAGTATCCTTAAAAAAATCGAAAACAGCCATACATCCTCCCAAAAATACGGTTTACCGCATCAAAGCGGCCTTTTCTTTATATTTGCCGGTCTGCGCGGATAAACAGGGGCCGTATGCGTCAGCTTCCTTGCCGTCAGAAGGCACCTTCTTCCCCATCCAACGCTGCACTGGATTATCTCCCCCGTTACGTTCAGCTTGTCAAAAGCGCTTTGGCACTCCTTAAGCTCCTGGTCCTGCGCCGCCCCTTTATACATGATAGAAACGCCGCCAACCTTCAGGAGCGGCACCGTCAGCTCGGCAAGCACCGGCGCGGAGGCTACCGCGCGGGTAAGCGCTACATTAAACCGCTCCCTATACCGGCTGTCATGGCCCAGATCCTCGGCCCTTGCGTGTATACAGCTGGCGTTAAGAGCCAACTCGGCGCATACCAGCTCCAGAAACGCCACACGCTTTGCAATGGCGTCTACAAGCGTCATGCCTATATCTCCTCTGACTATCATAAGCGGTATGCCTGGAAAACCCGCGCCGGTACCGACGTCCACGCAGTCAGCGCCAGCCGGTATCAACTCGCTTGCAAGCAGACTGTCGGCAAAATGTTTTTCACACACCGACTCCGGATCGGTGATGGCGGTGAGGTTTACCCTGCCGTTATGCTCAGCAAGCAGTTCATAATACCTTATAAACCTGCTCTTCTGCGCATCGTTGAGCTCCGGCATTGTTTTGGCCAGATATACTTCCAGTTCCAAATCCAGCAACCCTCCCGCAATTTTATAAATCAGGCCTATGGCCAATACGTTAAAGCGCGCACTCAAAGTTCTCTTCAGAAAATTGTTCCGCGCGTAACATCACGGTATATTCCCTACCCGTCGCATACAGGCTCACATTGCTTCCCGCTCTCCGGTATATCCCGCGACCTCATATACACCATCAATACCGCAATATCGGCCGGCGAAACTCCAGAAATACGGCCTGCCTGGCCCAGATTCGCGGGTTTAACCAGATTCAGCTTCTCCCTGGCCTCAATCCTTAACCCCGATATATTCATATAATCCATCTCGGCCGGAAGAGACGTTTCTTCCATTGATTTCTGGCGCCTTATCTGTTCATGCTGTTTTGCTATATAACCCTCGTACCTTGCGGTTATCTCAGCCTGCTGTGATACCTCGGCTGGAACGACCGGCAATGAAGGATAGGCCGCTACAAGGTCAATATAATTTATCGTGCCCCGTTTTAACAGGTCAAAAAGTTTGATTCCGCTTTGCGCCTGGGGCTCTCCCCTGCTCAAAAGCAGGCCGTTTAACACGCTGTCCGGAGGCGCTATTCGTTCAAGCCCTTCAAGCGCTTGGGCGAGCCGCTCCCTCTTCAGCCTTAGCGCGTCATAACGGCTGCCGCTTATAAGTCCCGTGGATTTGGCAAGCTCCGTAAGGCGGAGATCCGCGTTATCCTGACGGAGTATCAGCCTGTATTCCGCCCGCGAAGTCATCATGCGGTATGGCTCGTTCGTGCCCTTCGTCACAAGATCATCCACCAGCACCCCTATATACGCGTCCGAACGCGAAAGCAGCAGCGGCGGCTCGCCCTTTATATTGAGCGCGCAGTTGACCGCCGCGTATAAGCCCTGTGCGGCGGCCTCCTCGTAACCGGACGTCCCGTTTATCTGTCCGGCAAAATACAGTCCCCCTATCCGCTTTGAGCCAAGCGCAAGCGAGAGCTCCAGCGGATCGATGCAGTCGTATTCTATGGCATAGCCCGGCCTTGTCATCTCACAGCGCTCAAGGCCTTCAACCGTCCTCAGCATGTCCAGCTGCACATCCTCCGGAAGGCTTGTAGACATGCCCTGCACATACATTTCCAGGGTTGACGCGCCTTCCGGCTCAATAAAGAGCTGGTGGCGGTCCTTATCGGCGAACCTGACTATTTTGTCCTCAATGGAGGGGCAATAGCGCGTTCCCGACGCCTGAATCAGTCCGCTGTACATTGCCGACCGGTCCAGGTTGCTCCTAATAATCTCGTGAGTCTGTAAATTGGTATAGGTAAGGTAGCATGGCTCCTGCGAGGCGTCCGAAGGAGCGCTTAAAAATGAAAACCTGGGCGTCGGCACATCGCCATACTGCGCCTGCATCCTGTCAAAATCAACGCTGC
>OHJU01000956.1_pt1 | contig 14459 bp, 10 predicted proteins | sample 1568711 | NCBI WGS metagenome assembly OHJU01 (sample SAMEA3879574, study PRJEB24766) | human gut metagenome | biome: human-associated habitat; feature: feces | place: USA | collected 1985/1987 | reverse complement strand
AAATTATATTAATCAATAAAATCAAGACGTTATGAAAAAGTTTATCTGTACGGTATGTGGTTATGTTTATGAAGGTGAAGAAGCTCCTGAATTCTGTCCTCAGTGTAAAGTTCCAAGAAGTAAATTCAAAGAATTGGTTGAAACCGAAGGTGCTTTAACTTTTGCAGACGAACATGTGATCGGTGTAGCTAAAGGAGTAGATGCTGAAGTTTTAGAAGGACTGAAAGCTCATTTCACTGGAGAATGTACCGAAGTAGGGATGTATTTGGCTATGAGTCGTCAGGCAGACCGGGAAGGTTATCCGGAAGTGGCGGAAGCTTTCAAGCGTTATGCCTGGGAAGAAGCAGAACATGCAGCTAAATTTGCTGAATTGTTGGGTGACTGCGTATGGGATACCAAGACTAACCTTGAAAAGAGAATGAATGCAGAATCAGGCGCTTGCGAAGACAAGAAGCGTATCGCTACACGTGCCAAAGCATTAAATCTGGATGCTATCCATGACACAGTTCATGAAATGGCTAAAGATGAAGCTCGCCACGGTAAAGGTTTCGAAGGACTTTACAACCGTTACTTCAAGAAATAATGTGGATTTAATCCAATCCTTAAAGGGCTGTGCGAAAGTGCAGCCCTTTTTTTATATTTGATGTCACGTTCTCCTTTCCCGTTCGTCTTAGTTATGTAAATGGAACTCAAACAATTTAAAATATCCGTTCTACCCCTCCGCAATAAACTATTGAATTATGCGCGGAAGTTGACCGAAAGTCCGGACGATGCAGAAGATGCCGTACAGGAAGTCCTACTCAAGCTATGGAATAAAAGGCTTGAACTGGAACAGTACCGAAGTATCGAAGCATTCGCCATGACCATGACACATAATCTCTGTATGGATATGTGGCGTACTAAACATACAACCAACGTACCATTGGAATATGTGCAAGATGCCACCCCCAGCGGAACACCGGAACGGTTGCTTGAAATAAAAGACGAAATTCGCCTGATGCATGAGATTATCAATTCACTGCCCGACTTGCAGCGCACCATCATGCGGATGAAGGATATCGAAGAGTACGAAACAGAAGAAATTGCCGACATCACAGGTTGTAATCCGGAGGCTATCCGAAGTAACCTGTCGAGAGCACGAAAGAAAGTGAGGGAAATTTACATGCAAACCATACAAGAAAAAATAAGGAGGAAACAAGCATGAAGATAGAAGAATTAATAGATCGCTATTTCGAGGGACAGACCTCATGTGACGAAGAACGCGAATTGCGCCGTTTCTTCACACAAGAGAATATACCAGAATCCCTACAAGTATACCGTCCCCTGTTTGCCTGTCTGGATCAAGAAGCAAAAGCATTCCAGAAAGAAAGCATCCCTGCTAAAAAACTCTCTTTCCGTCGACGCTTCATTTATATGACCGGGGGAATAGCTGCCGGACTATTATTACTTATCGGTATTGCAGGTACACAACGTTATCTTCATGCCACTCCGGATAACTATGTCATCATCGACGGTAAACAATACACCGACGAGAACCTCGTACGTGAACAAGCTCTTGCCGCTTTCCGTGATATGCGGACTACGGAAGATGAAGTACTTGACCTGATGTTTGAATAATAAAAATCAATAGATATGATTATGAAAAAGCTCATTCGTACCCTGCTATGCTGCCTGCTGTTTCTACTCAGCACCGGTATGTACGCCCAAAAGGGGCTACAAATAGCTTCCGTATTTCAGAAATACGGTAATGAGAAAGGGGCCACTTATGTGGAATTATCGAAGATGTTATCCAAAACATGGGACATAACCCATTACCAAAGCCTAAAGCTGTCGAAAGCCGAAAAAGCATTACCTGACATTTACCGTTGTCTGGAAGCCGATCGGGAATATGCCAAAAAGATCAAAGAGGTAGTCACAGATGGACGCATTCAATCGGGATACTATCAGCTGCCTCCGGTAAAAGACCAAACCAATCGATTCATATTGTTCCGACTCGGGAAGAAAGGCGAAGCTACGCTTATCTATATCGAAGGAGAAATAGACAGCGATGACCTTGTTACACTGATATTCAGCAAAGACTAAGATTGAAAATTATAAATCACAAATAATAAAACTTATGAAACGAATACTCTTTTTATTTCTGATCATGACTTCAATGACAGTCATGGCACAAGAAAGCATCCCGCAAGACACAACCCTCTACCTCAACGGACGGAAGGTGGTTATTAAAGAACGTGACGGTAAAATCAAAGTAAAAATGTATGAATCGAAAGCTGAAAATGACACCATAGAAAATACTCAGGTATTTGAAGGTGTGTATCTGGACGGGCGCAGCATTGAGCGAACCACCACAGTTTCCGTACCTTTCGTGAAGAAAAAGAAAGGCTACTACCGCTTTGATCCGCATTACCCTGCTATTTACTTCGGTTTCAACAAACTGGCAAACAGCACGTTCCAATATTCTGCCAAAGTACCACAACTTGGCTCTAAGTCTTGGGAATGGGGAATTAATCTGTTCAATACCGGCGTAGCTATTACACGAGACAATCATTGGGGATTAACTACGACTCTCGGACTTGCACGCATCGTCTACAAATTAGATGATAACTATGGTTTCGAAAAAATCGATGGTATCACTGTTTGCCGACAAGCCGACGATGTAGATTATCAAAAAAGTTGGCTGCGCTATTGGGCTTTCCGCCTACCTGTCAGCCTGGAGTGGCAAACCAAATTTGGCAGCCGCCGTGCTTTCATTGCAGCCGGTCCGGAAATAGAATGGCGTGTGGGAGTTAAATCCAGAGCTAAATATGATAATAAAAAACACACTTTGAGCGATAAACTGAACACCCATCCACTTGGAATGAATCTGTTGTTGCAAGCCGGTTACGGTTGCCTAGGATTCAATGCCCGTTTTGCACTAACTTCCTTGTTTGAAAAGAACAAAGGCCCTGAACTCTACCCGGCTTCTATAGGTATAGGTTGGTACTGGTAAATCGTCCCGTAAGATAAGAAAATCTGTCCCACGAGATAAAATAATCCGTCCCCTGAGATGAAAAAATTCATTTCAGGGGACGTTCTTTTTCATTTCAAGAGATGATTTTAGTTGTCTCCTGTAATCAGGTTCACAATCTTGGAGAATATAAAAAACATTGTTATCTTTGTCAGTAACACTAAAAATAATCATTTCATTATGACCAAAGAAGAATTAATGAGAAAAGCGATCGAACTCTCTACGGAGAATGTCGCTAATGGTGGCGGCCCTTTTGGTGCTGTCATTGCCAAAGATGGAGAAATTATAGCTACCGGAACGAACCGCGTAACAGCCTCATGTGACCCTACGGCACATGCTGAAGTCAGTGCTATTCGTGCAGCAGCCACAAAGTTGGGTACTTTCAACCTCAGCGGATGCGAAATTTATACTTCCTGCGAACCCTGTCCCATGTGTCTCGGCGCTATTTACTGGGCACGACTGGAGAGAATGTATTACGGAAACAATAAGACTGATGCCAAAAACATAGGTTTTGATGACTCTTTCATTTATGATGAGATCGCTCTAAAACCTGCCGATCGCAAACTACCCTCGGAAGTATTGCTACACAACGAAGCCATCAAAGCTTTTGAAGCATGGGCTGATAAGGAAGATAAAATAGCCTATTAATTCCTTGCAAAGCACTATTATTCAAGCATTTTTTAAAAGAAGTCCCCGGAGCGCTGCAATCGTTTCCGGGGACTTGGGTTTAATACACAAGGTATTTGCAATGAAAGGTTATTTGCTTTATATTGTTGTTCGTTTAGAAACGCATACCTAAAGTAAATAGCACCTGACTACGAGAGTTTGTTACTTTCGTTACTGCCGGTACATCATAATTACCATTATTACCGGGCAAAGCAAACGGATAAAAATCAGCTTTCTGAGTAGAATACTTATAAGCCAAATCAGCATAGAATGAAGAACCTCTATAACCGATACCTAATGTATAATTACTCAGTGATTTCGTATTTGCAAAGTCAGTATCTACATTCAATGAATTATAAGGAAGTGTCTTAACCGCATCATTCTTAAATGCAGCAGAGCTATAGTTGTAGCCCAAACGAAGAGCAAATTCCGGGATTACCTTATATTCAGCACCAATACGGAAAGTACTCACTCCTTTATTATTAATTTTTGCTTCTTCACTCTCATACTCCATTTTATCACCTTCCGGATAATAGAAAGCCATTTTCGAATAATCCTGATACTCATATTCGGCACCTAAAGCCAAATTACTTCCCACAGTATAACCTATACTTAAATTATATGTCCACGGAGTACGCAATTCAAACTCGCTCTTCATATCCTTATTATTCAATTCATAATAAGTATCATAAGAGAGATGTTCCTGAAACTCTTCACCTGTTTCATTATTCACATACCAAATATTCGATTGTATAGCTGCTCTGGTAGTATAAGTCAGTTTGTAAAAGGTTGGCGTATGGATGGCTAATCCAAGGCGCAAAGGCGAGTCTTCCATAGGACGAAGAATAAAACCGAACTTAGCATCCCAACCTGCACCATTGATACGGTTTTCACTGCTAATACTATAGTCATTACCTCCTCCCATATCTTCGCCATAGAAATAAGACTTACGATAATTTACATCGTATGCTCCGATGGTAACGCCAAAATAAAAGCGATCATTAAAGTTAAAAGCTATATTAAAATCATATTGATCCACTCCCCCTCTTTCTACAGACTTATAAGTAGCATAAGGGCTAATACCTAAGCTATAATAAGGATTATTAGGATCGTCATCTGTTTCAAATAAACGGGCATCCCATCCTAAAGCACCTAACCAGCCAACTCTATCTTGATCATACGGAAGAATGTTTTTTTCTGTCAACTGTTGAAGATCCATTCCTGCACCATACATCTGATTTGCCTGGCTTGCCATCAAGTCTGTCTGCGACAAACCATATTGCCCTCCCATCGTCATTGTCCGATTGAATGATTTTGCTTTATGATAGTTAAATCCAAAGTTGACATAACGCAAGGTCGTTACATTCCCGAGCTTCGTAGAGAACACAAAACCTGCATTGTCAAAATTCCAACGGTTTTTATCACTATTAAATGTATTACTTCCTAGCTTACTCTCGACTCCCATACTGGAAAAGCCAAATGAAACCATTGCATCATTACTGCGATAGATACCAATACCGGCAGGATTTGTTCCAATAGTAGAAATATCACCACCCAAAGCTCCCATCGCACCACCCATACCTACAAAGCGGGCGGTTCCATTCAAATCTTTACTTATTATATTTGCTGCATCATATACAGTCTGTGCGCTCACACTTGTTGCTACGAGCACAGCCAAAGCTATTATCGTTGATTTCTTTTTCATACTCATTTCTTTTTTATGGTAAACACTCCATATAGTTATCTTCTTCTAGTGGAACCGCCACCACTTGAGCGACTGGAAGAACCTCCACCACTACTACCGGATGAATAGCTGCTCGAACGTGAACTACTACCGGAAGAGTAACTACTGCTTGAAGAAGAACGACTACTGTTATAAGAACGAGTAGTACTACTATTGTTGTTAGAACGTCTGCTATAATCATTAGAGTAGCTTCTGGTAGGATTAGTCGAGCTACCTCTATTATAAGTCGATGTAGAAGTGCTACTACGACGTGTAGTTCCTACAGAAGAAGAACGGGTAGAAGTTCCTCCACTATTACGAACACTTTCCACATTACTATTATATGAATTATTGCGCGTACTGCTGGGACGAGTATAAGTCGATCTCCGTGAAGAAGCAGCATCTCTTCGGGTATTCATTCCCGGACGTTCACTTCCTGAACGAGTACCTACCACTCTGCGAGTTGTACTACCTGAAGTACCGGTACTGCGTCTTACAGAAGTAGCATCCGAAGAACGACGTACGGTTTGTCCACCATTCGTTACAGAACTCCGGCGTGTAGTTCCTTGTGCAGTAGAAACACGATTTCCGTTGGAATAACGTGTTCCATCATGGCGTCTGTTCGTATATATGCTACCGCTATTCCAATGGCCACCTCCCCAGTGTCCACCGCCGCCGGGATACCAACCGCCTCCAGGATAGTAATGATGGTGATGGTGTCCCCATCCCCAACTCCAGCCGCCGTAGAAGCCGCCCCAACCATAGGACCAGCCGCCGTAACTATAATAAGGTGAGTAACCTCCCCAACCATAATAAGGATAGCCTCCCCATCCATAGGAGTTATAACGCCAATCCCACCACAAACGGTTAGAGAAAGTTGGGAAAGCATAAGCATACATTCCATCGGTATATACGTTCCAGTTCCATGTATCCAGACCGTAAACGACATCCCAATAGTATGGACTACTGATACTTATTGCATAACGAGGATTACGGAAACGTACGATACGCATAGCATATTCATAATCATCTTCCGAACCATCGAAGCCGTTTACCCATTCCCCTTCCGGATCGGGCACAGCTTTTTCTTTGATATATAAGGTATCGTCCTCCATTACGAAGTCATTCTCACGTGAATCATAGCGGCGATTATACTCATCTACATCACGTGTATTTCCTTTACGATCCTGAACTACAACCGTAGTATTCCCCGGCGACGTATAAACCGTAGTCGGTGCATTCGACTTTACTACAATCTCTTCAGCCGGAGCAGATGTTCTTTTCTTCTCCTGTTTCTTTTCCTTCTTACTCTTAGAAGGAGTGTAGTAAAGGTCGTCATCTATGCTCTGCGCCGAAACCATCCAAGGGAGGCACAAGGCAAAAAGCGATAAAAAAACAATCTTTTTCATATGGGTGTGGTTTATTGGTTTACATTTATCTATTTTATCACGTCACAAAGATAGCGATGGGAATTACCGTCTGCAGGAGAATTTCCTCAAATGATTATAGGGATTTCCCTAAATACCCTATCTTTAAAGAAGATAAGCTGCACCTCAACATAACTTTTTCATGCAAGCATGAAAGTTCTGCATTCGATTTGCATTATCTTTGCAACTAATAAACAAATATACAAAGAAACCGGTTCACCTCATCGGAACCCTCTTTGTATTTAACAATATATTGTATTCCAATGAAATATTTAGAATTTACTTTCCGCACTTCCCCTTGCACTGAAACAGTGAACGATGTGCTTGCCGCCATTCTGGGTGATGCAGGTTTTGAGAGTTTTGTAGAACAAAAAGACGGTATTGCCGCCTACATACAAAAGGATTTGTATGATGAGACAACTGTAAAAACAGCTATTGCTGAATTCCCCCTACCGGATACAAAAATTGAATATACTTTTGCAGAAGCTGAAGACAAAGATTGGAACGAGGAATGGGAAAAGAATTTCTTCCAACCGATTGTTATTGGTGATCGTTGCGTCATTCACAGCACTTTCCATCACGATGTTCCCCAAACTGAATATGACATCGTAATCAATCCGCAAATGGCTTTCGGTACGGGCCACCACGAAACTACCAGTCTCATCATCGGTGAACTGTTGGACAGTGACCTGCAAGGAAAGTCTTTACTCGATATGGGGTGCGGTACTTCTATCCTTGCCATTCTTGCCCGCATGCGTGGTGCTGCACCTTGCACCGCTATCGATATTGATGAATGGTGTGTACGCAATTCCCTTGAAAATATTGAACTGAACCATGTAGACAATATCGCCGTGTCACAAGGGGATGCATCTTCCTTGAAATATCTAGGTCCGTTTGATGTGATTATTGCCAACATCAACCGTAATATTCTGCTAAATGACATGAAACAATATGTGCGCTGTATGCATCCGGGCTCAGAACTGTATATGAGCGGCTTTTATGTAGATGACATTCCATTGATTCAGGCAGAAGCTGAACGTAATGGATTGCAATTTATACACCATCAGGAGAAAAATCGTTGGGCAGCAGTAAAGTTCAAACTTTAGCACTTACTCATCCAGTAGCGCAGCCCTTTATTTGTGTAATTTGCGTAATTTGTGTTCTACTATGAAGCACCGTCTGATTCATATCTACACAATCAAACAACAGACAAGGAAGCATTTGACTTTGCCCTACTCTTTTTACAACTTCATAGTAAGTCCTATTGGGTGTTAACCTTGGTCAACAGGCCTGTCAACCTTGCTTGATCGGGCTGTCAACCGAGGTTAACAGGCCGTTCAAGCAAGGTTGACATCCAATTATTCCTAAGAGTGAACTGGATATTCCTCAGGAGAAAACAAAATCATGGCTTATACAAAACCAATTAATACCTTATAATTAGAACAAACAACTATGACAATCTTATCGTTTACACGGGGGAAAAAGGCTAAAAAACATCAGATTACAGATCCATCCGATATATGCATCATACGATAGGATACTACGTATGACAGAACAAGTTACGATATAGAAATGTAAAATTTGCGCGTGAGAGTAAGCCCCCTACTCTCACGCGCAAACTTTACCCTCACTCACACCTAATATTTTAGCTATCAACGATTTATTTCGAAAGTGAGAGTAGTGATAGTAGATTGAGACTAACTTTAAGGGGAGGCTGAACTCAGAACCTTAATATTATTGGAAAGACACAGACTTGAAAATTCCACTTATCCGACCTGTCCTATTGTTATACCGACAACATTCAGTACATTTGCAGAAATATTGTGCGACTGAATATGGCTTTACCAATAAATATAGAAGACTTAATAAAAGGCAACACTGTTGAATGGGAGAGGATAGAGTTTAAATCCGGGTGGAATCCGGAAACCATTATCCACACCATGGTACTCTGGCGTCCTGCAGGAGACAATCGCATGTACTCCGCTCCCATAACACTTGGTACAAAAGCACAACGACAACCCTATATACGTGTAGGTAGCGAGAGCATTGTAGCCCGTGAATATCGAAACAGACGTATCGGTGATTTCCTGAAGGAGTTGCAATTAACAGAAGGGAGAGGCACAGGCTTTCCTGCTATATATGACGCATTGGAGGCAAATGGTTCTCCCAAACCTGTTTTTGAAACAGACGATGATAGTACTTACTTTTTAACAACAATTCCAGCGCATATTTTAGCGGATCAAACATTTATAAAGCCAAATATCAATCTTGATATTAAACTTAGTTTCAATACCATTGATGACCTTATTAATTTCACAAACCAAGTTAGCGACCAAGTTAGCGATCAAGTTAGCGATCTCTTAAATAGGAAAGTGCACAATAGAGTGAAAGAAATGCTGATACTTTTGCAAAAGAGAATTCCGCGAACAGAGCTTTTTGAAATGATGGGATTAAAAAACCACTCAGATAACAGACTAAAGTATTTGGATCCACTACTTTCATATGGATGGGTGGAGATGGAGTTTCCTGACAAAAGGACAAGTCCCAAACAAACATACAAAATTTCAAAAACCGGAAGGCAAGTTCTTTTGTTATTAGGTAGAAAATAAAAAGGTTTAATAAACTCATAAAATCTCATGGAACATCCTCTTTCCCAATTCAAGTATTGCCCCAAGTGTGGCTCCATACACTTTGAAATCAACAACGAAAAATCAAAACGCTGTGCCGACTGCGGATTTGTATATTACTTCAACCCCTCCGCCGCCACCGTAGCCTTGATTATGAATGAACGGAACGAACTATTGGTATGCCGCCGCGCCAAAGCCCCGGCCAAAGGAACACTCGACTTGCCGGGCGGTTTCATCGACATGGCCGAAACCGGAGAAGAAGGAGTGCGCCGTGAAGTGAAAGAAGAAACAGGCATGGAAGTGAATAAGGCGGAATATCTTTTTTCCTTACCTAACATATATGTGTATTCCGGTTTCCCTGTCCACACGCTGGATCTGTTTTTCCGTTGCACGGTAGCTGATACGCTGCATTACAAAGCAATGGATGATGCCGCAGACCTGTTTTTTATCCCATTGAAAGAGATACGCACAGAAGATTTCGGACTGGGGTCTATCCGGAAAGGATTAGGAATATTCCTGAAAGAAATGAGCGAATAATTATTCAACCGACACCTGTATATCCTAAAAAAGCCAAATAAGTGTAACAAATTCGACTTAAAACCCGTACTTTTGTAAAAACGCGTTGTATTATGAAGAATAAAATCTCCCGAATACTGTGCACGGCTCTCTGCTGTGCACCCCTGCTCGCTACAGCACAGACCAGCGAGAAAATCACTTCCCCCCAACGACTTTATCAGGAAGGACAATCATTGTTCCAACAAAAAGCTTACGCTGCCGCCATCCCGCCACTCCAGGCCTTTGTGCGCCAGGTAGACGCTGAAGGCAAACCATTGCCTGCCGAAGGCGAACGGATGGAGGCTGAATATATGCTGGTATGCGCCGCTTATGAACTGAAAGATACGAAAAGTATAGATAAATTGCGTGCCTATCTGGATGAGTACCCCGATACTCCATACGCTAATCGCATTTATGCACTCATGGCTTCCGTATACTTCTTCGAAGGAAACTATGATGCAGCTATGGCTATGTTCAATGCTTCCCGCCTCGACTTGCTTGGAAATGAAGAACGGGATGACATGACCTATCGCCTCGCCACCTGCTACCTGAAAACAGGAAATGTGAAAGAAGCCGCCATCTGGTTCGAGACGCTTCGTAGCACCAGCAAGAAATATGTTGCGGATTGCACTTATTACCTTTCATACATCCGCTATACCCAGCAGCGCTACGATGACGCCCTGACTGGCTTCCTGTCCTTGCAGGATAATGAAAAGTATAAAGCATTGGCGCCTTATTATATAGCAGAAATTTATCTGATAAAGAAGAATTATGATAAGGCGGAAATCGTCGCACAGAATTACTTGTCTGCCTACCCCAACAATGAATATACCGCAGAAATGTATCGTGTTCTGGGTGATGCGGACTATCACTTCGGAAAATACCACGAAGCAATGGGAGCATTTGAAAAGTATCTGGCAAACAACAAAGAGGAAGCGCCCCGCCGGGATGCGCTCTACATGCTGGGACTTTCATATTATCACTCCGGTGTGTATACCAAAGCAGCCAATACCCTCGGGGAAGTAGCTACAGGGAATGATGCGCTTTCACAGAATGCCTATCTGCACATGGGCTTGTCGTACCTGCAAATGGGAGACAAAAACAAAGCGCGTATGGCATTTGAACAGGCTTCCGCCTCTAATGCAAACATGCAGATCAAGGAGCAGGCCGCATACAACTATGCCCTCTGTATTCACGAAACTTCTTATTCCGCTTTCGGTGAATCTGTCACCGTTTTCGAAAAGTTCCTCAATGAATTCCCCAATTCCCAGTATGTGGATAAAGTCAGCAGTTATCTGGTAGAGGTGTATATGAATACCCGCAGTTATGAAGCTGCCCTGAAATCCATCGAACGTATCACCCATCCGGGTGCTGCCATTCTGGAGGCTAAACAGAAAATCCTGTTCCACCTCGGCACCCAGTCTTTTGCAAATACACAATTCCAGGAAGCTATCGGTTATTTCAACCAGTCTATCGCTTTGGGGCAATACAACTTGCAAACCAAAGCGGATGCCATCTATTGGAGAGGTGAATCTTATTATCGCCTGAACCGGATGCAGGAAGCTGCCCGTAACTTTAACGAATATCTGAACCTAACTCCGGACAGGAATACGGAGACTTATGCATTGGCATATTATAATCTGGCTTATATTGCTTTCCACGAAAAAGATTATACGCTTGCACAAAACCGCTTCCTGAAGTTTACACAACTGGAAAAAGGAGAAAATGCCACCGCACTTGCCGACGCCTATAACCGTATAGGCGACTGCCACCTACATGTTCGCCGTTTTGATGAAGCCAAACAATACTATAATAAAGCTGAGAATATGGGAACTCCCGCAGGAGACTACTCATTCTATCAGTTGGCTTTAGTAGCCGGCCTACAAAAAGATTATGACGGCAAAGTGGCATTACTCAACCGTCTCTCCGGCAAATATCCGAATTCTCCTTACGCCATAAATGCACTTTATGAAAAAGGACGTTCGTATGTACAGACTAACAACAGCCGCCAAGCCATCGCAGCCTTCAAAGAGTTACTGGATAAATATCCGGAAAGCCCGGTCAGCCGGAAAGCTGCCGCTGAAATTGGCTTGCTGTACTATCAGAACGATGATTATGATCGTGCGATAGAAGCATACAAGCATGTTGTAACACAATATCCGGGTAGCGAGGAAGCACGTCTTGCCATGCGAGACTTGAAATCCATTTATGTGGATGCCAACCGTGTAGATGAATTTGCCGAGCTGGCGGCTAAAGTACCGGGGGAAATTCGTTTCGACGCCAGCGAACAGGACTCACTGACTTACATCGCTGCTGAAAAGGTATACATGAAAGGAGACATTGCACCAGCAAAGGCAAGCTTTATACGCTATCTGCAAAGTTATCCCAACGGTGCATTCAGCCTGAATGCGCACTATTACTTGTGTGTCATCGGCAAAGAGCAGAAAGATGAAGAAGCAGTACTGGAACACGCCGGTAAGCTGTTGGAATATCCGGACACTCCCTACTCACAGGAAGCACTTATCGCACGGGCTGAAATACTATTCAATCGTAAACATTTCGACCAGGCACTTACCGACTACAAGCAGTTGAAGGCAAAAGCGACCACCACCGAACGTCGCCAGCTTGCAGCAACCGGTATGCTACGCAGTGCAGCCATGATGCAGGATGATGTAGAAACAATCGCTGCTGCTACAGACATGCTTGCCGAGGCTAAGCTGACACCGGAACTGCGCAACGAAGCCCTGTATTTCCGCGCTAAAGCATACTTGAACCAACAGGCCGACAAAAAAGCGATGAACGATCTTCAGGCATTGGCTAAAGATACACGCACTCTCTATGGAGCCGAAGCTAAATACTTGGTTGCCCTGCAACTGTATAAAGCCCATGAGTATGCTGCCGCCGAGAAAGAAATACTTAACTTCATCGAACAAAGTACACCACACGCTTACTGGCTGGCACGCAGCTTTATTTTGCTGTCTGATGTATATGTAGCCATGGATAAGAAACTGGATGCACGCCAATACTTATTGAGCCTGCAGCAGAATTACCATGCTGACGATGACATTGAACAGATGATCAATGAAAGACTGGAAAAACTGAAATAAAGGAATAAGGACACAAGTTGACAAGATACGAGGCCTTGTCAACTTGTCAACTAAAACCTCGTCAACTATAAATATGAAAAAGGTACAATATATATTCGGAGCATTGGCACTAATAGCCTTCCCGAACTGGGCACAGGCCCAAACGCAAGCTAAAGACACTACCCTGAGCCGCACGGTCGTGGTAGAACAAGAATATAATCCGGACATCATGGATGCTTCCAAGGTAAATGTATTGCCACAAGTGGCACCGCCAACTGTCAGCAAAAAAGCAGTGGAATATGATGCAAGGTTAGTACCGGAAGGAAATATCCCCGCAAGTACCATGCAAGTTTATACCGGAGCAGAAAGCCAGGACAAAGCACAGCGCGGATACGCGCGCCTGGGATATGGAAATTATGGGAATCTGGACGCACGCGCCAATTATTTATTTATTCTTCCCAATAGCGATAAGCTAAATCTGAACTTCCACATGAACGGCATGGACGGCAAACTAAAAGTACCCGGTTTTGCGGAGAAATGGGATGCACGTTACTACCGTACACACGTTGGTATGGACTATGTACATGCTTTCCGGAAAGTGGACTTAAATGTAGCCGGCAACTTCGGTCTGAACAATTTCAACTTTATACCCTATAGTATAAACAACAAACAGAAATTCCTGTCGGGCGATGTACATTTTGGAGTCAAATCGACAAGCGAAGACTTACCTTTTCAGTTTCATGCCGAAACGAACCTGATGTTCTATGAACGCCAGTATGACCTCTCTCAGAAAGATGCACAGGAAGCGATGGTACGGACCAAAGCAGGTGCAATGGGTTCTATCTCCGAAGAACAATCTGTAGGAGTAGACCTGGCAATGGACAATGTATTTTATAAGAACAATCTTTTTGATGATTATACATCTGTAGAACTCAATCCTTACTACTTGTATCAGAATGATGACTGGAAAATCCGACTTGGCGCCCATGTGGATTTTGCTTTCGGATTTGGCAAGAAGTTCCGGGTATCACCGGACGTCACTGCCCAATATATCTTCTCTGACAGTTACATTCTTTATGCCCAGGCCACAGGCGGACGCCGAACCAATGACTTCCGCAGACTGGAAACCGTTTCGCCTTACGGACAGAGTGAAATGCAACTGGATGCCACTTACGAGCAACTGAATGCCGCACTCGGATTCAAGACCAGTCCTGTAACAGGTTTATGGTTCAACCTCTATGGTGGATACCAGGATTTAAAGAATAACCTTGCCTCTGTCGGAGTTTCAAGCTATTTCGTAGATACCAACAACCAATCGTATCTCCAACTGTTCCAAAGAAACATGCATAACATCTATGCAGGTGC
>OHJU01000953.1_pt1 | contig 14518 bp, 10 predicted proteins | sample 1568711 | NCBI WGS metagenome assembly OHJU01 (sample SAMEA3879574, study PRJEB24766) | human gut metagenome | biome: human-associated habitat; feature: feces | place: USA | collected 1985/1987 | reverse complement strand
TTGGGTTCGGCAGCCACGGTGTCCGGTGTCGTCAGGTCTGTCCCCTGCATACCCAATACGGTTTCGCGTGCAAACTCAGCACAAAGGTATGTGTCCTCACCATAGGATTCTTCCGCGCGACCATACCGTGGATCACGAATCAGATCCATGACGGGGCTGTATGTTTCGTGAATCCCGCAGGCCCGGGACTCTGCCGCAATGGCGTGTCCCATCTCGCGCCCGAGTTCAGGCTCAAAGCTTGCCGCCAGACCAATTTGCTGCGGAAAACTGGTTGCGTTGTTTGTCATCAGCCCATGCAGTGCTTCCTCGCTAAAAAGGTATGGGATGCCAAGACGTGTGTTTTCTATGGCATACCGCTGCACAACATTGGCTTGGGCAGCAGTCATACCGCGCAGTTGCACACTGCCGACACTATTGTGCTGCATCAGTGCATCAAACCGCTGCATATCCACGGCTGTAACCTTGCCGTTTTCGTCCTGCGTTGTAAAATCGCCGGAATAATACTGATCTGTCTGCAGGATCTTTTCTTCAAGGGTCATCCGGCTCATCAGGTCGCTGATGCGCTCTTCTGTCGAAAGATCCGGGTTCTGGTATGGGTACATCTTTTTTCTCCCTTTATGTTACAGAGGGCAATTTTCGCCCATTTATAATCAGGTTGGCAAAACCGCCGATGCCTGCCACAAAAAACAGCAGCGAAATTGAGCTGTCCCCCATAGATTTTTCCAGCATGGGCTGGATGGCGGTTCCCACTGCGGCCGATGTGCAGGTGGCAATGCTGCTCATGGCAGCCGTTACGCCAAAGTAAGCGGTTTTGCCGCTTTCAGGACTCAATGCAAATTGCAGGTTTGTGCTTGCCAGTGATGCGCCGCCTGCACAGCCCGCCGCAACGACAATCAGAACCGGCGCAACCAAATGTGCAAAGGAAGGGCGCACAAAGGACCAGCCCAGCGTGCAGGAAAGATTCAGGAATGCAGTAAGCCAAATAACGCAGTTCCACGCAGTGCGGTCGGCCAGCCGCCCCCACACCCAGCTGCCTGCCATGCCCACAACAGCGGACACGACACCCACCGATGTGATGAAGGTGTGGCTGAGCCCCAGCACCCGCAGCTCATACACGGAAAGGAACGGAGAAGCAAAGCCGCCAGTCATCCCGCCGATGATGCAGTAAAAAAGCAATGGACGGTAAGCAGGGTCGCGCACTGGGCGCAGAATATCCGCCGGGCGCATTTTGGAGGTGAATTTTACCGGGTTCTCTCTTACCGAAGCAAGCAGAACGGCATCCACCACAGTAAGCGACAGGCTGACAATACCGATGATAAGAAAGCCGGTATAGCCCTGCCCCTGTTCCAGATAATAATCCAGTACGCGACCAAGTGCAAGTGTTGCCGCGCTGGAAACGCAGGTTCCGATAATGCTCTTGACGGCGTAGAACTGACCGCGCCCGCCTTGGGGGGCGATGCCCAAAACCATGTGTTCCAGCCCCGGCGTAACAAGCCCCGCAGAGAAAAAGCCGATGGTATAAAGCACCAGCACCACAGCGCGGGCATGACCGGGGTCCGGCAGAGCCAGCGGTACCAGCAGAATGCTGCTGATGGAAAGCCTGAACACCACGCACATAAGCCATATAGCCAGTTTGCGGTGGTGCATCCGTTCAAACACAAAGGGCGAGAAAAACTGCAGTACGCACCCGAAAGACGGTATCATGGCCGCTGCGGCGCATAAGGATACGGACGCCCCAAGGCTGCTCAAATACCCGGCCAGAAAGTTGCCGGTGGCAACGGCATAAATCACGCCGGCCACTGCGCCTTCGGCAATAATCCGGTAGCGACCCATTTCCAGTTCATTTTCGGTCGGTGTATGCGCAGGAAAAAACAGCTGATAAAGCCAGCCCATGGCTTACCTCCCGGCAGGCGCCTCCACGGTTCCGTAAGCGCGTCCGCGGAGAAGATCCGCGTAACGGCAGATTAGGTTTGTCAGAACCGACAGGCTGCTTTCTTTGCTGACCTGACGCCACTGCGCACGGTAGCGCTGCAGCCAGTGTTCCAGCGCAGCTGCCATGGCATCTGCTTCGGGGCCGTGCGGGCAGCCTGCATTGAGCCATGCGCCAATACGGTTCCACAGCACAATGATGTCTGCCGTCTGGCAGAGTACCTGTACAATCTGCTTTTTGCCGGCAGGAAGGTTTACCGCGGCTGCAAGGATATCTGCCTTTGCCTTTTCTACGGCGCGGTTGGCATCGTCAATCCTTGTAAAGTCCACCTCGGAAAGGATCTCGGCGCGGGTTTTCTCATCACATTCCATCCAGTTGACGGTATTCCGCCAGTCAAAGACTTCATAGTCCTGCAGTTTTGCCATCAGGCCGACAAACTGCCCGGTGGCATCGCCGTAATACAGGCGGGAAACGGCTTCGTTCAGCTCGTCAAATTCCACAGGCTCTGCATTCCAACCGAACGCTGCACCGTACAGGACGCCCGGAATCGTCAGGCGCGGGTCATTGACATGACCATAATCGCCCCAGTCCGTGTTCAAAAGGCCGATGGCGTTGTACTTGTGTGCATGGTGGCACATGGTACGGATATTCAGGTAAGAATTGTACATCAGAGGCATCCAACGGTTCCAGCCACAAACGCCGGGGCAGGCATACTGTGTAATCCCGCTGGCGGCAATATCCCGGATCTCATTTTCCCGCTGATGCGGCAGATAGCCCCAGTTCAGGCAGATGGTTTCCTTGGGCAGCTCGGCACAGCTTTCCGGGAAGCGCCACATGATGTCCCCCCAGAACTGCGGTGTTACCCCCTGCGCAACAAGATATTCGCACAGCGCCTTCACATGGCTGAGATACAGGCTGCGCTCGCTCTGCTCCTCGGCGAGTGCCTTGCTGCGCCCCTTGCCCAAATCGAACGTTTCGTCATCACAGATATTGAATTTGCTGCTGCGGAAAAGCGGGCGGTATTCGTCAATCAGCCCTTTTACAAACCCCAGCGCATCGGGATTGGATACGTTCAGGGTATGGTGATTCCCTGCATAGGTATAACTGAACGGAATCTTTTCCGAGTCAGGCAGCTCGCAGAGGTCGCAACAGGTTTTTGTGCTGAGAATACGGTACATATGCCCGAAGGTAGACAAGGAAGGAACGAGTTCAATGTGCCGGGCTGCGCAGTAATCATCCAGCTCCATGATCTCCTGCGCGGTCAGCGGCGTATCCTCACGCCATGCTTCGCTCAAATCACGGAAAAGATAGGTGTGCTCAATATAAAGCTGCCATTGGTTGATCTTGTAGCGGCAGAGAATATCTGCCACCTGTTTCAGGTAGTCCAGCTTCGGGACACGTCCGCGGGAGCAGTCCTGATAATAGCCTCTGTTGGCAAGATCGGGCCAGTCCTCAATTTCCAGTGCGGGCAGTACGGCTCCGTGCTGTTCAATATACTGGCACAGTGTCTGCACACCGTTGCAGAGTGCTTCATCGCTGCCGGCTTTCAGCGTGATGCATTCCGGCATAATGCTCAGCGTGTAACGGTTTTGCGGCAGGGCGGTATCCACCGTAAGTACGGCGTCACCTGCCCGGGGCTTACCGCGGGTGAACGGCACTTCCAGCCCGGCGTACTCCCGCAGGCAGCCCTGCAGCATCTGTGCATAAAGCAACGCGGCGGGTTCGGTCTGCCACAGGGTGATTCGGCTCTGATTGTCCAGCATATGAACCCCTGCAGGGTGTTCGATCTTATGTGGATTCGGAATAAACTCCATCATCATTTCCTCCAAAAAAAGGCACGGGCGGCGGGCGCATTGCCAACCGCCCGTGCAGAATGTTCGGACTTTGTTATTTAACGGATACGAATTGTCTTGATTTCATACGGCTTTACCGTAAAGGTAATCTTGCCGTCTTTGACTTCAACCGGCTCGCCGTCGGGCTGTTCCAGACAGTTGCAGCTTTCTGCCGCATGGAAGGGAAGGTTCCAGTCCAGGGTGACATTTGTCAGGCTGTTCTCGCACTCATACATACGCACAATGGCACCATCGCCATCCTCGGCGCGTTTGATGGTTTCCAGCACCACATTGGGTGCATCCAGTCCGGCAAGGCTGAAGCTTTCGCCCGGCTTTCCGCCCTGCACAGCCAACGCGGGCTGGTTCAGGAAGAACGCCTGCGGCACCGTGCCGGCTGCCTGCCATTTTTCGGCGTGCGGATAAATGGCGTATGTGAAATGGTGAACTTCCTGATCCGTGGTAGGATTCGGCTCAATGCCGGACTTGATCAGGGTCAGCCCAATCACAGAATCCTTGACGGAATGACCGTACTTGCAGTCGTTCAGCATACTGACGCCGTAATGTCCTTCGCTCAGGTCCATCCACTTCTGACCGCAGCTTTCAAAGCGTGCGCGATCCCAGCTGGTGTTGGCGTGCGTCTTGCGGGTCAGGTTGCCGTACTGGATTTCAAACGTAGCTTCGTCAGTATGGACATTTACCGGGAAGTGAACCTTCAGCAGGCTCTGGTGTTCGTGCCAGTCCACGGTTGTAACAAACTCAATCCGGCGCTGCTTTGCATAGAAATGGATATCCTGCACCAGGGTGGAGTTGCTGTAATTGCGTTCGATGTGCAGTGTGGCGCGCACGGGACCGTTCTCCGTCCATGTGAAGTCCTGCAGGTCGGTGACATCCCAGAACTTTTCGGTATAGAAAATATCGATATCCCAGTTGTCATAATAGATGGGCTTATCCTCATATACGCGGAAGAGGTTGCCTGCCTGACCGGGCTTGAGCACTTCGCGGCGGTTCTCTTTGTCAAAGATGCCGGTCATCTGACCGTGTTCATCAAAGGTGACAGTATAGAACGGGGTGTCAATCTTATGTCCATCGGTCGCAATTTCAAAAGGCGCAGCCGAAACCTGTGCCGGTACGACCGCAAACGTTTTGCTGCCCTTGGCAGGCAGGTTGTTCAGGAACGCCACGGCACCATCGGCTGTTTTTTGTACGGGATAGATATTGCCGGCTTCGTCCTGCAAAGCCTCTGCCTTGCAATCACCCAGTTCAACCACATCGCTGCGGACAAAGCCGGTAGTGTTGTACACGGTAACGCCTTCCCCGGCGGGGGTCAGTGCATCCAGGCGCTCCTCGCGCAGTGCCGTGATTTCGGCTTCCATCTCGGCATACTCTTTTTTGGTGACTTCGTATACTTCGTGGATGGAGGAACCGGGCAGAATATCATGGAACTGATTGATGAGGATTCCATGCCACAGCTTGTCGATTTCTGCCTCTGGGTATGCGACCTTGGCTTGTGCCAGCAGGCTGAGCAGTTCCAAGTCCATCATGTGCAGCTCAATCTTACGGTTGGAACGCTTGTTGCGCGCCATGGAGGTGTATGTGCCGCGGTGATACTCAAAGTAGAGTTCACCTTCCCATGTGGGCAGGCGGCGGTTGTCCTTCACACGCTCAGCCAGCTCATCAAAGTAGGTGCGTGCAAATGCCTGACGCACTTTGGGCAGTCCCTCGATGCCCTTTTCCATACGGGTGGAGGTTTCCAGCATGGCGCGGGTCGGACCGCCGCCGCCGTCACCGTAACCGTAGGAAATCAGGATATCATTGTTGATGTCCTTCTGCTGGTAGCGGTGCCAGCCGCCGATCAGCGCATCGGGATGCAGGATGCCGTTGTAAGTCGTGAAGAAGTCATTCTCGCTCTGACCGACCCCCAGCGTTGTGACAAGGTGGGTCAGGATTTCGGTGCCGTCAATGCCGCGCCACTTGAAGGTGTCGTAAGGCATTTTGTTGAACTGGTTCCACGCCAGTTTTGTGGTCATGAAATAATCAATGCCGCACTTTGCCATAATCTGCGGCAGTGCGCCCGAATAGCCGAATACGTCCGGCAGCCAGAGGATGCGGTTGTCCACACCGAACTCTTCCTTGAAGAAACGCTTGCCGTACAGGAACTGACGCACCAGGCTTTCGCCGCTGGTCAGGTTGCAGTCCGCCTCAACCCACATACCGCCTTCGGGTTCCCAGCGTCCCTCCGCCACGCGCTGTTTGATCTGCTCATACAGCTCGGGGTAGCGCTGCTTCAGGAAGTAATACAGCTGCGGCTGGCTGGACATAAACTTGTAGTTGGGGTATTCGTCCATCAGTTTCAGCACAGTTGCAAAACTGCGGCACACTTTTTCCCGGGTCTGTGCAACAGTCCACCACCATGCCACGTCAATGTGCGTGTGACCAATGCAGCTTGCAATGACTTCCTCATGACCGGCAAGGTCGGTATAAAGTGCTTTTGCCAGATACCGGCGGGCAGCAGCAATGCTTTGATAGAAGCTCTCGTTATAAGGTGTGCGCAGGTCGATCAGATTGACAGCCTCGTTCAGCACGTTTTCCAGATCGCGGCGGGCTTTGCCGTCCTCTTCCAACCGGGGAAAAGCCTCCAGCGGCACAACCATATCGTAGTAAAGACCCTCAATTTCGGGGTCGATTTCCCGCAGGTCTACAATCAGGTTGAATTCGGTATGCAGGGTTCCGGTGTAGGACTGCAATTCCAGACGGTACTTTTGACCGCCCTTGGCGCAGCGGTCCAGCAGGATGTCGCGGTGGTTCATATCCACGCCCTGTGTCACCTTGCCGTCCACAAACAGCAGGAACTGCGGGTTTTTGGCATCGTCCCACTCATCAATCTGGGTGCAGACGTGCATCCACAGCGGTTTTCCGTCCATTTCCTGCGGCACAGCCACATCCGCGCGGAACCAGTAATGCTTGTCCGGTCCGTACCAATGCATGGTGCGGCTGTCAAAGGGTTCAAACGGTGCAGGGTCTGCATCGGCATCTTCCGGGCGCAGGAAGTTGCCCGGCTTTATGAGCCAGTCGCTCGTTTCAAACTTCTGTTTTACAGAAAGCTTTTTCAGCTCATTGCAGATACCTGTGACGCGCTTGTCAAGAAAATCAATGGTGCGCATAGGTCTTTCCTTTCCCTCATAACGAGGCTTCCAGCAATTCAAAGCTGGCTGTTTTTTGCATTTTTGTTTGCGTTAGTGGAACGTATCTACACCGAAATCGTGGTATCAGCAAAATGTTATCCTGTGGCATCTCTTTGCCCCTTTAACATCAGAAAGAGTTCTTCTTGATATAGTCCAATACACGATCCACCGTGGTGAACGCCAGACCGGTCACGGTATCGGCACAGCCGTAGTACATCGCAATACGACTGGTCGCGGCATCCGTCAAGGTGGCGCAGGGGAAGGTCACGTTCGGCACGTCGCCTACACACTCATACAGCTCATGAGGAGCCAGCAGGTAATCCTTGCCGCGGTATTTTACCTTCCACGGCTCGTCAATATCCAGCAGAGCAGCACCAATGCGGTATACATAGCCGTTGCAGGTGTTGATAACACCATGGTAAATCAGCAGCCAGCCCTCATCGGTTTCAATGGGGATGGGGCCGGGGCCAATTTTCATGCTCTGCCATGCAGATTCATCGCCTTTTACAGCACCCATCATAAAGCGGTGGCGTCCCCAGTAAATCATATCTTCGCTCTGGCTGACAAAAATATCGCCGAAGGGGGTATGCCCGGTATCGCTCGGGCGGCTCATCATCATGTAGCGCCCCTGAATCTTGCGCGGGAAAAGGACACCGTTACGGTTGTACGGCAGGAAGGCATTTTCCAGCTGGTGGAATGTCTTGAAGTCATCCGTCCACGCAATGCCGATGGTGGGTCCGTGGTAGCCGTTGCACCAGGTCACATAGTATTTGCCGTCCATATAGCATACACGGGGGTCATAGCGGTATTCACGGGTTGTGACCTCCGGGTCGTCCCCTACCAGATGAATCGGGGTATCCTCAATATCCCAGTGCAGACCGTCCTTGCTGAAGCCTGCGAAAATATCCATGCTGATGGACAGGCTGTCGCAGCGGAATACGCCGGCAAAGCCATCCTTGAAAGGCACAACGGCGCTGTTGAACACGCTGTTGGAACGGGCGTTGCCGTCACGACCGATGATGGGGTTTGCATCATAGCGCCAGAAAGGGGTGCGGGTGTTTGCAGGCGGTTCCTGCCACGGAATATTGGGCAGTGCGCTGCCGATGATTTTAGCCATACTTGATTCTCCTTGTGTACTTAAAATAAATCGGGAGCGGGAACTCAGCGTTCCGCTCCCGAAGGTTTCCCTGCCTGCAGGGATAGTATTTGGATTTTTTAAAGATTACTTATTGGTAGCCATGAAAGCGTCAACCTGGCTCTGTGCCTCAGCAACGATCTTGTCAAAGCCGGCAGCGCGCAGTTCTTCCATCATCTGGGGAACCATGACTTCGGGATCAGCAGTACCGGTCAGCAGCTCGCCCTTGTAACGCTCTGCAATCTGGATGCAGTTTGCCAGTTCATCAGCGATGGAGGTGGTGTCGAGAGTGAAACCAAGCAGGACAGAAGGCTCAGCCTTTTCGTTCAGTTCTTTAACTTCGTCGAACTGGTTGAAATCGAAATCGTCGGTCGGGGTGATAGCGAAGAAGCTGCCCTGGGTGTAACCGGCCATAGTCCAATCCGCGTTGTTCTTATGGACGAAGGTTTTGCTGTCATCGGTGTAATCCCAGTTGTCGCCCTGAACGCCGTAGTAGAACAGGTCACGGACGTAGGTGTCGGTGTTTACCAGCTGCAGGAATTGCAGTGCTTTTTCGGGATAGGCGCAGTTAGCGGAGATGCAGTTCATAGAGCCGCGGACAGTTTCATTGGAAACGATGGTCGGGCCCCACTTCTGGGCAACGCACTCAACGCCGAGCTGCGGCCCCCAGGAAGTGATTGCCGCACCGGACCAGCCCTGTGCAATGGAGCAAGCCTTGTAGTTTGCATCTTCGGGACGGGTTGCAGCGTCAGAGTTGATGATACCTTCGTTGTACCACTCATGGAAGGTTTTCAGAATCTGCTTCATGTCATCCTGCTCAACAGTAGCAACAACCTTACCCTCGCTGTCATCATAGCGCACACCCAGGGGATACAGACCGGCGCCAAGCTGGTCATACATATAGGACTGGTAGCCGCCGCCGTTTTTGTTCAGAGGGAAGGAAGCCTCGCCGTCAGTGTCCTTGATAGCCTTCAGGGGCGCAGTCAGTTCATCCAGGTCGGTGATGCCCAGCTCCTTGGTATAGTCATAGCCGGCAGCCTCGATCTTTGCCTTATCCCAGACAACGTACTCGCTCTGAGAAGAATCCTTGTAGGTAGGCACACCATAAACACGTCCGCCCACTTCGCAGGCTTTCCAATAATCTTCCGGAACGGAAGCGTACAGTTCAGGAGCCGCTTCCTTGAGCATATCGGTGATATCCAGGAAAGCTCCGGTGTTGACATCGTTGTTATAGGTGTTAACGTTGGTGAACAGGATGTCGTATTCACCGCTGGTGTTCACAATAACATTGCGGCGGGTGTCCCAGTCGCCCCAGGAGATAACCTCCATGTCGATGTTGACGCCGATCTTATCTTCCAGATACGGGTTAATCTGTGCCAGCCATGCATCGTAGTTAGAAGGCATGCCAGAACCAACGGTCACCCATTTCAGGGTGACGACGTCCTTGGAGGGAGCAGCCGTAGGAGCAGCCGTAGAGGTGCTGCTGCCATCGGTGCCGGTGGAGGCAGAAGAGGAACTGCCGCCGCAGGCTGCCATGCTGAGGGCCATGGAACCGGCCATGCCCAGCGCAAGCACTTTGTTGAACTTTTTCATCTGTTTTTCTCCTTTGCTTGTGTAAAGTTGTGTATCTTCATTCCCCTTATAGGGGAACAGAACCAAATGTGGTGGGAAAATTGAATGGGTTTATTTGTTAGCATCGATGTTCTTATACAGTGTTTTTCTTTTTCAGAGTCTTTCTCTTAGCCCTTAACCGCACCAACCGTCAGACCGGAAATAAAGTACTTCTGGAAGAACGGATACGCGCACGCAATGGGAATGACGATAATGATTGCGATTGCCATACGAACGGATTCGGACGGCATCGAGTTACGGTACTGCTGCAGACTCAGACCTGCGCTGGGGTTATTGGCGATGTACTCCAGGTTCTTCATCATGTTGTTCAGCAGTGCCTGCAAGGATACCAGCTTGGAATCCGAAATATACAGGGCGGACTGGAACCAGTCATTCCAGTAGCCGAAGGTCAAAAACAGCGCAATTGTGGCAAAAACAGGCTTGGAGATGGGCACCACGATACGCCAGAAAATTTTCATCTGGGATGCGCCGTCAATCTTTGCCGACTCAATGATGGAATCCGGTACCGTTGTTCGGAAGAAGGTCTTGCAGATAATAACATTGAAGCTGCTCATCGCCAGCGGCAGAATCAGACACCAGATGGTGTTGTTCAAACGCAGCATATTGGCAACAACCACATAGTTTGCAACCATGCCGCCATTGAAAATCATCGGGATGAACACCATCCAAGTGAAGAAGCCTTTGAGTTTATAGTTCGGGCGGGAAAGCACATAGCCAATCATTGTGGTCAGCAGCACACCCAGCACCGTACCCATAACCGTGACCACCACGGAAATTATGAGTGAATTAAAAATCGTTCCGCGTTCATTCCAAAGGAACGTGTACGCCGCCGTGGAATATGTATCCGGGAAAAGCCTGTACCCGTACTTTGTGATAGAATCCGTGGAGGAAACGGAAATCATAAAGACGTAGAACACCGGAAACAGACAGACGAAGGAAAGCAGTACAAACAGAATGTTAAAGCAGGCATTCGTTGTCGGCTTAATCTGGTTTAAGCGGAACTTCGCACGAGCTTCCTCTTTTTCCAGCTTTTTTTCTTCGGCCTTTATCTTATGCTTTTCTGCCAGAGTCATTTGTGTGTTCTCCCTTCATCAAATAATCGCGCTTTCTTCATCAATCTTGGAAACGATGAAGTTGGCAACCAGAACGGTCGCGCAGCAGCATGCAGCCTGGAACAAACCTGCGGCAGCAGTTCTGCCGATTGTCACATTGCTCTGCAAAGCCTGGTAGACATAGGTGTCAAATGTGCTGGCAACGTTGTACAGTGAGTTGGGAACACCCTGCGTAACCTGATAGAACAAGCCGAAATCGGAATAGAAGATGTGGCCGACATTCAGAATGAACATCATAACGATGATGGGTTTCAGTGCCGGCAGTGTAATATATTTGGTCTGCTGCCACTTGGTCGCGCCGTCCAGCGTTGCCGCCTCGTACAGCGTACTGTCAATGCCGGTAATACTTGCAAGGTAGACAACCATATTATAGCCCATGGATTTCCAGACCTGCATGAAAGTCAAAATCAGCGGCCACCATTTTGGCTGAGAATACCACATGATTTTATCGCCGCCGAAAAACTGTATGATAGTGTTCATCAAGCCCTTGTCGGGGTTCAGGAAGGCGTAGACAAAGTAGCTGACAACAACCCACGAAAGGAAGTACGGGAAGAACATCATGGTCTGGTATGCTTTAGAAGCGATTCGGCTGTAAATCTGGTTAATCAGCACAGCCAATGTAACCGGAATTACAATGTTCAATACGATAAATAAGATGTTATATAACAGCGTATTGCGCAGCAGCATGGTAAAGGTGTTGCTGGTAAGAAAGAATTTGAAGTTATCAAATCCTGCCCAGTCGCTGTGGAACAAGCTGTAAAGGAAACCCCTTCCCGGAGTGATCTTGAAATTCTTGAACGCAATAATCAGACCGAACATAGGCAGGTAGCAAAAGACCGCATACCAGATGGCTGCCGGAAGCCCCAGCAGTGTCAGCTCCGTGTCATCACTCGTCCAACGTTTGCGGCGTGGCTTCGTTGAAGTTGAAACTGCCGGCTTATCCTTTTTCATAGAATGTGCCCCTTTCTTTTGGCGAGCCAAGTGTTAACAGCCGCCAGCATTTCGTGCTAACTAAGCGTTAACTCCATAGTCAGCATTCGTTGCCATTTGTTAGTCAAATATTAACATTTACTTTTGTACCTGTCAATCGTCATTTTGCACAAATCGCGCACCGTTTCATTGTATTCGTGCACATCAACGGTTTTCGCATTGTTTTTTTGTGCAAGATAGCCAACATTTTCAACATCAAACATTAGCAAAAGTTAACTTTTCGTGTTGCTTTTCTCTTATGATTGTGCTATACTTACTATAAACTCAAAAAACGGAGGCTTTCTTTCATGAGCAAACCAACCATGCAGGATATTGCTGATGCTCTTTCTGTTTCCAGAATCACCGTATGGAAAGCGCTAAGCAACCGTCCCGGCGTTTCGGATTCTATGCGTGCCCAGATTCATCAAAAAGCCACCGAGATGGGCTATTTCCACACTCCCTCTCAGGATACCACTGCGACCGTCTCTGCTCAACTGCCTCCCCACACACGCACCGTAGCGGTAGCCGTGTGCCGACCGGAGTCCTCTCTTTTCTGGATGCAGATTATCCATCAGATTGCCAAAGATCTTTCCGAGCATAATGTCAACCTCATGTACACATATCTTCCCACAAATTACAAAGCGGGCTATGTGTTGCCGGAGCCTTTGACAAACGGTACAGTAGATGGTGTCATTGTACTGAACACGTACTCTGCGCCCTTGCTGCGGCTGTTATCCTCTTTACCTATACCAAAGGTTTTTCTGGACACGGTTCCTTCTGTCCCCTATAACCAGTTACATGGGGATCTGCTCATTATTGAGGGTCGCGACCTTATCCGGCAGATTACAAGCAATCTGCTCCGTCATGGATGCCGAAAGCTCAGTTTCATAGGCGATGTAGAATATGCCCAGACAAACAAAGAACGCTACGAGGGATTTCTGGATGCGCTGCATGAGCATGGGATCATTCCAAACCCCAGTCTTTACCTTACCGGGTCATTGGGTCTTCGTACCCATTATGAGGAAATCAGTCACTTTCTGGACTTTTTGCCAACCATGCCGGACGGTATCGTCTGTGCCAGCGACTATATTGCTCATTTCATCCAGCGTTATCTTGAAGAAAAAGGGATAGACCCTGAAGGTCGTATCGTACTGACGGGCTTTGACAACAACAGCGAATATTTGAACGTTGCCGACCGTATTACAACAGTCGATGTAAAGCCGAAAACCATCGGTTCTCGCTTGGCCGCCAAGATTCTTTTTGTGATAGAACACCCGAAAGCGGCGCCCGAAGTCAGTTACGTTTCTTCCGAAGTGCTTTACCGCGGCGTGCTGGCATCCGATCCAAAAGCTTCAAATCCTGACGAGTCTATTCTATAAAGCAATCAGCTACATGGTTTTTTCACCAAATAAATAGCAGGACATCCGCGGTTTTGAGGTGATCCCAAAAAGTCAGGGCCATATTTTGAAGTAAAAATTGTTCAAGTAGCCGAAAGGGCTTGTTGTCTGTGAATTGCAGGCGGCAAGCCCTTTCGTTTTGCTCTGATTCTGCGGTTGTTGTAGTAATCCAGATATTCGACGAGTTCCTGTTTGAAGTGCTCCATGGACTGAAATTCCTGCAAATACAGCAGTTCGCTCTTGAGCAGTCCAAAGAAATTTTCTATCACAGCATTGTCCAGACAGTTTCCCTTGCGGCTCATGCTCTGCCGGATTCCTTTTCTCCTGAGCATACGCTGGTATTGCTTGTGCTGATACTGCCAGCCTTGATCAGAATGGAGGATCAATCCTGTTCCATCTGGTATAGTCTCAAATGCCTTCTCAAGCATGGAAGTTATCATACCCAACACTGGCCGGTCAGAGATAGTATAGCTGACCAGATAACCGTTGTGCAAATCCAAAATGGGCGAGAGATACATCTTCTGTCCAAACAAGCTGAACTCGGTTACGTCGGTCACCCATTTCTGGTTTGGCTTTTCCGCATAGAAGTTCCGGTTCAGCAGATTAGGAGCAATTTTTCCTACTTCACCCTTGTAAGAACGATATTTCTTGATTCTGACATGACAAACCAGTCCTAACTCCTTCATAAGCCGTTGGACGGTCTTGTGGTTAATTGAAAATCCATGGTTGTGTACTTCAGTTGTGATACGGCGGTATCCATACCGTCCTTTGTTCTCGTAGTAAATCTTGATAATTTCTGCCTTGACTTCCTTGTATTTGTCTGGAACCCTCACCCGCTTCAGATGGTAGTAGAAGGTCGCGCGAGGAAGTTGAGCGATTGTGAGCAGAAGGGCCAGCGAGAACTCATGCCTCAGTTTTTGAACTACCTGCGCTTTTTGCGCTGGCGTCGCTCTTCTTCCAAAACCAAGGCTTGCAAGTTTTTTAGGTAAGCATTCTCCGCGCGCAGCCGTTGAACCTCTGTCAGCAAGTCTTCTTCTACCTCTTTTGGCAGCTGCTTTGGCGGACGACCCTTGCTGCCACGACCGCGCCGTTCGATGGCAAAACCTTCCGGACCTTCTGTTAGGTAGATCCGCTCCCATGCGGCAACACATTTATGATCATTGATCTCGAACTGTCTTGCCGCTTCACGGTAGCTCAGTTTTTCTTTTTGCATGGTTTCTACGACCAGTTTCTTGAATTCCGGTGTGTATCGTTTTTTCGGTATCCCTTTTGGCATAAAAATCACCCCACTTGTTATTCAGTATACCATACTGTCTAACAAATGGGGTG
>OHJU01000913.1_pt1 | contig 14815 bp, 13 predicted proteins | sample 1568711 | NCBI WGS metagenome assembly OHJU01 (sample SAMEA3879574, study PRJEB24766) | human gut metagenome | biome: human-associated habitat; feature: feces | place: USA | collected 1985/1987 | reverse complement strand
GGCTGCGGGATGAACTGAAAAGCGGCGTGCAGACCATCCAGTATCAGATTAACACCCTCATGACCACCAACGGCCAGGCCCCGTTCATCACCGTCTTCATGTACCTCGGCGAGGCCAGAACCGAGCAGGAGCGCAAAGATCTTGCCATCATCATCGAAGAAACGCTCCGCCAGCGCATCGAGGGTGTCAAGAATGAAAAGGGCGTGTGGATCACCCCGGCCTTCCCGAAGCTCATCTATGTGCTCGAAGAGGACAATATCACAGAGGACAGCCCCTATTGGGAGCTGACGAAGCTGGCCGCTCGCTGCACGGCCAAGCGGATGGTCCCGGATTATATCTCGGAGAAAAAGATGCGCGAGCTGAAGCTCTCCAAAGGCGAAACGCCGGGCCACGGCGACGTGTACACCTGCATGGGCTGCCGCAGCTTCCTGACGCCCGACCGCTCCGGCACCGGCTGGAACAACGTCGCAAACGCCGGCAACTATGAACCGGGCAAGCCCAAATATTACGGCCGCTTCAATCAGGGCGTCGTGACGATCAATCTGGTTGATATCGCGCTGTCGTCCGGCGGCGGACTGGATAAGTTCTGGAAGATCTTTGACGACCGGCTCGACCTGTGCTACCGCGCGCTCATGTGCCGCCACAACCGGCTCAAGGGCACGCTGTCCGACGCCGCGCCCATCCTGTGGCAGTACGGCGCGCTGGCGCGGCTGCCCAAGGGCGAACCCATCGACAAGCTGCTCTATGGCGGCTACTCCACCATTTCTCTGGGCTACGCCGGCCTTTATGAGTGCGTCAAATACATGACCGGCAAGTCCCACACCGACGACGAGGCCAAGCCTTTCGCCCTGTCCGTGATGCAGAAGATGAACGACAAGTGCCTTCAGTGGAAGACGGCGGAGAATATCGACTATTCCCTGTACGGAACACCTCTGGAATCCACCACCTACAAGTTCGCCAAGTGCCTGCAAAAGCGCTTCGGCTTGGTTCCCGGTATTACGGACAAGAGCTACATCACCAACTCCTACCACGTCCATGTGACCGAGCCCATCGACGCGTTCACCAAGCTGCGCTTCGAGGCAGAGTTCCAGCAGCTGTCCCCCGGCGGCGCTATCAGCTACGTGGAAGTTCCCAACATGCAGAATAACATCGACGCGGTGCTGGAAGTGATGCAGTTCATCTACGACAACATCATGTACGCCGAGCTGAACACCAAGTCCGACTACTGTCAGGTCTGCGGCTATGACGGCGAGATCGAGATCAAGGAGGACGACGGCAAGCTGATATGGGTCTGCCCCCAGTGCGGCAACACCGACCAGAACAAGATGAACGTGGCCAGACGAACCTGCGGCTACATCGGCACTCAGTTCTGGAACCAGGGACGCACCCAGGAGATCAAGGATCGGGTTCTGCACCTGTAAAAATCAAACCACCGGCCGCGAAAACGGCCGGTGGTTTTCTTCTCATACTGAACTCCAATTAAAATCTTTTTTTAAGATTTTAATTGGAGTTCAGTATGAACAAAAAACAAGCTCTGAGAAATGGTCAAAATCCCGATGAATTTATTTTTCTGCATGATTTTTGAGGGAATCTGTGATATACTTGAGAAGTACGCAGGATTCCAATCTATTTGCTGTAAGGAGGACATTATGAAAGAGTATGAAATCGTAGCAAAGCTTTACAATGCCTGTGCAGGCTCGTCCAGACCGCAGGCATTCTTTGAGGAAGCGGAACTCAATGACCCGGCTGATTATGTCCGGCAAAAGCATGGCAGGGATTTTAAGAAATTCCGGAAGGAGGTTCTTGCGAACGGCCAAATTGTGTTTTCCTATGACAATGGCAGTGTGACCTACCGTTACGAATTTGCGGAGCTGTAAGGACTGGCACTCGGCCGCCGTAAAAAGCCACTTCCCATCACGGGGGAGATGTGCTATAATTTGCTTACATTTATGAAAGCAAAGGAGACATAATTATGACCGAATTTCGCTATGACACCCAGCTGCTCATTGAGGGGCATGATCTGGATGAAGACGCCATCAACGACTACTTTGTGGAGCATTTTAGGGGCGACTGTCTGCTGGCAGTGGGCGATGAGGATTTGATCAAAATCCATTTCCATACAAACGAGCCATGGAAGGTGCTGGAATACTGCGCGTCGCTGGGTGAGATCTACGACATCGTGGTAGAGGACATGGACAGACAGTCCAGAGGCCTGAAGGGTTAATTAAGCGGCTTCCGGGCGGCCTTTGATCCTCTGCATCAGACCGATCAGCTGCCCCGACAGAATAACCGTCAGCAGGGAATAGCCGATGCGCCGCACGGGAATGTAGGTCAGGGAAAGCCCCAGCACGATCAGGTCGCTGGTCAGATAAATCCACTGAATGGGGATTTTAGTCAGATGGGAAAGGCTCATGGCCAGGGCGTCGTCACCTGTGGTGGCGCCGCCCGCCCGGACGCAAAGCCCCGCGCCGACACCGATGAACAACGCGCCCGCCACGGAAGCCAGGAGGGGAAGGTTTGCGATTTCCGGCCACAGGGGCGGGAACAGCTCGCAGACGGCGTAGCTGGCGGAATAGCCGCAGGCGGCGATGGCGGAATAGGCGATGAAGGATCTGCCCAGGGTTTTCCACCCCAGCGCATAGCAGGCGATGTTCAGCACGAAGCTGCTGACGGCGGGGGAAAGCCCGAACCAGTGGTCAAACAGCAGCGTGGCGCCCAGCACGCCGCCTTCGGTCACCCCGGACAGGGCGTGGATGTTGTACATACCGAAGGCTTGCAGCGCGGAGCTGAGGAAAGCGACGATACAGTTGGTTGCTTTTAATTTCGGGAATTTTAACGACATTTTTTCGGCTTTTATCTCCTTTTTTGTTATCATATGGATATAATATCATGAAGAATGAAAAATGTCAACACGGCCCCGGACAGGGCGCGTCAGTCCGCCGCAAGCACGATTCTGCGGCGCTGCTCCCTGCCGGGGGCTTCCGGCTGCCTTAGAGCGAACAGACCGTACAGGTCGCCCCAGCGCTGTTCCAGCGACTGATAGGGGTGGCGGATTGGCTCTCCGGCGTTTCGGAAAAAACCACTTTTTTTGACCGCGCTTAAAATGGCGCGGCCTTTTTCGTTGAAGGCCAGCACCCGGATATAGGGGACGGGGGCGGCGAGTATTTCCGCCGTAATGCCGAGGTATGCGCACATCATCATCCGGTCAAGGCGGGTGCGGGTGTAGCGCTTGGATTTGACACTGGTGAGGATGTCCTCCAATGTGGCTTCCCGGCGGCTGGCGTGCATGAATTTGCGCCACAGACCCTCCCCACTGTAGGGCAGGGCTTCAAATTCCCTGTCGGTCATGGTGCGCAGCCGGGCGAGAACTGCCCGTTCTCCGGCGGCGAGGCTATGCAGGGGGGCATTTTCAAAAATCGCCCGGGCAGGTTCCGGGACGAAGGAACCCCACGCCCCGCCCTCCAGCATGAGACGTCGTACCGCCGTGGCGGAGGGATTTTCCCGGTCGGGCGTCCGGTCGTGATAGCACCCCTCCCGCCGGATGGGAAAGGGAACCATGGGGGAGCGCTGGACGAGAATGGCCTTGCAGTATTCCACGGCCAGAATGTCGTTGGGGCGGCGCAGAATCTCCCCGGACAGCCCTATCTGCGCGAGAGCCTCGGCGCGGGCGGCGGGGAAGGATTTGCCGCCGTCCAGTTCCCGGCGGAGCAGGGGAGAAAAGTCCTCCGAAAGCAGCGCCCGGGCAGTCTCCATCAGAAGCTCTGCTTCGCCGGTTTCCGCGCCGAAGCAAAGGGCATCGCACAGCTTCGACAGAATGCCGACGCCTCCAGCGGCGAACCCCTCGGCGGAGGACAGGCTCACGGTGGTTGGCAGCTCCACCACAAGGTCGGCGCCGCAGGCGACGGCGGCCTTTGCCCGGAGGGTTTTATCCATGACGGCGGGCGCGCCCCGCTGGACGTAATTGCCGCTCATGGCGCACACAATGGCGGTTTCCCCGCCAAACTCCGCCTTGACCCGGTCGAACTGCTTGCGGTGGCCTGCATGAAAGGGGTTATATTCGGCAACGATACCAACGGTTTTCAAAATTCTCCCTCCTTTTTTTGAAAAAATTCCCTTGAGGGCTTGAGAATTCAGGATAAATGCACTATAATAGCAACGACTATGGCTATCATATCACAAACTGACCAAAAAGAAAATATTTATTTAGGAGGCTTTCCCCAATGAATGTACTGATTATCAATGCCGGCTCCTCCAGCCTGAAGTATCAGCTGATGAACCCAGAGACCGGCGCCGTGTCTGCCAAGGGTCTGTGTGAGCGTATCTACATCGACGGCCGTCTGACCCACAACGCCAACGGCAAGAAGATCGTGAAGGATATCCCCATGCCCACCCACTCCGAGGCCATTCAGGCGGTTCTGGCCATTCTGGTCGATCCCGTGGACGGCGTGATCAAGTCCACCGACGAGATCGATGCCGTCGGCCATCGCGTCCTGCACGGCGGCATGGAGTTCTTTGACTCCTGCATCATCAACGACGAGGTCATCGCCGCCATCGAAAAGTGCATTCCCCTCGGCCCCCTGCACAACCCTGCCAACCTGATGGGCATCCGCGCCTGTCAGGCGGTCATGCCCAACACCCCTCAGGTCGCCGTGTTCGATACCGCTTTCCACATGACCATGCCCCCCAAGGCTTACCGCTACGCCATTCCCACCGAGTATTACGAGAATGACTCCATCCGCCGCTACGGCTTCCATGGCACCTCCCACAAGTATGTCACCAAGCGCGCCATCGAGCTGATGGGCCGCAAGGACATCAAGCTGGTGAACTGCCATCTGGGCAACGGTTCCTCTCTGTCCGCGGTGAAGGACGGCAAGTGCCAGGATACCTCCATGGGTCTGACCCCATTGGCCGGTGTTCCCATGGGTACCCGTTCCGGCGATATCGACCCCGCCGTCGTGCAGTTCGTCATGAACAAGTACGGCATGAGCGCTGACGAGTGCCTGAACATGCTGAACAAGAAGTCCGGTGTGCTGGCGCTGTCCGGTGTGTCCTCCGACTTCCGCGACATCGAGAACGGCGCTGAGGAAGGCAATGAGAACTGCGCTCTGGCGCTGGACAAGTTTGCCTACGAAGTCCGCAAGTACATCGGCTCCTACGCCGCCGCTCTGGGCGGACTGGACTGCCTGGTGTTCACCGCCGGCGTGGGCGAGAACTCCGCTTCCATGCGCGCGCGCATCTGCGAGGGTCTGGAATTCCTGGGCGTCAAGCTGGATCCCGAGAAGAACAATACCCGGGGCAAGGAAGCCATCATTTCCGCCGATGACTCCAAGGTCACCGTCTGGGTCATCCCCACCAACGAAGAGCTGATGATCGCGCAGGACACTGCCGCGCTGGTCAACGCCGCCAAGTAAGTTTTTTAGCAAGGAGCCGCCGCCACAGTAGGCGGCGGCTCTTTTCCTTTGGGCATACTATTTTTACCTTGATTGGAAGGAGAACCACATGGAATCTGTTGTAGAGCGCTTTTTGCGCTATGTGACCTTTGACACCCAGTCGGACGAGGAATCCGACACCTGCCCCTCCACGGAAAAACAGAAGGCGCTGGCCGCCGCGCTGGTGGAGGAAATGCGGGGCATGGGCATTGCGGATGCGAGAATGGACGAAAACGGCTATGTCTACGGCACCGTCCCCGGCGACCTCGAGCTTCCCATCATCGGCCTGATCGCCCACATGGACACCGCGCCGGATGCTTCCGGCGCGAATATCAAGGCCAAGGTCGTGGCCTATGACGGCGGGGATGTCTGCCTGAACGAGGAAAAGGGCATTTTTCTGCGGGAAGCGGACTATTCGTATCTGAAAAACCACGTAGGCAAGCACCTGATCGTCACAGACGGCACGACGCTGCTGGGCGCGGACGATAAGGCAGGCGTGGCGGAGATCATGACGGCGGCGCAGGAGCTGCTCGCCATGGGCGGCAGGCATGCCACATTGAAGATCGGCTTTACCCCCGACGAGGAGATCGGCCGGGGCGCTGACCGGTTCGACGTGAAGGGCTTCGGCGCGGACTTTGCCTACACCGCCGACGGCGGCCCCGTGGGCGAGATCGAATATGAGAATTTCAACGCCGCAGGGGCAAAGGTCGTTGTCCATGGACTGAATATCCACCCCGGCTCTGCCAAGGGGAAGATGGTGAATTCCCAGCTGATCGCCATGGAATTCCAGAGTCTGCTCCCCGTTGGGCAGCGTCCGGAGCTGACGGAGGGCTATGAGGGCTTCTTCCATCTGCTGGGCATGAAGGGCGAGGTGGAGCGTTCCGAGCTGCACTATATCATCCGCGACCACGACATGGAGAAGTTCGAGGAAAAGAAAGCGGTCATGACCGCTGCCGCGGACTTTATCAACCGCAAGTACGGCGCGGGAACGCTGGAGCTGACCCTCAAGGACAGCTACTATAACATGAAGAAGTGCATTGAGCCGTGTATGTTTGTGGTGGAGCGGGCGAAAAAGGCCATGGCCGCGGCGGGTATGAACCCGGTGGAAGTGCCCATTCGCGGCGGCACCGACGGCGCGCGGCTGTCCTACGAAGGGCTGCCCTGTCCCAATCTGTGTACCGGCGGCGAAAACTACCATGGACGCTTTGAGTTCATCCCCACCGAGGACATGGAGAAGTGCGTCCGGATGCTGGTGGAGATTCTGACGGCGTGATTTATGGGGGAAGCTCTGAACCTCTTACGGACGGTCAGAGCTTCCCAAAGTCCCCAAGGGTAGGGGAAAGGACTAACAACATGAAAGAAAAACGATTTTTCCCGGAAAAGGGACTGCTGATGCTTTCCGGCGCCGCGTTTCTGCTGCTGATCGTCCCGGCGTGGGTGCCGGGCTTTGTGTGGTGCGGCGTGGCGGCGGTGCTGCTGTGCGCCGCGGTGTGGCGGCTGCCCGTCTCCCGGCAGAGGGTGCGGGCGCTGCTTTCCAATCCCGTACACATGGCTCTGAGCCTTGCGTTCAACGGCGCGCTGGCGGTGAACTTCTACCACAACTGGGTTGATTCCCAGAAAATGCAGCGCGTGGCGGGGGTGCTCGGCATGGAGAACGGGCTGTTCGTCCCCCTTTGCGCCGCGTTCTTCGCCATTGCGGCGGCTCCGGCGGCGGGGTGCGTGATCTCCTATTATATCTCCGCCGGTCAGGAGGACTACCGCAGGACGAAAGCGGAAACCCTTCGTTCCGGGGAAACCGGCATCCCCATGGGAAAGGCGCTGCTGATTCTGTTTGCCGTTTTCGTGGTGGGCATCAGCGCCATTCTTCGGGCGAATTTCTACTATATGGACGATTCCCCCCGGGCGGCGCTGGGGTACAAGCAGTGGGACTATTTCAGCCGGTATCTCTCGACGGCACTTGCAACGCTGGTGCATGGAGGCGATTATCTGGCGGACGCCGCGCCGCTGCCCCAGATCCTTGGCATGCTCATCATGGCGGTGTCCGGGATACTCATGGGGTATATTGTCTATGAACGGACGACATTTTCCGGTTGGGAACTGGCGGTGCTGTCGATTCTGGGGCTGAATCCCTATTTCCTCGGCTGTGTCAGCTTTCGGTTTGACGCGCCGTATATGGCGCTTTCCGTGCTGGCGGCGGTGGTGCCGCTGCTGTGCCGGAACCGGAATACTGCGGCGTATGTGCTTGCGTCCGGGCTGGGGATTCTGGCGGTATGCACCAGCTATCAGGCGGCGGCGGGGATTTTCCCCATGCTGGTGGTCGCGCTGGCACTGCGGATGTGGAACCGCGGGGAATCCATCCGGGAGGTCGGGCTTTTCTGCCTGAAATCCGCGGCGGGGTATGCGCTGGGATTGATCTTCTTCAAGCTGGTTATCATGATTCCCGCCGACACCAGTTATGTGGGCAACGCTCTGCCCCCGGCGGGGGAGCTGATTCCCCACTTTTTGAAAAATCTGCGGAGTTACTATTCTCTGGTTCTGTCGGATTTCAAGCCCTTCTGGCTGATTGCGGCGGTGCTGGCGGTGATCGCTTTCTGCGTTCGCGTGGTTTTGGATTCCCGGCGGAAGACAGTTCCGGCCATCGCCATGACTGCCGCGGCACTTGTCCTGATGGGGCTGATGTGCTTTGGACTGTATCCCGCACTGGCCGCCACGGTGTTCGCACCCCGGGCGATGTACGGTTTCGGCGTGCTGCTTACCGTGTTCGGCATGACGGCGGCGGAAGGGAAGAAGCGCTTCTCCCTTAAGATACCGGCGGTGGTTCTCAGCTGGATTTTCTTCGTGTTCGCCTTCACCTACGGAAACGCCCTGAGCGTTCAGAAGGATTACACGGATTTCCGCACCCAGCTGGTGATTTCGGATTTGCAGGAAATGGAAGCGTTCCAATCGGACACGCCGGTGACGGTGCAGCTGTCCGGCTCCATCGGAAACGCGCCGGTTCTGCGGAACATGCCGCAAAACTACCAGATGCTGAACCGTCTCATCCCCGGCACCTTCGGCGGGGGAGACGACCTGACCCAATATGGGTTCTACTGCTACTATGGCATGCGGAACGTTGTGTGGAATCCGGATGTGGATTTGCGGGAAATGGACTTGCCCGTTGTGGAGGACAACATGTACCACACGATCCGCGGCGAGGGAAGCTGCGTTCTGGTGGAGCTGAAATAGTGAAAGAAAAAATCCCGGAAAGCAACAGCTTTCCGGGATTTTTGCGTATAAAATGAAATTACTCGGCGAAGTCGGCCTCTTCGGCAACGGGCTCGTTCGCGGCAACCTCGGCAGCAGGGGCTTCCTCAACAGGGGCCTCCTCTGCGGGAGCTTCGGCGGGAACTTCCTCTGCGGGCTCTTCGGCAGGAGCTTCCTCAGCGGCAGTCTCTTCGACGGCCTTCGGCTCTTCCTTGCAGCAGGGGCACTTGGGCAGGGAAGCGAAAATCTTCTTCGCCCATGCGACAATCTGATCGCCGTAGGTAGCAACAACGTAGACGGCACCGGCAACGGCAGCCAGGGCGGCCAGGACTTTTACGATTACATTGAATGCTTTCATGGAAATGACCTCCAGAATTTTTTGGACAGCGGCGCAGACCTGCGGCGCTGTGATTTTTACACTCCAAGTATAACCAATGTCGTTAAAAAAAGCAATACGTAAATTGGGAATAAATTGAAAACAATGGCAGCGTTTCGTCAGATATACCCATACATTCCCCGGATGCTGACCTCTCCGGCGTTGACAGCTTCCACATGGGAATCGGGAAATTCCACCACCAGCGCGCCTTCGTCGTCAACGTCCAGCGCCCGCCCGTGGCGGACTTCTCCCGCGCCTACCACGGAAATTTCTTTGCCGATGGTGACGCAGTTTTCCCGATAGAACCGGAGCATGTCCTTCTTGCCGGTGAACAGGGAGGCGTCCATTTCCCACAGTGCCTCCATCATGGCGGCGGCGACCCGGCAGCGGTCAATTTCCCGACCTGCCGCCATGGCGAGGGAGCAGGCTCTGTCCCGAATCTCCGGGGGAAAATCCTCCGCTTTCTGGCAGCAGTTGACGCCGATGCCTACGATCGCCCAATCAACGCCTCCGGCGGCGTTCAGCCCCATTTCCGTGAGGATTCCGGCGAATTTCTGCTTTCCCCAGACGAGGTCGTTCGTCCACTTGATGCCGGGGCGAAGCCCGGCGGCGTATTCCACCGCCCGGCACATGGCGGCTGCGACGGCGCAGGTCAGGTGCATCAGCTCCTGAGGCGCACACTCTGGGCGCAGAAGGATGCTCATATAAATTCCCACCCCCGGCGGGGACAGAAACGACCGTCCCATCCGTCCCCGGCCGCCGGTCTGGCGGTCGGCGATCAGGACGGTGCCGTGGGGAGCGCCCTGAGAAGCAAGCACTTTCAGTCGATTATTGGTGGAATCCAGCTCGGGAAATACGAAAAGCCGATCTTTCCACGGATATTCCGGGGGAAGGAACGAGAGAATCTGCTCTTTCATGTCAGTCAATGTCGCTCAGCACTTCCTCGGGCGGGTTGTCCAGAATTTCGGGGTGGGCGAGAATGCGGCGGTAATGCTTAAAGAATGCGGCATAGTAGAAGCCGTCCACGATCCGCTCGTCCATGGTGAACTTGATGTCTACATACTTTTTCTCCACCACGGAGCCGTCCTCCTGCACCTCTACCGCCCGACGCTTCATGCCGAAGGCACCGAACACCGGCAGGTTGCCGAAGTCATACAGGTGGTGGTAAATGGGCGGAATGCCCAGACTTCCCATGGAGGTGAAGAACAGGCTGCCGTGGAAGGGGCTGACCTCCAGCAGGAATTTGGGCAGCATCCCGAAATAGTCCAGCGTTTTCAGCAGCCACACCGTGAATTTCAGGAACACGCCGGGAATCAGCGTGAGCGCACCCGCCGTGTTGTCAAAGCTGGAATCCAGAGGCGTGTTTTTGACGTTCTCCACGGCGGATTGCAGCTTGCGGTAGACATCGTCGGCGGTGTCATGGGGATTCAAGTGCACCTTGACGATGGTGTCCGGGGAGTCGGCGGTCATTTCCTTTTTGATGGTCATGCAATACTGAATGTCGTCGCCATGCGTATAGACCTTCTGCCCCGCGAGGAACCGGTTCAGGCCGGGATAGCGGCACACGCCCCGGCAGTAGGCCGCCAGCAGAACATGGGTGATGCCGAAGCTGGTCAGACCCTCCCGGCGCTTGCGGCGGATGTAGCGGTCAATGTGGCTGATCTCCAGAGATTCCTCAAAGAAGTTTGTCGAGCCGTTCCGGGTGACCATGATGTAGGGGGAAACCTGCGCCATGGGGGGCAGGGTGCGCAGACGGCGTCCGTCGGTGCGGTCGCCCCATGTGGGGTGGTACTCGTCCACCGGATGCACACGAATGCCGAAAAGAAGGATCAGCATTCCCAGAACCATGAGAAAGTCCGGCAGACACTTGCCGCCCGCATAATAATCGTGTTGAAGCAGGAACGCCCGGTAGCAATACATTAGGAACAGCAGCGGGCAGCACAGAATGGGAAACAACAGCAGCACAGCGTGCTTGCGGCGTCCGGCGGTGATGTCCGTGTAGAGGAAGGCAAAGAAGATCACCGCGACCCAGAACAGAAACGCCATCAGGCGACTGGAAACGCCGGCGGAGAAGGTCATACCTGCGTACCAGACCATGAGCCAGACGGGAATGGCGGTCTTATAGAACTGTTCTTTTCCGGACAGGAGGGCGATGAGCGCGTACAGCAAGGCCGCCGCGATTGGCAGAACGATTTGGCTCCACACGAAATGCGCGTCTCCGGACCCTTTCAAACCGGAGAGCGCAATGCGGGCCACTGCCGAGCAGACCATGCACAGCGCCATCAGCCAGGTCAGCGCGTTTTTGCGGCTGACATAGAGATGAATTCTGTTTTTCATAACAATATAATTATAACAAACCTCACCGGGCTTGGCAATAAGAAAAGCGGGCGAAACGCCCGCTTTTTGGAAAATCTTAAGAGTTTCCGGCGAAGGGAAACGAAAATGGAGGGGAAAACGCACCAAATCTACAGCGATTTCGTAAGAGCCGCGATGAACGCCGGGGTCGTGCCGCAGCAGCCGCCCAGCAATGCGGCGCCGTTGTCCCGGCACTGACGCATGATTCCGGCGAATTCTTCCGGTGTCTGGGCGTATACGGCGGTACCCTGATCGTTGATGGTAGGAATGCCTGCATTGGGCTTGCAGATCAGGGGGATCTTCACACTGCGGCGAAGCTTTGACACCAGATGGGGTGTCAGCACGTCCGCCGCCACGCAGTTGAAGCCAACGGCGGCCGCGCCAGCCGCTTCCAGATCGCGCAGCACCTTTCCGCCGTCCGCCCCGGAGAACAGCGCCCCGTCCGACTGCATGGTGAAGGTGTACATGGCGGCTCCCGCGCCTTCCAGCTCGGCGGCGGTGAGAATGGCCTCTGCCTCCTGCGCGTAAAGCAGGGTCTCGCCGATGAGCAGATCGGCCCCGCCGTCGATCAGACCGCGGATCTGGCGGCGGTAATTCTCCACCAGCAGGTCGAAGCAGTCCGGGTTCCAGCTCTCGCAGTAAACGGCCAGCGTGGTCAGGTCGCCCGCAATGAGGCATCCGGGGGCGGCGGAGCGGGACAGAGCAACCAGCGCTTCGTTGATCTTCTCCGTCTGGGCGTCCATGCCCACGGTTTTCAGGGCGATGGGCTGCGCCTGAAAGGTGGGGGCGTAAATGATCTGGCTGCCTGCGGCGGCGTAGGCGCGCTGGAGCGCGACCAGAGGTTCCGGGTTTTCCAGCACCCACTGCTCGGTGCAGCAGTCCTTGGGCATTCCGGCGGCGCGGAGGTTGGAGCCGGTAGCGCCGTCCAGAATGCGGACGCCCTCCTGAATCTTCTGCTGAAATTCTTCTTTTGTAAGCATAAGGATACCTCTCTTGATGACCAGCCCGGGAATGTGCATAATGCGGCGCGTCCCGGCAAAAACTGGAGAATGGATTTGACGTGATTATAAACGATTTTTGAATGGATTGCAACAGGCATTGACCTTTTGAGGAAAATCTGCTACTATAGCGAAAGTCTGGGAAATTTTTGGGAAGCCGTCAAGTTTGGCTTTCCCGGAATTTCAAGGAAAAGGAGACACATTTTATGAAGAAAACGGTTTTAAGAGAATATGCCCGCCTGATCGTCCGCAGCGGCGTCAATGTCCAGAAGGGGCAGGAGGTGCTGATTTACGCCGATCTCGACCAGCCGGAATTCGTCCAGATGGTCGTGGAGGAAGCCTATAAGGCCAAGGCGAAGAAGGTCACCGTGGAGTGGAACTACCAGCCCCTGCAGAAGCTCCATGTGCGCCACCAGTCCGTCAAGACGCTGGGCGAGGTGCCCGAGTGGCAGAAGGCCAGATTGCAGCACTATGTGGACGTGATCCCTTGCCGCATCCACCTGATGTCCGAAGACCCCGACGGCCTGAAGGGCATCAACATGGCGAAGCTGGCCAAGTCCCGTCAGCTGCGCTATCCCATCGTGAAGCCCTACAGCGATCAGCTGGAAAACAAGGATCAGTGGTGCATTGCCGCTGTCCCCGGCGCGGCCTGGGCGAAGAAGGTCTTCCCCGGAATGCGCATCGGCACCGCCATGGAGAAGCTGTGGGAGGCCATTCTGTTCACTTCCCGTGTGACCGACGATCCCGTGAAGGCGTGGGAGGAGCACAACGCCGATCTGCATGACCGCTGCGCTTATCTCAACAGCCTGCACATCCGCAGCCTGCACTACACCGCCGAAAACGGCACCGACCTGACCGTGGGTATGATCCCCGAAGGCGAGTGGAAGGGCGGCGGAGACACCAGCCTGCAGGGCATCTTCTTCAACCCCAACATCCCCACGGAGGAATGCTTCATCTCTCCCAAGCGGGGCGAAGCCGAGGGCATCGTCTATGCCAGCAAGCCCCTGAGCTATCAGGGTCAGCTCATCGAGAATTTCTCCGTCCGCTTTGAAAAGGGCAAGGCCGTGGAGGTCAAGGCGGAGAAGGGCGAGGAGCTGCTCAAGACCATGATCGCCATGGACGATGGCGCGTCCTATCTGGGCGAGTGCGCGCTGGTGCCCCAGCACAGCCCCATTGCGGAAAGCGGCATCCTGTTCTATAACACCCTGTTCGACGAGAACGCCGCCTGCCATCTGGCGCTGGGCATGGGCTTTGCCGACACCATCAAGGATTTCCAGAATAAGACGCTGGACGAGTGCCGGGCGCTGGGCATCAATGATTCCATGATCCACGAGGACTTCATGATCGGCTGCGACAGCATGAACATCGACGGCATCTGCGAGGACGGCAGGGTCGTACCCATTTTCCGCAGCGGCAACTGGGCGTTCTGATCGGAAAAACCGCTGATGCACCACGATTTTTCGATTTTTTGAAAAAATCGAAAAAAGTGCTTGCATTCTCCGACACTTTATGATATGATATCCGGGCGATTAAAGATTGCCCGGGGCTACTATGCCCTTTAACTGATAAGAAAGAGGTGAACGAAATGAAGGAAGGTATCCATCCCAAGTACGAACAGACCACCATCCGCTGCGCGTGCGGCAATGTCTTTACCACTGGTTCTACCAAGAAGGACATTCGTGTTGAGATCTGCTCCAAGTGCCACCCTTTCTATACCGGCAAGCAGAAGCTGGTTGACACCGGTGGACGTGTTGATCGGTTCAACAAGCGGTTTGGCCTGAAGTAAGACCCGCAAATCCCGCACTGCGTGATGCAGTGCGGGATTTTTGTATTTTTGTGGTTGTTCGCGGCGCGGATGTGTGGTATAATAGAAGAAATGGTATGAGGGGAAGTGCCGCCGGAGGAGAAACCGGGGTTTCCCATGAGAAAAACGGAGGTAACATGGAAGAAAGATTTGATAAACAGACGCAGGAACGGGCGGTTCTGGTGGGACTGAACGCGGACTGCTTTGCTGAGGAAGATACCGCCACCGAAAGTACACTGGACGAGCTGGAAGACCTTCTGGAAACCGCGGGAGGCTTCTGCACGGGCAAGGTGCTGCAAAACCGCCATACCCCCGATTCCCACAGCTTCATCGGCGAGGGAAAAGCGCAGGAGGTGCGGATGCTGGCGGAAGCGACCCAGTCCACCATGGTCATTTTCGACAACGAGCTTTCTCCCGGCAACATCCGGGCGTTGGAGGAAATTATCGGGCTTCCCGTTCTGGACAGAAGCGCCCTGATTCTGGACATTTTCGCCCAGCGGGCGAAGACGAAGGAAGGCCGGCTTCAGGTGGAGCTTGCGCAGTACAAATATCTGCTGCCCCGGCTGTCCGGCATGGGTACGAGCCTTTCCCGGCAGGGCGGCGGTATCAG
>OHJU01000899.1_pt1 | contig 15011 bp, 20 predicted proteins | sample 1568711 | NCBI WGS metagenome assembly OHJU01 (sample SAMEA3879574, study PRJEB24766) | human gut metagenome | biome: human-associated habitat; feature: feces | place: USA | collected 1985/1987 | reverse complement strand
GCGCGTTTTTGTAGTGCTGCGCCAGCGCACGGTAGAACACAAGGCCGTCCTCCCCGGCTTCCAGCGCCATGGCAGGCTCCTGTGCCACCTCGGGCTGCAGCTGCTCCATCTCGGCGGCGGTCAGGTAGGGCGGGTTCGAGACGATCAACTCCAGCTGCCCCTCCGGCAGGGTCTCCCAGTAGGTGAACAGGTCTGCCTGCACCGGCTGCACCGCGTAGGCAGGCTTTTTGCTTGCCCGCAGCGCGTTCAGCGCCGGGCCCCAGTCAAAAGTAGGCGCATCCTCCTGCTCGAGGGCAGAGGGTTCCAGCACATTCTCGGTCTGTCTGCCCTGCCCGGTCAGGGCGCAGCGGGCATTCTTTTCCAGATAGACAAAGGCCTCAGGGCTTTTTTCCACGCAGGTCACCTGCGCGGCGGGGCAAAAGCGCTTGACCCCCAGCCCCAGACAGCCTGTTCCGGCGCAGAGGTCCAGCACCCGGGGCGCTGCGATGCCCGCAAGGGTCTCGGCGGCGGCCTGCGCCACCACCTCGGTATCTGCCCGGGGGCAGAGCACCCCGGGGCCCACCGCCAACTCAAAGTCTAAAAAGCTCCAGCTGCCGCAGAGGTACTGCAGCGGTTCCCGCGCGGCGCGGCGGGTGCAGAGTACTTCCAGCGCCGCCGCCTGCTCTGCGGTCAGCGGACGGTCGGAAAGGCGCACGTCCCGCCCGGTCGCCAGCCGGAACAGCTCCCGCGCGTCAAAATCCGCGTCCGGGCAGCCTGCGGCGGTCAGCCGCTGCTCCACCTCCCGCACCGCTGCGCGGGGGAGCATTGCTTCGCTTACCATTTACCCTCCTCCGGGTTTTCAGGCAGCACGGGGGTGATGGCTGCAATGGCCACCTCGATCATACTGTCGTCCGGCTCAAAGACGGTGAGGTGCTGTACCCAGATGCCCGGCTGCCGGATGATGCGGGTGGCGATGTTATCCGACCGGCCGCACCACTTGAGCAGCTCGTAGCTGATGCCCATGACCAGCGGCAGCAGCAGCAGCTTACACACCACCCGCAGACCGATGCTGCCCCACGGCAGCACACTGTACAAAAACACACTGACGATGACCACCAGAATGAGAAAGCTGGTGCCGCAGCGGGGATGGAAGCGGGTGTACTTGCGCACATTCTCCACGGTCAGCGGGTCGCCCGCTTCGTAGCAGGCAATGGTCTTGTGCTCGGCACCGTGGTACTCAAACACGCGGTGCAGCTCCTTCATGCGGGTGCAAAGGAACATGTAGCCGAGGAAGATGACCATCTTGAGCACGCCCTCGAGGATTACTCGCGGCCAGCGCCCCAGCGGCACGGCGCGCATGACAAGACCGGTCAAAAAAGTGGGCAGAAAGGTAAACAGGAACAGCGCCAGCGCCACGCCCACAAAGGCGGCGCAGGCCATCAGCGCGTTCTGCACGGCGGGGGTGGCGTGCGCCTCGAACCATTTGTCCAGCTTGGACTCAGCGGGCTCGGTCTCGCCCTCCATGGCAATGTCGGCCGCGTGCATCAGGTAGCGGTAGCCCTTGTAAAGGTTTTCCGCCATGTTGCAGACGCCCCGGACCAGCGGGACCTTATTGTACCAGTGGGTCGTGACGGTGTCATAGCTCAGGTCGATGGTGCCGTCCGGCTTGCGCACGGCGCAGCACATCTGCTTGGGGCCGCGCATCATGATGCCCTCCATCAGTGCCTGCCCGCCTACGCTGGTCTTAAAGCGTTCCTTTTTAGGTTGATTCATTGGCTTCTCCCGATATCCGCCCCTGCCGCTTGCGGCAAAGGACGGTCTTTTTTATATTTTATCCGGGTCAAGACCCGGGCAAAGCTTATTTTAGCACACAAATGTGACAAAATCTGTGTTTTGGGCGTTTCTCACGCCTTGTGGTACAGCGGCAGACCCAGCGTGACCACGGTGCCGCGCCCGAGGGTGCTCTTGATATCCAGCGTGCCGTCCAGCGCGGTCATGATGGAATCCACCAGCGCCAGACCAATGCCGCTGCCGCGCACCGAGTTGCTGCCCTTGTAGAACTTGGTCTTTACGTTTTCCAGATCCTCCGGCGGGATGCCGCGTCCCTGATCGATGATCTCCACAAAGGCCTTGTACTCCCCTGCCCACAGCTTGACCGTGATGCGCCCGCCGGGGGCAGAGTACTTGATAGCATTGTCCAGAATATTGATGAACACCTGCCGCAGACGGTCCGGGTCGGCGTAGACAGGGATCATCTCCTCCGGCTCGGCGTAGTGGAGCAGCAGCCCCTCCTGCCGGATGCGCGCCTCACAGAAGAGCACTGCATCGGTCAGTTCTGCCACCAAGTCCAGCGGGCGGCACTCCATGCGGATGCGTCCGTTCTGCAGGCGGCTGAAATCCAGCAGCTCCTCCACCATATTGTTCAGCCGCCCGGTCTCGTTATTGATGATCTCCAGTCCCTTGCGGTAGTTCTCGTCCGTGGGGTCATCCAAGGTCATCAAGGTCTCCACCCAGCCCCGGATGGAGGTAAGCGGAGTGCGCAGCTCGTGGGACACCGAGCTGATGAACTCGTTCTTCATCTTCTCGGTCTCTTCCAGTCCCTCGGCCATCTGATTCGCCCCGGGCGATGCCGGCGGCGGTGCGTTCCACCTGCCCCAGCGGCACCACGATGCCCCGCACGAAGTACAGCCCGGACATGATCGTAAACAGCAAGATCGCCACCGCAAGGAACACACTGATAATGATGGCGTTTTTGACCTGCCGCTCCACCAGCGCCAGACTGGTGACCAGCCGCAGCGCGGCCACGTCCTCGGCGTCGTAGGGCACCAGCGAGCAGGCCGCCATGACTACCTCGCCCGACTGGGTGCGGTACACCGCCACACCCAGACCGTCCGGGCCGTTGAGCGCCTGCTCAAAGTCCTTGCTGCTGACGATGCCCTCCGCGTCCGTACCGCTGGAGGAGGCGATCACGCTGCCGTAGCTGTCCAGCAGCATGAACTCGTATTTATCCTTATCGGCAAACTGCTCCACCATGCGCCGCAGCGCCAGACTGCGGCTGGCAGCGGCGCTTTGGGCGGTATCGCCGGTATACATTTTCAGCTGACCGGTCACCGAGGAGAACCGCCGGTACATGATCTGCTGCACACTGCCATAGTAGCTGCGGGTATAGCTGTACAAAAACATCGCCTCGGCCAGCAGCACCACCAGTACGGTGATAAGCAGGTTGCCCCGCAGCCAGCGGCGGGTGATACCGCTTCGCATAACAGTGTCCTCCTTTCGGTGAGTATTGATAATAAAAAGATATTTTTTTGTGATTCAGGAAAGTCCGTAGGACTTTTCTGAATCACATTTTTATTCTTCCCACCGGTAGCCATAGCCCCACACGGTCATGATGTGGGTGGGGTGGCTGGGCTCGTCCTCCACCTTCATGCGCAGGCGGCGGATGTTCACATCCACGATCTTTACGTCGCCGAAGTAGTTCTCGCCCCAGACCCCTTTCAGGATCTTTTCGCGCACCAGCGCAGTGCCCGGGTTGCGAAAGAACAGCTCCATGATCTGGAACTCCACCTGCGTCAGCTCAATGGGCTGACCGGCCTTCAGCAGCACGCGGCGGTTCTCGTCCAGCACGAACTCGCCGCTGGTCAACGTGCCCAGTGGGGTGTTCCCGTTGCTGTCCTCCTCCTTGGTGCGGATCACCCGGCGGCACAGCGCCTCCACACGCGCCAGCAGCTCGCTGACGCTGAAGGGCTTGGTCATGTAATCGTCTGCGCCGATGGACAAACCGCGGATTTTATCCTGCTCCTGCCCCTTGGCACTGAGGATGATGATGCCGATCTGCTGGTCGGTGCGGCGGATGGTCTCGCACAGCGAGAACCCGTTCATGCCCGGCAGCATCACGTCCAGAATAGCGGCATCACAGCCGGGCTTCTGTGCCAGCAGCGGCAGAGCGGCTTCGGCGCTTTCGGCCTCCACCACCTCCATCCCCGCATGGCGCAGGTTCAGGGCGATCATATCGCGGATATTGGCTTCATCTTCTACAACAAGCACTCGTACCATGCAGCATCCTCCATTCCTTAATTCAGCAGATACAACGCCTTGGAAAGGCGGTAGTTCGTGTCAGATAGCAAAACGTCCGGCCCCATTCTGGCCTGCACCTGACGGGACGCTACCACGCCCAGCCGGGTCCAGCCGGTGGAGTTGGCCGAGGTCCTTGCCAGCCGTACCGTCAGCACCAGCTGATCCTCGTCCACCGTGCGCAGCTCCACTGCGCCGTCAAATTCCTCGCTGTCGGTCAGCTTCAGGTTGCCCTCCCACTCGGCGGGCAGCTCGATATAACAGTTGGTCTCCTCGTCCAGCAGGCCAAAGCTTTTTTCCGGGTGGCTGCTGGTGTAGTCCATCCAGACGATAAAGTCCATGCGGCGGCTCTGGCTCAGGTTCAGCAGACCCGCCTCGTCCGGCTGGGTGGGGATCTCCACGATGCCGTCCCCGTCCAGATCCCGGCTGACCAGCGTGGGCACGTTGCGCAAAGAGGCATTATACAGCCGCTGGCTGCTGATCCGTGTGGCGGGCACCATCTGCTGGCTAGTCTCGTCGTAGCACAGCAGCACCGAGGCCAGATTGTTGCCGGAAATGCCAGTCCAGCCGTCCAGCACCAGATAGTGCCGCCCGTCCGCGCCCGCGCCCGCCGCCACCGAGGCGCAGCCGGAAAATTTATCTGCGGAAAGGCCGTTGACCGCCACCTGCCGGAAGCTGCCCTCGCGGTCTGCGGTCAGAAGTTCGATCTGCACACTGCCGTCCTCCTGCGTGGACATCAGGATCAGATCCTGACTACTGCCGCCGGTGATATTTTCCACCAGATACTGCTCGTACTGCTGCTCCAGAATGGTGGACAGGGTGCCCTTCTGATAGGAGTACACCGCCAGATAGTGGTCATTCTGGGCAGCGGTATAGCCCACCACCAGCTGGCAGCTGTCCGTATCCTGCAATTGGGCAAGGCTGACATTCTCCACCGTTTCGGCAAGGCCCTCCACGCTCTGGCGCACCTGCCAGCTTCCGGCATCATCCCGCTGCAAAATGGCTACGCAGACGTTGGCCGTCTGGGCGGTGGTATACAGTACCGCCGCATCCTGCTGACCATCGCCGTCCAAGTCCTGCAGCACAAAGGGAGAAAGCAGCTCGCCCTGAATAGGATATTTCAGCTGGGCACTCTCCCCCAGCCAGTCGTTCAGGGCAGTTTGCAGTGCGCCGTAATCGCCGGAAAGCTTCGGGGCACGCAGCAGTTCCTCTACCTGTGCCTTTTCGTTGGCCGGCAGCACGGTCTGGCAGCTGCACAGCACAAAGCACAGCAGCGTGCACAGCACCAGCCGCAGCCTGCGGGTTTTGTTCATACCGGTCAACCTCCTTCCGGGCATAAAATGCTATTTTCAGTATACCACACTTTGCGGACACAAAAAAGGGTGCTTACGCGGAAGTCACCCCTTCCGTCTGCTTACTGCGTTCGCAGCCACCTTCCCCAAGGGGACGGCTTTTCGCGGTGGCGGGAAACTTTGCGGCAGCACCGAAAGGCGCCCCCTTGGGGGAGCTGGCGCGCAGCGACTGAGGGGGTAAACCGCAAAAAAAGAAACCACTGCACAAAAGCTGTGCAATGGTTTCTCTTGTTACTGTATCAAACAGTCAGAGCAGGATCAGACGAGCTCCAGAACTGCCATCTCAGCTGCATCGCCGCGGCGAGCGCCGATCTTGATGATGCGGGTGTAGCCGCCGTTGCGGTCAGCGTACTTGGGGCTGATCTCGTCAAACAGCTTCTTTGCAACATCTTCCTTGGTGATGTAGGCGTAGACCTGACGCTTGGTGTGCAGGTCGCTGGCCTTGCCAAGGCTGATCATCTTCTCGGCCATGGAACGAACGTCCTTAGCGCGAGTGACAGTGGTCTCAATCTTGCCATTCTCTAACAGGTAGGTAACCATAGCGCGCATCATAGCGTTGCGGCTGTCGCTGGTTCTACCGAGCTTTCTGGTACCGGGCATCCCGTTTCACTCCTTAAATTATTTTAGTTATTCGTCATCCGTGTTCAGCTTGAAGCCGAGGGAGTCCAGCTTAGCCATGACTTCCTCCAAGCTCTTGCGACCGAGGTTACGGACCTTCATCATCTCGTCCTCGCTCTTGCTGACCAGATCTTCCACCGTGTTGATCCCTGCGCGCTTCAGGCAGTTGAAGGAACGCACGCTCAGATCCAGCTCTTCGATGGTCATCTCCAGAGCCTTCTCCTTGTCGTCGTTGGTCTTCTCTACCATGATCTCAGCGCCGGCGGCCTCGTCAGACAGGTTGACGAACAGGTTCAGGTGCTCGGTCAGCACACGGGCAGCCAGAGAAACGGCTTCCTGTGCGTTGATCGTGCCATCGGTCCAAACCTCGATGGTCAGCTTGTCGTAATCAATGGCCTGTCCAACACGGGTGCTCTCGACGTTATAATTCACCTTGAGCACAGGGGTGTAAATGCTGTCAACGGGAAGGGTGTTGATATCGTTCTTCTCGATGATAGCCTGTTTGTTGCGCTCTGCGGGCACATAGCCGCGACCCTTGTCGAAAGTCAGCTCCATAACGAGCTTGGCACCCTCGCCCAGAGTTGCAATGTGCCACTCAGGGTTCAGAATTTCGATGTCGTCGCCCTGCTTGATGTTGTCAGCAGTGACCTCACAGGGGCCAACTGCCTCAACACGCACTGTCTTCGGACCATCGGTGTACAGCTTTGCAGCGATACCCTTCAGGTTCAGGACAATTTCGGTAACGTCTTCCTTGACGCCCTCAATGGTGGAGAACTCGTGGACCACACCGTCAATCTTGACGCTGGTCACGGCGACACCGGGCAGAGAGGAAAGAAGCACACGACGCAGGCTATTGCCCAGTGTGATGCCAAAGCCACGCTCCAGAGGTTCTGCCACGAATTTGCCGTAGCGGCCGTCCGGGGACAGGCTTGCCGTTTCGATCTTGGGACGTTCAATCTCCATCATATCTATGCCCTCCTTGTCAAACCGGTGTTTCCACCGGCCCATTATTGAATTCTTTCAAAAAAGAATGCGAAAGCGTACCATCCAAAAGGAAGGCACTGCCTTCTTAATGGATTACTTGGAGTACAGCTCGACGATGAGGTGCTCTGCGACTTCGTAGTCGATATCGCTGCGCTCGGGCAGCTTAGCGACAACGCCCTTCAGAGAACCGGTCTCGCGGTTCAGCCATGCGGGCAGAGCCACAACGGGAGCCTCGGCACCGGTCAGCTTTGCAAACTTTGCAGAGCTGCGGCTGGACTCGCGCACTTCGATCACATCGCCGGCCTTCACCTGGTAAGAGGGGATGTTGACCTTCTTGCCGTTGACGGTGAAGTGAGCGTGAGACACCAGCTGACGAGCGTCGCGGCGGGTCTGAGCAAAGCCCAGACGGAACACGACGTTGTCCAGACGGCACTCCATGATCTGCAGCAGGTTCTCACCGGTCTTGCCGGGGCGAGACTCTGCCTTCAGGTAAGCGTTGTGGAACTGCTTCTCCAGAACGCCGTAGATGAACTTGACCTTCTGCTTCTCCTTCAGCTGAGATGCGTACTCAGACTGCTTCTTGCGGACGTTGCCGTTGGAGTTGCGGGTGGTATTCTTCTTTGCATAGCCCATGACCGCAGGAGAAATGCCCAGGGCCTTGCAACGCTTTGCGATAGGCTGCGTATTCTTTGCCATAATTCAATTTCCTCCTTCGATCAGACACGACGGCGCTTCGGGGGACGGCAGCCGTTGTGGGGGATGGGAGTCACGTCCTTGATCAGGGTGACTTCCAGACCGGTAGCCTGCAGCGCACGGATAGCGGACTCGCGGCCAGCGCCGGGGCCCTTGACGTAAACTTCAACAGTCTTCATGCCGTGCTCGATCGCAGTCTTAGCTGCGGTCTCGGCAGCGGACTGAGCTGCGAACGGAGTGCTCTTGCGGCTGCCACGGAAGTTCAGGGAGCCAGAGGAGCACCAGGACACTGCATTACCCTGCAGGTCGGTGATAGTAACGACAGTATTGTTGAAGGTAGACTGGATGTGAGCCTGACCAGCAGCAATGTTCTTGCGCTCTTTCCGCTTCATGCGGACATTTGCGCCCTTCTTGGCGTTATTTGCACTTGCCATTTCTCAAATCCTCCTTACTTCTTCTTGTTTGCGACAGTGCGCTTGGGACCCTTGCAGGTACGAGCATTGGTCTTGGTGCGCTGGCCGCGGCAGGGCAGATTCTTGCGATGGCGGGTGCCACGGAAGGACTGGATCTCAACCAGGCGCTTGATGTCCAGAGCAACGTTGCGGCGCAGGTCGCCTTCAACGATGATGTTAGCCTGATCGATGTAGTCACGGATCTTAGCCTCTTCGTCCAGAGTCAGATCCTTGACGCGGGTATCGGGGTTGATGCCAGTTGCTTCCAGGATCTTGTTAGCAGTGGTCTGGCCGATACCATAAACGTAGGTGAGACCCACCTGAACGCGCTTCTCGCGGGGCAGGTCAACGCCGGCAATACGTGCCATAGTAGTTTCCTCCAAAAATCATCCCATGTCAGTGTCGGGGTCTGCGCCGGGACTCTACGCACTTGACCCCCAGGCGCCCGAATTAGCCCTGGCGCTGCTTGTGCTTGGGGTTCTGGCAGATGACCATCACGCGGCCTTTGCGGCGGATGACCTTGCACTTTTCGCAGATGGGTTTCACGGAAGGCTTGACCTTCATGATGTTGAACCTCCTTTTGGTTGATGCCCTGACGCTTATTTGGAGCGCCAGGTGATGCGGCCCTTAGAAAGATCATAGGGCGACATTTCCACGGTTACCTTGTCCCCGGGCAGGATACGGATGAAATTGGTCCGCAGCTTGCCGGAGATGTGCGCTAAGAGGATGTGACCGCTGGGAGTGAGCTTCCCGGTGTTCTTATCCTCGCTCAACATTTCCACCTTAAAGATGGCGTTGGGCATGGCTTCACGCACAATGCCTTCGATCTCGATGACGTCTTCTTTAGACAAGCTATTTGCCTCCTCATTGGATCTGCTCAGTTTGTCATAATTGAGCACCGGTGCTCCCGCTCCAAAAAACAGAAAGCACTGCATTCTTCCGTGCCTGCGCCCGTTTTTGTGCAGTTTGCCGCTTCTCTTTTCAAGAGCTTTCACGCCGATTCCCAGACGGACAGGTGGCGATGAGCGCCACATACTTCATCTCCTGCGGCACAAAATCCGCAAAACGGGCAGACTGAGCCTGTCCGTCGAGGAAGTATCTGGCTTCCACAGCCATTTATAGATTATACACCTTTTGTTGTCAATTTGCAAGAGGTTTTTTCCGTATTTCCGATAAAAAATTATTCTGTATAAAAGCTCTTTTCCGTCCCGTCCTCCTTTCGCGGTTCTCCACCGTGAAGGTGAAACTTTTTCACGAAAACTTGTCACAATTGCACAAATTGCAGGAGTGAAAAGAGAAAGAAGCCGCTGCACATCGTCCGTGCAGCGGCTCCTTTACAAAGGTTGCTTACTTCAGGCTGAAGGTGGCCGGATCAAAATCCGGGTCATCCCAGCTGCGGGTCATGATCTCGGTGTGGTCCTTCAGGATGGCGATGGAGTGCTCAAAGTGAGCAGCCAGCCCGCCGTCCTTGGTCTTGACAGTCCAGCCGTCGCTGAGCTGCTTGATCTTGTAGTCCCCCTGACAGATCATCGGCTCGATGGCAATGGTCATGCCGGGCACAAGACGGGGCCCGCGGCCCTGATGGCCGTAGTTGGGCACCTCGGGGTCCTCGTGCAGCTCCTTGCCGGTGCCGTGACCCACAAAGTCACGCACCACAGAGAAGCCCGCGTCCTCGCAGTAGCTCTGCACGGCGTAGCCGATATCACCGATGCGGTTGCCCGCCACGGCCTGCTCGATGCCCTTGTACAGAGAAGCCTTGGTCACCTCCAGCAGGCGCTGGGCTTCCAAGTCCACCTTGCCCACCGCGTAGGTGCAGGCATTGTCGCCGTTGAAGCCGTCCACCTTGGCACCGGTATCGATGCTCACGATGTCACCCGGGCGGATGACGATATCGTGAGAGGGGATGCCGTGGATGACGGTATCGTTCAGGCTGATGCAGGCTGTGCCGGGAAAACCGTACAGACCCTTGAAGTTGGGGATGCCGCCGTGCTTCACGATGAAGTCGTAGATCAGCTTGTCCAGTTCCCAAGTGGTCATGCCTGCTTCGATGTGCTCTCCGCCGTACTTCAGGGCAGCTGCGCTCAGGGCGTTTGCCCGGCGCATACCGTCCAGCTCTTTTGCATTTTTGATCTGAATCACGCTTATGCCTCCAAAGCCTTCATGACTTCAGCCGTAGTCTCCTCGATGGAGGGGCAGAACTTGATCTCTGCCAGCTTGCCGCGGGTGCGGTAGAACTCCACCAGCGGCTCGGTCTGCTCATGGTAGGCTTTCAAACGATCCAGCACGGTTGCGGGCTGGTCGTCCTTGCGGATGACGGTCTTGCCGCCGCACAGGTCGCAGACGCCCTCCACCTTGCTCTTCTTGTTCAGGATGTGGTAGCTTGCGCCGCACTTCTCGCAGACGCGGCGGCCGCTCATGCGCTCCACGATCACGCTGTCCTCAACCTGCAGTTCCAGCACCTTGTCGATGCGGATGCCCATGGTCTCGATGGCCTCTGCCTGCGCAATGGTGCGGGGCACGCCGTCCAGAATGAAGCCGTTGGCGCAGTCAGCCTGTGCCAGACGCTCCTTCAGGATGCCGATGATGACTTCATCGGGCACCAGTGCACCGGCGTCCATAAAGCTCTTGGCCTTCAGACCCATCTCGGTGCCCTCCTTGACAGCAGCACGCAGGATGTTGCCGGTGCTGATGGAAGGGATGTTCAGCTTTGCGCAGATGATCTCGGCCTGCGTGCCTTTGCCTGCGCCGGGTGCGCCCAACAGGATCAGATTCATAGGATCGCTTCCTTTCTTATATGTCACATGATAGAAACATGCCGTACAAAAAGCAAAAAAGCACTGAAAAGTATGAGCGTACTCTCCTTTCCAGTGCTTTCTTACATCTTTATTGCTTCAGATCAGCCAAGGAAACCCTTGTGGTTGCGCATGGTCATAAAGCTATCGAGGCTGCGGGTGGTATCCAGTGCCACACCAACCACGATCAGCAGGCTGGTACCGCCCAACTGAATGCTCATACCGGTCAGGTTGCCCAGAATGATCGGCAGCACAGCCACCGCAGCCAGGAAGATGGCACCGATGAGGGTGATCTTGTTCAGGGTGCGGGTGATGAAATCGCTGGTCGGCTTACCGGGACGGAAGCCGGGGATCGAGCCGTTGTTGCGGCGCAGATTGTTGGCGATCTCAACGGGGTTGTACTGGATGGCCACATAGAAGTAGTTGAATGCCAAAATCAGCAGCAGGTAGATCACAACGTACAGCCAAGAGGTGTAGTTGAAGGTATGGAAGAACGCATACCAGACCGGGTGAGCGGTCTGATCGATCTGCAAAAAGCTGCCGATGGTGCCCGGGATGGACACCAGAGCCGAAGCGAAGATGATGGGCATGACGCCGCTCATGTTCAGCTTCAGGGGCAGGTAGCTGTTCTGGCCGCCCATCTGCTTCCGACCCACCACACGCTTGGCGTACTGGATGGTGATGCGGCGCTCTGCGTTGGTCATGACCACCACAAAGACCACAGCGACCAGTGCCAGAATTACCAGAACGGGCAGCAGGATATAGAACTGAGGCTCGCCGGCCGCTGCACGGGTCAGCAGACCCGTCACAGAGGTGTACAGCGAGGACCAGTTGGAAACGATGGAGGCGAAGATCAGAAGGGAAACACCGTTGCCGATACCCTTGTCATCGATCTGCTCGCCCGCCCAGGTGATCAGCTGAGCACCTGCAACGAAGGTGGCGATGATGACCACAGCGGCGAACACGCCGGCTGCGCCGGAAACATACTTCAGTGCGCCCATATTGCGGATCACGAAGTAGTAGCCAATGCTCATGATCAGTGCGACCACGGCACCGGCGTACCGGTTGATCTGCTGCAGCTTCTGCTGGCCGTCCGCTTCCTTTGCCAGATTTTCCAGCGCAGGAATAGCTACCGTCAGCAGCTGCACAATAATAGAGGCGTTGATATAGGGTGTCACACCTAACGCGAAGAGCGTGCATCTTGCCAGTGCGCCGCCGCTCATCATATTGAGGTACGAGAGCATATCGCCGTTTGCAAACATCTGCGTCAGTGCAGAGCCGGAAACGAACGGCACGGGGATGGCACAGCCAAGACGGTAAACCACGAGGATCGCCAGCGTGAACAGAAGACGATTTTTAAGCTCGGGGATCTTCCATGCGTTACGGAATGTCTGGAACACCTTACATCACCTCAGCCTTTCCGCCTGCCTTCTCGATTTTCTCTTTGGCAGAAGCGGAATAGGCTGCGGCCTTCACGGTCAGAGCCTTGGTCAGCTCGCCGTTGCCCAGAACCTTAACGCCGTCCAGAGTCTTCTTGACCAGACCCTTAGCCTTCAGAGCCTCGGTATCGACGACATCGCCGGCATTGAAAGCAGCCTCCAGATCAGCCACGTTGACGATGGCGTACTGGGTAGCAAAGATGTTGTTAAAGCCAACCTTAGGCAGGCGGCGTGCCAGAGGCATCTGACCGCCCTCGAAACCAGCGTGCTTCACGCCGGAACGGGCCTTCTGGCCCTTGCTGCCGAAGCCGGCAGTCTTGCCATTGCCGGAGCCAATGCCGCGGCCCTTGCGGGTCACAGGCTTGTTGGCGCCCTTGCTGGCGTGCAATTCATGAAGCTTCATTGTGCGTATACCCCCTGCTATTAGGCTTCGGTGACGCTGAGCAGGAAGCCGATCTTTGCGATCTTGCCCTGCGTAGCGGCGTTGTCAGGCTGAACGGTAACGTCGCCCGGCTTCTTCAGGCCCAGAGCCTCAGCGGTAGCGATCTGCTTAGCGCCGCGGCCGATCAGGCTCTTCTTCAGCTCGATCTTGAGCATCTTATCTGCCATGGTTTGTTACCTCCTTAACCCAGAATTTCTTTCACGGTCTTGCCGCGCTTCTCAGCGACAGACTCGGCGCTGACCAGACCGCACAGACCTGCAAAGGTAGCAGCAACAACGTTGATGGGGTTGTTGGAACGCATAGACTTCGCACGAACGTCCTTGATGCCAGCAGCCTCAATGACGGCACGCACGGGGCCGCCGGCGATCATACCGGTACCGGGTGCAGCCGGCTTGAGCAGAACAGCGCCTGCGCCGTACTTGCCGACGATCTCGTGGGGGATGGTGGTGCCCTTCAGGGCAACCTTGTGCATGTTCTTCTTGGCAGCGGCCTCACCCTTGCGGATAGCCTCGGGAACTTCACCGGACTTGCCGATGCCGTAGCCGATGGTGCCCTTGCCGTCGCCAACGACAACCAGAGCAGCAAACTTCATGATGCGGCCGCCCTTGACAGTCTTGGAAACGCGGTTGATAGACACAACCTTGGTGATCATGCCGTCGTCTTCACGGTTTCTCATAGCCATAATGTGTTTCCTCCTCTCATTACAGCTTCAGGCCGCCCTCACGGGCGCCATCAGCCAGGGCCTTAACACGGCCATGATAAACGTAGCCACCACGGTCGAACACGACCTCGGTGATGCCCTTTTCCAGAGCCTTTGCTGCAACCTTCTTGCCGATCTCAGCAGCGGCCTCGACGTTGCCGCCGTTGCCGTTGAAGTCCTTGTCCATAGTGGACGCCGACACCAGAGTAACGCCCTGCTCATCATCGATGATCTGAGCGTAGATGTGCTTGGCGGAGCGGAAAACATCCAGGCGAGGACGTGCTGCGGTGCCGCTGATCTTGTTGCGAACGCGGCGATGACGACGAAGACGAGCTTCGTTCTTGTCGATCTGCTTAACCATTGTCTTTCACTCCTTACCTTATTTCTTGCCCTTACCGGCCTTGCCTTCTTTGTGCTTGACGACCTCGCCAGCGTAGCGGATGCCCTTGCCCTTGTACGGCTCAGGCGGCTTCTTGCCGCGGATCTCTGCAGCATACTGGCCGACCTTCTGCTTGTCGATACCGGTAACAGAGAAGTGGTTGGGATCCTGCCACACAATGGTGCAATCCTCGGTATCGGGGATATTCACCTGATGAGAGAAGCCCAGGTTCATGACCAGGTTCTTACCCTCCTTGGCCACACGGTAGCCGACGCCGTTGACGTCCAGCTCCTTCTTGAAGCCCTCGGTCACACCCACCACCATGTTGTGGACCAGGGTGCGGGTCAGGCCGTGCAGGCTCTTGTGCAGCTTATCCTCGGACGGGCGGCCGACATGGATCACATTGCCTTCGACCTTGATGATCATCTCCGGGCGCATCGTCTGAGTCAGTGTGCCCTTGGGGCCCTTTACGGTAACGACGTTCGGCTCCGCGATGGAAACCTCGACGCCTGCGGGGATGGTAACGGGCATTCTGCCAATTCTAGACATTGTTCAATACCCTCCTCACCAAACAAACGCAAGGACTTCGCCGCCGACGTGAGCCGCGCGAGCAGCCTTGTCGGTCATGACGCCCTTAGAAGTGGATACGATGGCAATGCCCAGGCCGCGCAGAACGCGGGGCAGCTCGTCGGCGCCCACATACACCCGCAGACCGGGCTTGGACACGCGGCGCAGACCGGAGATAACCTTCTCCTTGCCGGCATTGTACTTCAGAGTGATGCGGATCACGCCCTGGGTGCCGTCTTCGACGACCTGGAAGGCCTTGATATAGCCCTCGTCCAGCAGAATCTGAGCGATGCTCTTCTTCATGTTGGAGGCAGGAACGTCAACGGTCTCATGCTTGGCGTTGTTGGCGTTGCGGATACGGGTCAGCATATCAGCAACAGGATCAGTGATGTGCATAAATGTTTCCTCCTAATTTAGAGTTACAGGGTCGCCCCTGTTGAGGCAGCGAGGTATCACTGATAATTTAGGCACCGTCCGATGACCAGCGATGTTTAATTACCAGTGACCTTTCGCCATCCTATATTGCCAGAGCGCACGGAG
>OHJU01000894.1_pt1 | contig 15059 bp, 13 predicted proteins | sample 1568711 | NCBI WGS metagenome assembly OHJU01 (sample SAMEA3879574, study PRJEB24766) | human gut metagenome | biome: human-associated habitat; feature: feces | place: USA | collected 1985/1987 | reverse complement strand
TTGACCCGCCGGTTCCTGCTGCTTTTTTACTTACTGTAACAGTATCACTTAAATTACCCTTTTCTAAAACAATCAAACTTGTCATTATCTTTGTAGTACTTGCCATCTTTGCTTTTCTATAACCATTTTTTTCATAAATCACTTCCCCAGATGCTCTATCATATATTAATGCAATTTTAGAACTTATTTTGGGTACATCAACTTCAGCATTTACTGCTTGTAATATTTCATTTATATTAATATTTTCTTTATCCTCTGTATTTGCTTTTGATATACTTAAAAATAAACATATTATAAGTAATATAATTATACTTATCTTTTTTAGTATTTTTATCTTCATAAAAAAATCACCTTTTAAATTATATTTTATAAGGTGATTTTTTATTCTTTTAATATGGTTTTCCTCGCATAGTTAGCCTATCATATGCATCTTCCCCTGGTGTCCTACCTCCTTCGTTTTCGCCATAGTCAGTATTATTTTTTATTTCTTCATTTACCTTTTCTTTTGCCTGTTCTTCTGTAAGTTTTCTATCTTCATTAACCATATATTCATATATTCTAGTTGCTTCTTCTCTATTATAACCCTCATTTACAAATTTATTTATTAGGTTTTCTCTATATCCTTGCATTTCTTCCATTTGAATACCATCATCAGCCAAACTAGTTTGTTCAACTTTTTCAAACATATTTGTAACTCTTGAAGGGTCGGCCTCTCCACCAAGTCTTGTTGATGTTACATCATTCACTTCCTTAGAATTATAGTCTCTTCCCATAACTTCTATTTCATGAGATTCCCATTTTCCATTTTTTCCTAATCTGCTCTCTTTTACTATTAAATAACCTTGTACTATCTCTATGTTAATTCTTACAGCCTTTATATCTTCATCATTTCCATTTAAGTTGGTTTTCATTGTTTGATATGGTACTTTCTTTTTTACTGGATTCCCATCTTGTCCCAAATCCACAGTTTGCTCACTTAATGCTGTAGTAGATTCTTCAAAATATTTAGATGGATGTATTCCTTTTTCATCTATGTATTCTGCCTTTATTTTGCCATCCTCATCACGGTAAAAATATAAATTTGGTTCTTCTTTAAGTTCAGGGTGATTTTTGTATAAGTTACTATCTGTTCTTACTTTTAAAACATTGTTTTTAGGTATATTTTTTTGTTTAGCAATCTCCTCTATTTGTCTATTTTCATCTTCTTTTCTTTTTTCTTCCTTATAGCTTATTTCATTTTTCCCTTCAGGCTTTTTTTCTTCTAATTGCACACCTCTAGTTTGTATTGAATTTAGCTGTCGTTCATTTATTTCTTTTAATTTATTTAAATATTCGTCTGTAAATTCTACATTTCCTTTTTCATCTATGTTGGCTATCTGTGTATGATCTTCACCATATACTTTATATATAACTTTTCTTAATTTTTCTCCTGTTTCTTTACTTATTTCTTCGCTCTCTATTTCAGCCGTATATGCTCCTTCTATCCCTATTTGTCCAAGTTGTAAATCATCACAATGCTTAATATCTTTAATTTTTTGATTACTTTCAATTTGTTTTATGACTATAGCTTTAATTTCTTCCATTTTGAACAATATTTCTTGTAAATTTTTATTACCATCCATTTTTTTACTCCCTTCATGTTCTTTTTTAGTAATTTCTTCGAAGTACAGGCGATTAAAATAGCCACTACATTTTTCATATATTACTTTACACTATCATTTTAGTTTACGCTAAAAGACATTACATATTCTGTTCCTTCCTTTAACTGCATTATTATTTTTTTGTCCTTCGTATTTGCATTTTTGTCTTCTGCATTTTTTACACTTACTGTAAATACATGCGTATTTTGTATTTGTTCGTATTCTTTGATAGTAATTTCATTTTTTGAAAAGAAATTACTATCCGCAAACTTTTCAAATTCACTTTCTTGTTTAAAATACCTGTTTTTAAAGTCGGTATCCAATTTATTATAAACATAATTATAGTCCTTTAGATTAATAGCCTGAAATATTTTTTTTATGTTTAAAATGGCTTTTTCCTTGTCACTAGCTTTATTATATTTTTCAACAAACTGTGGTAAATCCACTGTATATGTATCTAATATTATGTTATAACTCATAGCCCCTTGGACGTTAAATATATAATAGTTATCATAATTATCTACACACACATATTGTTCATAGTCTGCATATTTCTTTACTGCATATGATTTTATTCCTTTTTGTTCAGAATTTAATAATGTTTGCCTATTTTCATTTAAATATGTTTTATATTTTTCTATTGTATCATACTTTTTGCTTTTATATTCTTCATTTATATTGTTATATGCTTCCTCAGAATAGTATATAGCCTTTGTTATATAATCATCAAAATATAGTTTTACTTTTTCTTGTTCTGTAATTCTATTTGGAACATTTTTAATTACATTATATGTCTTTTTATCTATTGTTGTAAGATTTAAATATATTTCATTTACTTTTCCCAATTTAGCATCTTCATATTCTTGTATTGTACTTTCTAAAACTTCAAAAGTTCTATTTGCATTATCAACTATAATTACCCCATAAAAGTCTGTTATATGTTTACAAAATTTGAATTTTATAAAATTTATGTCTATATTGTTATTATTTTTTCTATATATCTCCTGTAAAACTATATCTGAATATTCACTGGGCGTTTTATTTGCCCAAGTATCTCTATTATCAGTTATTTCTTGTATTGCTTTTTCATTTTGTGCTTTTTTATATATTAAATAAGTTTTTAAATGTTTTTTTATTCTATTGTATTCATTAATGTCCTGCACTAACATTCTTTGTTTTTCTTTTTGTATTTCCTCTCCCACACTTTCATCAGGAGTTGGCACTTCTGCTACTCTTCCTTCCTTTTTTTTATTTTTTATTAAACAAATTCCAACTACTAATGTTGTAAAAATTACTAATAATATAATCATTATTTTTCTTAATTTATTTTGAAATAGCATACTAACCTCCTTTTTATGGTGCTGTAACCCTTATAATTTTTCCGTGAGCAGATAATTGCGGGTAATCCGGTAAATTCTCTCCTGTATAGAAATAACTTTTTTCAACCGGATATCCTCCACTATTTGTCCAATTTCCCGCATTTCCACAATCATATGATTCGGCTCCATCTTCTAATGGTTCAACTACTATAGCAACATGCCCTGCTGTATCTCCTCTTCTTACCACAATATCTCCTGGCTGTATTAAATCCGTTATGTCTGCACCTTGGTTAAATGGTATTTCTTCCCATCCATATTTTTCTGTCCAATCTGTACTATAAAAACCTTCTGAATTTATTTGTGATGTTATATCTGTATACCCATATTCGTAAAGTACCCAAGATACATATCCGCTACAATCTACTTGATTCTCATATTTGTTACTACTTATTTGTGGTGGTATTGCACCTAAACCTCCATATGTTCCAAAATTTTCGTATATAGTTCGCCAAATTTCTTCTGCAACATCTAGAAATCCACTTATTCCTTGTACATAGGTAAAAATTTCTGTAGTATTATTTTCTTCCCTTGCAGTTGCAAAATTAGGATTATTCAATTCGCTTAATTGAGACTTACTATAAAATAGCATATATTTTCTATCAAATATGTTTGTACCTTGTGCGCTCATCCAAGATGGTTCATATGGTTTAGAAAAATCAAATGTTCCTTTTACATATGTTTCAAATGAAGCATCTTGTCCTTTTATTTTTCCAAGAGCACTTTCTACACCATTGTTATACCACCAGTTATCCCATATGTACATATTAAATTCTTCTGAGTCTATCTCATATTTTTTTGCTGCTGCTTCATATGTTTCTCTAAATCCTTTTAATCGTCCTACCCCACGAGCATATGCTATTTCTATTAATGCATATTCCTGTTGTTTTGATAGACTAATATCCCCTACTTCATTTTCCACATATCCTATTGTCTCATTTCTTATTTCTTCTCCCACTGAATCAACTAATTCAATATTTATATATATTTGTTTTGCTCTTATTTCTGCATCAGTGCCTTTGTATGCATTACTTCCACCTAATTTTTGTCTTACATATTCTGCAACATTTGGAACTTCTTTTTCTACATTGTTTTCTAATACAAATCCCGATTTATTAAATCTTTGATAATGTGATGCCCATTGTATATCTGAATTACCTATTGTAGGATATCCTGCAGAGTTTTTTAAATCTCCATACATTAAATAATATTTTTCGTCATCAGATTTTGGTGCATTAGATTCTGTAGTCCCATGTGAAAACTGTCTTAAGTATTTTTCTAAGCTAACATTAGAATATTCACTAAGATTAAAATCGCCTATGTCTTCCACATTTATATTTAATTCTGTTACTCCATAATTGCTGCCGTCATATATGTATAAAAGATATTTAATAACATCTATTAATGGTTCTGTCTTTTCGAATTCTGCCATTGCATCAAATAACCATTGGCTAATACTATTCATATTATCTTTTGCATTTTTAGACTGATCGTAATAATATAAGAATCCATTTCCTTCTTCCTTTATTTTCATTGATGTTGATATACGTGGTGCTCTTTCCTCTCTTTTTTCTGTTATATTTCTATATGTTTTTGGTATTTTATCAACAATTCTATTTATATATAAATTACACTTTTCGTTGTTCCATACTATTTCTTCATTTCCAGCTTTGTTTTTGTACTGTTTTATATATGTATCATTATTTATTTGCTCTTGTGTTAATTCTGTTTTAGGATAATTTGTATATACAGCCTCCGTGTCTATTGCTGTTTCTTGAGTTTCTCCACAATTTTGTGTTCCAGTATCTTCTGTTGTTTTATCTCCTACTGCCTCCAAAATTTTATAATAATCCAAATACCATGTATTTATTCTAGTTATATCTAGTCTATTTGTATTATTTATATTTACTCTGGTTGTTTTCACATTATATGTGCCTGGCTGTTCTAGAGCAGTATATGTCTTATCACTTTGTAGTATTATTGGTGTCGCACTGCCTAGGTCAGATGTTTTTTCAGCTTTCCAAAGTATAGCTATATACATTGTTCCAGTAGCTCTTCTAACATTTAGAGTGTATTTATTATTGTTGTATGTCCATTCATTGTTTCCTAATGCTATTTCCATATCACCTGGAAATCCGTATTCCCTCGTTTTTTATATATTCTTTTAATTGTTCTAGACTAGTAAAATTTTTAACAAACTGAATCTTTGTTGCAGTGCCTTCTTCTGTGTAGAAGTAGTCATAATATTTCACATCTCTTATCTTGTGTTCTTCTGTGTATTCACTTGTTTGTATTACACTTGTTTCGTGTAAACTTATTACTATATTGCTGTTTTCCACACATTTTACTAAGTTCTTGCAAAATTCCATATCATCCAAATAAATTCGCAAACTTGTTAATAATTCACTTGGCATTGTATATTTATTTATATAATTTTTATATGGAATTCCACTATTTCCATTTAAACAACTAACTGTTGTAGTATCTACATTCTGCTCTTTTTCTAATGGATAGTCCTCTGGATATTCATATGTTACTTTTGTTTGCCTCCAACCAGATATTAAACAATTTTGTGCACTATTTACTGTAAAATAATTTTTTATATCTTGACTATTTCCTTGCAATAATTGTTCAAAGCTTTCTTTAGGTATATATGACATAAGTACTCTTTGCGTTTTAGAATTTTCATCTATATTTACTCTTTCCAATCTCACAGTTCCCTGCACTCCCTCTTGTTCTAAAGAAATTGGACAAGCAGTATATTCTCCATCTACTAGAATTTTATCACTACTTCTTAAATCTAAAGATTCTGATGCAATTTGAGCTTTATAAAACAATAGTAGCGATTCTAGTGTATCTTTATTTAAGTTGTCTTCTATTTTATAACCCGACCTTACCAATGCCGTTACAAAATTTATGTTTTCTTCTGTTAATTCAATGCTGTTTTGATTTAAAATAGCCTTAACGTTTTCTTTTTCCTCATCTGTTATGTCAAATATAAAAGTATACTTATATTCACCATCTATTTCCTTAATTACTGTTTGTATACATGGTATAATTTCCTCATCTTGTTCATTTGATGTTGAAGAACTTATAGCACCTGTTGCTGATGCAACAGCATTATTAGTATTTTTATTATCCAATAGGTCTAAAAGCCATGCAAAAGATGCTAATAATATAATTAAAGCAATTATGCCTACTGCCACCCACATTAACCATGGATGTTTTATAAGCACTTGAACTATTTTTTTAATAGTTCCTGCAGTTTTCTTAGCTTTGTCAGCTGTTTGTTTTGCCTTTTTAGCAGCGTCTTTCATATTTATTGAATCATTTTTCTCTTCTTCTTCCATTTAATTATCACCACTTTTCTATACATCAACTTCAAAAATTGTTTTTTTATTTGAATTATTATCTAGGTTAAAATTATTAAATACTATTTTTGTATTATAATATTTTGCATTATATTGTTGATTAAATTGAATGTTTATTTCCTTGGTTTCTCCAGAATACACTGTTAAATCGTTTTCTAATAATTTATACATATAAGCTGGATATTCAAAATTATTAGAATCCATCAATGCTGTAGTTCTTCTTGTATTTTTAGTGTCTAATACTATTGTATTATTAGATAAATTTTCTACCTTTATTTTATATTCTATATTATCTAAATAAATATTTTTACTTAATACTGTGATTTTCACATTGTTTTTTTCCGTTATTTTATTAATTTCTATGTTTCCTATATATCTATTAATATTTATTTTATATTTTTCGTTTTCTTTTACAACAGTATAATATTCTTCTATTTTATTACTATCTGCACCTCCTGTTGATAATAAATCTTCTTCAAACTCTACTTTATATGTATAGTACCCTCCACTTGTTATCCAGGCCTGCATATTATATATTTTTTTTGTTTTAAAAAATGTAATATAATAGTTTTTTACAAATTCTGTTTTACTCTTATACAAATTATACTTTGTATCCTCAGATAGCATATCATATGCTTCTTCTATTTTCCTATTATTGCAGTATTCTATAAATGTTTTTATTGTGTTAGATATTTCTTGTGAATTTTTAGAAACATTTTTGTTTTCATATATTTTATCATTTAAAAATGGATAATCATTTTGGCTATTATCTGTAAAATAGGTAGTAGTATTATCACTACTACCTATTTTTTTGTTTCTTGTGTAGGATGTTAAGGCAAATCTTAAACCTATAATAAAACCAATAATAATTATTGCTGTCCATATTTCTCTTCTATTTCTATTATATTTTCCAATTATATTACTTAGCATACCATTACACCTTTCTATTTAAATGCATGCATTCCTTCATACAACCTATTTAATTCATCTGGATGTTGTTGTATCAATTCTTGTATATTTGAATCCGGATGGTTTTCTAAAAACTTTTTAAATGCCTCTCTATCATACGCCATACTTTCTGGACACTTACTTGCTAATTTTATATACTGTGATGCTTCATTTGCTCCATAGTTGTTTTTCAATGCTATATCCATTTGTTTCGGGTCTTGTATACCATATTCTAGCATTTCTCCAATGTTACTTTGTACCTCTTTTTTATCTTTTGTATCTGTTGTATACTGTTCAACAAGCTGTTTACACGCTTCACTCTTCATAAATTTCTCGTCAAATTTCCTATTTTTTTCTTCTTTACTATTTCCATTATAACCTTGTCTATATGTATCTGCATAGCTTTTTACTTTATTTACTACTCCTAAACCAGTGTTTCCTAGTTTACCAGCACTTACATATCCAGCAGCAGCACCTGCAACACCATACTGTGCGGCTTTACTCAAATCTCCTGATGCTACGCCTGCTGCAACTCCTATAGTTGCTCCTGCAAGCCCTCCTAAAGATTTTAATGCTGTTATTCCAAGTTTTCTTAATGGTCCACCTTTTCTAGTAAATCTTCTTCCTACTGCTCTTAATCCTCCTTTAACCCCTGGTCTTGCTAATGTTGGTTTTGCACCTCCTGTTGAAGAAGTTTCTGCTGGAGATTTTTCTGTTGAAGAAGTTTCTGCTGGAGAATTTTCTGTTGAAGAAGTTCCTGTTTGAGTTCCCGTTGTAGTAGTTCCTGTTTGAGTTCCCGTTCCAGCAGTGCCCCAATTAGGTTTACGTGTTGCTGTTCTTGTTTCTCCTTGTTCTTTCGATTCTTGTTGCCCTTGTTGCCCTTGTTGTCCTTTATGTCCTCCAGCTTGTCTCATCTTATTTACCATGCTCATTACTGCTGCTCCACCTGCTGCTGCACCTAATGTTCCTACTGTTTCCGCTTTGTCAAATCCAAACATTTTTCTTATGAATTTCTCTGCAGGTACTATAAATGTTATCGCTACTATTCCATATATTGGGTTCACTAAAATAAAATCCATAGATGAACCAACTAGTAAACAATATACAAATAAGTGAACTACCTGTAGAAGTGAATTAAATATATATTCTCTAAGCCACATTTTAAATGCCTGTGCTTCGCCATCTTTTATTTTATCTAATGGATATGTTAATGCTATTAATGGTGCAATCATTGTTAAAAATGCCATATATATTACCCTTTTTAGGTATTGTAATGTAAATGTCGCTGTTAATATAACCAATGCAATATACATTATGGTTAGGCTTGCAGTACCTCTAAATGTTTGATCCAATTCTATAGAACTGCGCAAACTTGACATTAAAATATCTTTATTTTGGTTGTCCATTACATTATTTAAAAATATTTTTGTTAGCATAGATGATATTTCTAGTATAAATGCCATTATATAATGCAAAATAAACAATAGACACAACGCTGTTAACCAATCCATAAACATTTTTTTGTATTTAGCTTTATCTTGTCCTGTACTACTTAATATTATTCTTATTCCAACATATACTAATACAGAAAGCAAACCTACTATAGCAATCAATCTTGTTGTTTTATACCATTTGGCAATGGTTGGTTGCAATTGTTTTGCAACAGATGTTTTGCCATCTGTTAAACTCTTTACATAGTTGAATTCTACATAAAATGTTCCTTCAAAAGATTCTTGTGTTCCATCATCTAAATCAATGTATATTGTGTCTGGTAGCAAAGCATTAATATCATACCTATTGGATGCCAAAAATCCTAAATTAACTGTAACCTTGTTATCTGCTGATTCTTCAAAAAACTTCGATACAACCTCAATTGTCATTGGTAGGAATCCTGTTCTACCATTATTATCAATTACAGTTTCAAACCTATCTACCCCCATACTCAACAAATAATTTAAACAGCTTTGAGCATCGCTAAACGTTTTCTCCCCCCACTGAGTACTTGCCGAATCATCCTTCGTTTTTATTCTATCTAATGCTGCTCTCATCAGTTCTTCTGGACATTTAAACTTGTCCATTGCATATTTTATTATTGCTTCATCTCCTTTATCTTCTATATAGCTATCAATTTTTTTATTTGTATAGCAATATTGTTTTGTATCTTCTGAAGCTTGTGGATTTATAAAATTGATATCAAAAGCTGGAATTTTACCACTAAATATGATACCTGGTGAATATCTTATAATATATTGATACGAACCTACATATATGTCCGTTTTATGTGTAAGAAAAATATCTTGCATTATTTCTATTGCAATATCGCCTATTCCGCAGACAAATTGAAATATTGGTTTAAATAACGCCCCTCCGAAAATCTGCATTTGAGTATGTTGGTATTATAAAATTAAACAACAGAACTATTACCAAAATAATTGATAAGTTTTTAGTAATTTTTTTCATTTCTTCACCCTTTTATTTTTATATTTTATTGTTTTCTGCGATTTTATTTAAATTTGTTTCTACAAATTCAAATTCTTTTTTCGTTGGTGTTATTTGTATTATTGCAGTATCTGCTCCTACCTTAAATAATCCTTCTCCTATTGTACAAGTTACTAAAAAGTTTGCTTCTCCTTCGCTTAATTTAAATACTTGTTTTAAGTATTGTATTTCTGATTTATCTTGTGCTAAAAATAGTTTTGTATCTGATGATGTAAGTACTGCTTGTGCTTCTGGTTTTTCATAAAAGTCTTGAAACCTTTGAGATATAATTGCTAATGAAACATTTCTTTTTCTTGCACGCCTTGCCATCTTATTTAAAAAATCTACTGCTTCTGGAAATGGTAATAACATCCAAGCCTCATCTACTATTACCCTTTTTTGTGTAGCTTTTTTTCTATCTTCGCTGTTCTTTTTAACAAATTTTTCCCATATCCAAGATAATAAAATTTGTTGTGCAAGTGGTCTTGCAAACCTTTCTTCTAATTGTGATATATCTAGATTAATAAATGGTACACCCTCTAATAGTTCAAATGTAGATTGTCCATCAAAATATGCCATCTGTCCATTTAATTCCCTTACATATTGCTTCATAACTTTTAGTAAATAGCTATATTGAAATCTGTAATTTTCATCTACGTTCTGTTCTGCTTTTTTCTGTAGCGCTTTATACCAAGAACCTATTGTTGGCATTTCTTTTTTTTCTTTGTATAGTAAATGTCCTGTTGATTCTTTATACAAACTGTTTGGATCATATGTAATTCCACATCGTGTGTATTCATCTGCTACTGCCTCTGCTATTATTTGTTTTGTAAGCTCATTTACTTCTGTGCTTCTAGTACTTCCTTTTGCCATTGTTACTAATGCCTGTGTTACATCTTCTATTTTATTTTCTACATTTAGTACTGTTCTTTCTTTACCTGTAATTTCATCTTTTACTGTTTCTGTTTCTATATCAAATAAGTTTATTATAGTTTTTGAACTAGGACTTAATACAACATTTATTCCTCCAAGTGCTTCCGCTACTGCTCTATATTCTCCTTCTGCATCTAATGCTAAACTTTCTACATTCATTAATACACATGACCTTGATATTAATGTTTTCATAGTAACAGATTTTCCAGCACCAGATTTTGCAAATATAACCATATTGTAATTTGTTAATTCTCTACTAAAATTATCAAATAATATTGGTACACCAGTTTGCTTATTAACTCCTAATGGTATACCTGTTAGATGTCCTATTTCTGATGTTGTAAATGGAAATACTGTTGCCATAGATCTTCTGTCAAATGTATGTGTTCTTTTTATGCTATTTTTCATTAATGGTACATTTGATTGAAACGCTTCCTCTTGCATTGCCCATGCCGATTTAATTCCAATTAAATTTTTTGACATTTCAGAAGAAAGCAATTGTGTATATGCATCTAATGATTGCAAATTATATGCAAATATTGTTGAGATTATTGATGCCTCATATAATTTGTTAAATCCTGAAGCTATTTGATCTCTTAATGCTTCTGCATCAAATCTTTTTTGAGAAAGCGAACTCTCTCTATTTATATTTCCTCTATCTTCTGCAACAATTCTTTCTGTTTCTATTTCGTTTATAACTCTATTTAGTTCATTTTGAGACCTTTCCTCCGGAATAGGATTTATGTATACAGAGGTATTTATATCTCCAAATAAGTACATGTCTCTAAATAATTCCGGGAAAGTGCACATACGTGGGAGGCTAGATACATAAAAGCTTCTTGCATATCTTGTAGTATTTGAAATAATTCCTAAGTAATCCAAATGAGATGCATCTATTCCAGCTGGAGCAATCATTTCTTTTAAAGTATGTTTTTTAAGAATTTTATATTCTGGTTCTTGTTCTTTAAATTGCTCTTGCATTTGAACTTCTTTTTGTCTTTTTTTCATTTATTTTGCCTCCTTCTTCTTTGGTTTTGTTTTGCTTTCTTCATCTATTTTTTCAATAGCTTTTTCTGCAACACCTTTTCCTATACGCACTTTATTCTTTTTTAACAAATCTTTCGCAATTTCTATTAATATTTCGTCAAAGCTTTTTTCCTTCTTTTCTAGTAGTTTTTCTTTTTCACTTTTTACTTCTTGTATCTTTTCATTTGCAAGTTTTAGTGCGTCTTTTTGTAGTTGTTCGTCTAGTGCTTTTATCCTTTTATCAATAACATCTGGAGCCGTAGTGTATAAAACATCATAATTTGTATTAAGCATTGTATCTAATTTGTATACATCTGATTCATCTCTGTTATATGCAACATATAGTAATTCAGCTAAATCTGTAGATGTCATCACTTTTGACTTTACACTACACACAAATAATGCTCTCGTAAGTGATTGTGCTCTCATATATAACTCAGAAAACACTCTATTTAGTTTTTCTTCTTCATTTAAATTTTCCATGCTTATGTCATCCACATAATAAGGTATTACTACATAATAATGTTTTTTCAAGACATTTTTATTTTGGCTTGTTTTTTCTATGTTTTTTATTACATCTGCTCCATAATCATACAAATTTTGTAGCCTTGCCATTTCTCTTGTAACTTCCTCTTTATTCTTTTGCGGATACATATCTGGTTCTTTATTTATCCTATTATATTCATTTCTCTTTTTTTCTAGTTTTTCTTTTGTTTCATTTAGTCTTTGTTTATAGCCTATAATACTGCTCTCTATATTTATTGTTCTCGTTTGTACATATAACTGAATAGGAAATCTTAATGTATTCAAAAATTGAAGAAATCCTGACTCCACACCTGTTTTTTCTACTTCGGACATCAAGTCATAATTCACTCCCTCACATGCAAGAACCATTAAATATTTACTTCCGTTATCTTGTACTATCATATTATCTTGTATTTTATCAAATTGCATAAAATTGAAAATTGGTACTTTAGTATATGAATTTGTTTGTTGTGCTTCTGATTTTATTTTTGTTGATTTTTTATTATTTACTATATCATTTTTCTTCTTATATGTTATATACCAGTAGGCAAATGCTAAGCATATTATTATCATAAATAAAACAAATGCAATAATTATTAATATATTATATATCTCCATTCTTTTTTTCCTCCTCTGTATATAACACATATATTCTGTTATTTTTTGATTTAAATTTTAGCCATCTTAATATAATATCATCCAAATTTTCTCCTGCTGTTTTTTTGGTAATTTCAAATTTAGATATATTGGGCATTTTAAATGTTGCAATTGCATATCCTATTGCTGCAACAGCTATTGCAGTTATTATTCCAGCCATTTTGTACTTTAGCAGTACACCTATTACATAATAGAATGCCAAACCTACAACTCCAAAAGCAATTGCATATGCAAAAGATTTCCTAGTAAAAATATATAATATTCTTCCGTTCGCCACTTACATTTCTTGGTATTTCGTACATAATATTTTAAATTCCTCCTTCGTGTCTAACTTAATTATATTATATCAAATTTAGTAGTATTTTGTAAATAATTATATTAAAATATATTATGAAAATGCATATTTATAAAAAATAGTTCAGATGAAGTCGTACATACTTCGTCTGAACCATTTTTATTTGTTATGTTATTTATTATGATGCTATCGAGAAAATTGTTGTTGCTATTGCTGTTGCTGCCATAATTACTATTATACCAACTATTAATGGAATAAAAGATTTTTTGTATTCTGCTTTTTCTTCCAAGCTTCCTGTCATATACTTAACACCTAAGATTGTTATTATTATAACACCTGCTATAACAGCAATATTTCTTATATATGCTAATATTTTTCCTGCTTTAGAGTTTAACGATGTTGTATCCACATCCACTGTATTAGCTTCAGTTCCAACTTTGTTTATTATGTTTCCTGGATTAAAATCTGCTTTTACTTCATATACTACTGAAAGAAGTGTGAATATCATAATCATAATAACAACAACCATTGATATTAATTTCATTTTATTTTTCATATTTTTCCCTCCTCTTTTATTTTTTAATATTTATATTTAAAATTCTTAACATCGTTAAGAAATATTAAAAACATTGTTAGCTTTTAAAGTAGAAACATCCGTATTGTTGCCATATATTAACAACTTTATGGTCGTTTACCAGCCTCTCCACCGTGTATCGGTGCTTCATTCAAAATGATCCACCACCTCCACCGTGTATTGGTGCTTCATTCAAAATATTATTTTCTTCACCACCTCCACCGTGTATCGGTGTTTAAATTCCAAGGATCCAAGGATTGATTTCCTATTGTAACTACAACTTTCCATATTGTAAATGCAGAGAACATTACAATACATCCTACAATATATGGAACCATCAATTCTTTTATTTTTGCTTTTTCTTCCACTGTTGCTACCATTATTTTTATTCCTAGTACTGCTCCTACAAGCACCGCAATTATTGTTCCTGCAACCAAAAACACATTAAATACTTTTTTTGATGTTTCATTTAATGCATCTACATCAATAGTTTGTTCTGGCTCATCTCCTTTTTTTAAAAAATCTTGAGCAGATTTAAATATTCCATTAATGCAATATGATTTGTAATGTAGTGTTAAAATTATTAATATTATAAATGTTAATATTGCTATTTTTACTAATACATTTTTCATAATACTTCTCCTTTTAATGCATTACTAATCTTCTATTGGTATTGGTAAAGCTATTGGTGGTGGTTTATGATTAGTTATTTTTCGAGCATTTAAAGCTTTATATACTTGTCCAACTATGAATGTAGAGCTTACAATTATAAAGCATCCTATTATAAATGGTAATATTTTTTCTTTATATTCTGCCTTTTCCTCTAAACTTCCTATCATCGTTTTTATTCCCAATATTGCAATTCCAATTACAGCTCCTATAATTCCTATTATCCTTATTACTCTTAATATTAATCCACCTATTTTTATGGCAGAATTAAAGCCACTAACATCTTCTTCATTTAATTTAGGTTCATAGTCATTTAGATCTCCTGAAACTCCTATAGAAATTGTTGGTACAGTTAATATTAAAATTAAAAATATTATTAATAAGTTTTTTACTTATGCCAATTAATGTTTATGCTTATTCAGATTATATTATCCCTGGCGGAGAAACTCTAGGTATAGAGATAAACTCTGATGGAATAATGGTAATTGGTTTTTATGAAATAAATGGTAAATTAAATAAAGGTACACCCCAGATTAAAGTCGGTGACTACATAACTAAAGTAAATGA
>OHJU01000884.1_pt1 | contig 15190 bp, 10 predicted proteins | sample 1568711 | NCBI WGS metagenome assembly OHJU01 (sample SAMEA3879574, study PRJEB24766) | human gut metagenome | biome: human-associated habitat; feature: feces | place: USA | collected 1985/1987 | reverse complement strand
CCGCCACCCACGGCAGCGTCCTCGGCTGCCAGTTCCACCCGGAAAAATCGGGCGAGGTCGGGCTAAAGATCATTGAGGAGTTTTTGAAACAGTGAGGCTTCCCCCATGGGGGGAAGCTGTCAGCGGCTCCGACCGCTGACTGATGAGGGGGAACCTTGCCGCTGAAAGCAGTTCCCGGGCAGCGGTGGCAAACCTGCCCCTCATCCGGCCCTGCGGGGCCACCTTCCCCCAAGGGGGGAAGGCTTTATAGCTAACGCCCTGCGCGATTCTGCGCAGGGCGTTGCTTTTTCCCCTGCGATACGCTATAATGTATTTTGTATAAATGTGCAAAGGGGAATGAACCATGTCCGTTGATCTGCTTGTCGGCTCCACCGGGTTCGTTGGGGGCAATCTGGCGGCAAAGCATACATTTGCCGCGGCCTGCCACAGCAGCGATATTGCCGTGCAGTACGGCACCCGGCCGGAGCTTTGTGTCTACGCCGGGGTGCCCGCCGCCATGTTTCTGGCCAACGCTGACCCGGAGGCAGACCTTGCCGTCATGCGCGCCGCGCGGGAAAACCTGCGCAGAATCGCGCCGAAGGAGCTGGTGCTGATCTCCTCCATCGCCGTCTGGCAGGACAGCCGCGGCAAATATGAGGACGATACCCCCCTGCCTGACGGACTGTCCGCCTACGGCAAAAACCGCCTGCAGCTGGAAAACTGGGTGCGCGAGGATTTCCCCGAGGCTCTCATCGTTCGCCTGCCGGCGCTCTACGGCGCGGGGCTGAAGAAAAACTTCCTCTTTGACCTGCACACCATCACCCCGGCCATGCTGCGCCCGGAGAAATATGACGAGCTGGCCGCGAAATCCGACCTTGTCAAGACGGCGTACACGCTGGCGGACAACGGCTTTTACAAGCTGAACGGCACGGCCGACCGCGCCGCGCTCAAGCAGTTCTTTGCGCACAACGACTTTAACGCGCTGGCGTTCACCGATTCCCGCAGCCGCTACCAGTTCTACGATCTGGGCCGGCTCTGGTCCGACATCAGTAAGGCCCGCGCCGCAGGTATAAAAATGCTGCACCTCTGCACGCCGCCGGTTTCGGCTGCCGAGGTCTACACCGCCGTCACCGGGCAAGCCGACTGGCGCAATGAGCTGGCAAAGCCGCCGTTTGACTACGACCTGCGCAGCCGCTATGCGCAGCTGCTGGGCGGCAGCGGGGCGTATCTCTGCACCAAACAAGAGGAACTGGACGATATTACGCGCTTTCTGCGCGACTGGAGGGATTGACCCATGCCGAACTATCAGCTTTCCATCTCCAACATTGCATGGCATAAGGAGGATGACGAGGCAGTCTACACAGCCATGCAGCAGGCAGGCTTTACAGGTCTGGAGCTGGCCCCGACCCGCATTTTCTCCGAAACACCGTATGAGAACCTGACGAGCGCGCTCTTGTTCGGCGGTTACCTCAAGAACCGCTGGGGCTTCTCGGTGCCCAGTCTGCAAAGCATCTGGTACGGGCAGCAGGGCAATATCTTCAACGCCGCCGACACTGAGCCGCTGCTTGACTACACGGCGCAGGCGTTCCAGTTTGCCCACACCATCAACTGCCCCAGTCTGGTGTTCGGCTGCCCCAAAAACCGCCGCCTGGACCCGCCGCACACCGCGGCGGAGGGCGATGCCTTTTTTGCCAAGGCCGGTGTGCTGGCGTCCCACTATGATGTGGTGCTTGCCATTGAGGCCAACCCCCCGGTATACACCAACTACCTGAACAATACAGCCGATGCTTTTGCCATGGTCAAACGGCTGCAAAGCCCTGGCCTTGCGGTTAATCTGGACCTTTCCACCATGATCTCCAACGGCGAGCGCCTGCGGGATTTTGTGGATGATATCAAATACGTCAGCCATGTTCATATCAGCGAGCCGGGGCTGGAACCCATTGTTCCGCGCCAGGAACACAAAGAACTTGCCATGCTGCTGAAAGCCGTTGGCTACAGCGGCGATGTTTCCATTGAGATGAAGCGGACGGATGTGGAAACCGTCCGCAAGACCCTTGCCTATATTGCGGAGGTGTTTGCATGAGCCTGCAGCCAGTGCCGATCCAGAATGTTCCCGGCGTGCCGGATTATACCTGCACCGCCTTTTTGCCCAAAAGCAGCGATTACTGCCTGCTGATCCCCGTCATCAACGAGGGCGCCCGCATCCTGACCGAGCTGGGCCGCGCCCAGACAGCGGGCATCGACCGCGTGTGCGACATCGTTATCTGCGACGGCGGCTCGACCGACGGCAGCATGAAGCACGACACGCTGCAGCTTTACCATGTGAACACGCTGCTGACCAAGACCGGCCCCGGCAAGCAGGGCGCACAGCTGCGCATGGGCATCTATTTTGCGCTGGACCGCGGCTATAAAGGCATCCTGACCATCGATGGCAACAACAAGGACTCGATCGAGGATGTGCCGGAATTTATCGCCAAGCTGCAGGCAGGCTATGACCTTGTGCAGGGCAGCCGCTTTATCCGCGGCGGTCATGCGATCAACACGCCGCCGGTGCGCTATGCCGCCGTGCGGCTGGTCCATGCACCGCTTGTCAGCCTTGGCGCGCACCAGTGGTTTACTGACACGACCAACGCTTATCGCGCCTACAGCCGCGAGTATCTGACCCACCCCGATGTCCGCCCGCTGCGCGATGTCTTTGGCGGGTATGAGCTGCTGGCGTATCTGAGCATCCGCGCCACCCAGCTGGGTATGAAGGCCTGCGAGGTCCCCGTGACCCGCGCATACCCGGCCACCGGCAAGACCCCCACCAAGATCACCGGCTTCAAGGGCAACAGCGACCTGATGAAGATCCTCCTCAATGCCCTTGCAGGGAAGTATAATCCGTAAAAGGAAAAAGGAACACGCTCTATGACCTACGACAAAATCATCCTCGGCGCGGGACTGTATGGCTTGTATGCGGCGCAGAAATGCGGCGCGGCGGGCCAGCGCATGGTGCGCATCGGCGTCAAAGCTGCGGCTGTGCTTTTGCACGGCAGCGCTTGTATCCAGCACCAGCGTCAGCAGCTCGTCCAGCCGGGCATCCACATCCGCCTCGGTGATCTTGCCGCTTTGTACGGCGGCCAGCAGTTCCCGCACGGCGTCCCCGCCGGGGGCGGGCATTTCCAGCGTGGAGCCGTTCTTTACGCCGAGCGCATGGTCGTTGGAGCCGCCCCAGTCGGTCACAACGGCACCGGAAAAGCCCCAGTCCCTGCGCAGAATATCCTGCAGAAGGTGGGCGTTCTCGTTGGCATAGGTACCGTTGACGAGGTTGTAGCTCGACATGATGGTCTTGGGCGCAGCCTCCTTGACCACGATCTCAAACCCGGTCAGGTACAGCTCGCGCAGCGTGCGCTCGTCCAGAACAGAGTCGGACGCCATGCGCCGCAGCTCCTGACTGTTGACGGCAAAATGCTTGGGGCAGGCTGCAATGCCCTCGCTTTGGATGCCCCGCACATAGGCGGCGGCCATCTTGCCCGAAAGATACGGGTCCTCGGAAAAATACTCAAAGTTGCGTCCGCACAGGGGGCTGCGCTTGGTGTTAAGCCCGGGGCCGAGCAGCACGGCAACCTCCTGCGCGGCAGCCTCCTCACCCATGGCGCGGCCGATCTCCTCGCCCAGTGCGGGATCCCAGCTGCAGGCCACGGTGGCCGCAGTCGGGAAGCAGGTCGCCGGCACACTGGGGTTCAGGCCCAGATGGTCCGCCGCCCCGGCCTGCTTGCGCACGCCGTTGGGGCCGTCCGACAGGGTAATGGCCGGGATGCCCTTGCCCGGCAGCGCCCGGGTGGTGAACACCGTGCCGCCGCTCAGCAGGGCGCATTTTTGTTCCAGACTCAGTTTTGCAATAATATCCTGATGTTTCACGGGGAAATCTCCTTTCAGTAGAAACGGTATTGCCTTTGGAAACAGGACCACGCATAAGGAGAAGAAGCGTGATTCTGTTTCCAAAAGGGAACACGGCTGCGGGTCGTAACTGCCGTGCAGCCGTGTTCCGGGATTAGAAGAAAGACAGTTTTGATTACGGGTCAGTGCTTATGCCTTACTCACATCCGCACCTGCATTGGTATTAGCCAGCGTTTTATTATACTTGCGGCGGCGAAGAATCACCACAACACCTGCCAGAACCAACACATAGACAATCACACTGCCTACCAGTGCAGGCGTGCGCCACATAGGCACAGGTGCATCTACATCTACACCGTAGCTATTCGCCAGCGTATACAGATATTGATGTGCAGCTTCGCGCATCTTCAGCTGACCGGTAGCAGTCTGGCTCAGGTTATCGAAGGTCTTAGTGCCCCAGCCAAACAGCAGACTGGTACCACCTGCCAAGACAGCTTTTTCAATATCCATAAAGCCATGCTCCTCGTTGTTATCCGTAATCACAGTGCCAATAAAGCCCCATTCATTACGCAGAACATTGGTCAGCAGTGCAGTACTTGCACCGGCCCAAGTAGTACCAATATTATTGTAGGAAGACATCACAGCCGTGCTGCCGCCTTCCTTCACAGCCTTTTCAAACGGCACGAAGTAAATTTCACGCATTGCCTGCTCATCGGCCCAGGTGCACAGGCCATAATGACGCCAGGTTTCACGCTCATTCAGTGCAAAATGCTTAATGTAGCAGTACATACCATTTTTCTCTGCTGCACCAACCGTAGCAGCGGACATGGAACCAGAAAGGAAGCCATCCTCAGAATAGTACTCAAAGTTACGGCCAGCAAATGCATTGCGGTGGGTATTAGCACCAGGTGCATACCAGCCGGAAATATTCCACGCCTTTCCTTCCTGCGAAATTGCATCGCCAAATTCAGAAGCCAGGTCTACATTCCAAGTAGCCGCCAGCAGAACTTCTGCCGGATAAGTAACCGTCTTATATGTGCAGGTACCCATAAAGGCATCGAACACATAACTCAGAGCGGCAGGTCCGTCCATTTCATAAGTCTGTCCCTTACCGATATCATCAACTGCTGCACTTCCCCAGCCATCTGCGCCCAGCAGTTTGTACATATCATCAAGGGTCAGCTGATCCAGCAACTTATCCCACTGTGCATCATCATAGGCAAGGCCTTCCATGTCTTTCAGCGTAAGGCCATTCTTTGCACCAAAGGTCGGCGCAGTGTCATCTGCATCCACATAGCTATCATCCACTACCAGCGCATTGTTGAAGGCTTCCAGCTGTTCAGCAGTTGCTTCCTTGCTGGTACCGGGAACGATCTGCCAAGTGTCACGGTTGAGGTAAGCCACATCACCAGCTGCATCATCAAACTGATTTGTTGCTACCACTTCGTCCGAAGAGCGCTTGCCGACATACTTGCAGTTTTCCACACCACTGCCAAACGCACTGTCCTGGAACACTTCATTCTCAGCAACCTTGCAGGTCATGGTCAGATTATCTTTCACCGTATGAGAATCCGTACGCAGAGAAATCTGATACTCGCCAGCTTCCAGCACGTAGGAACCGGTAGAAGTGTAGTACTTCTGTGCATCATAAGAAGCCATCTGCTCTACCGGCATAGAAATCGTAACCGTTTCCGTTTCGCCCGGCTGCAATTCCTTCGTCTTTGCAAAGCCGCCCAGTACTTCGCCAGCCTTCTGCAAGCCGCTGCCGCCTTCAGCTGCACTGTAATAGGGCGCACTGTAATACAGTTCCACAACATCTTTGCCAGCCACATTGCCAGTATTGGTAACTTTGACATTCCACTCCAGCGTATCCTGTGCGGTAACGGTAGTCGGAATCGTGTTTTCCAGTTCCCAGTCAAAGCTTGTGTAGCTCAAGCCATAGCCAAAGGGGAACTGCACTACATCATTGTAGGAAAGTCCCGTCAGATTTTCTCCTTCACGGGTAGTGTAATCGTAGCTTTCACGGGTTTCGTAATAACGATATCCCACATAAATGCCTTCCTGATACTCTACAAGGTAGGCAGGATGACTTTCGAAGTTTCTGAAGCAGTCCTTAGAGTTGGTATACTCAAAGGTATCAAAGTTGTAGTAAGAAGGGGTCGTTTCTACTGCATAAGGGTAGATATCCGGCAGACGGCCAGAGGGGTTGACTGCGCCCGTCAGAATGTTGACAATTCCAATCGTGCCCACATCACCGGGATCACCGATCCAGAGGGCTGCATCAACGCCTTCATCATTCAGAAAGCCCAGTTCCATCGCATTGCCTGAATTGATCAGAACGATAACATTATCAAATGTCGCTTCTGCCTGTTCCAGCAAAGACTGTTCCGCGCTGTTCAGTTCCAGATAATGCTTGCTCTGATCCGGTGCATACGAGGTATTTTCAGCCATCGAAGTGGGCAAGTCATTGCCTTCACCGCCCTTGCGGGAGAACACGACCACAGCAGTATCCGAAAAATCCTTCATTGCTTCAAATGAGCAGTCTCCAGTATACTGGTACTCCACACCCATGTCCTTAGCCAATTCCTCGGTTGCAGGCAGTTCCGGGATGGAAAAATCAACAGAGAATGTATTTCCGCCTTCGTTGTTTTTGGGTCTGTAGAGATTGACCAGATTTTGATTCACTTCAAAACCTGCATCCGTAAAGGCTTTTACAAAATCTGTCCGGTTTGCAGTGTAGCTGCTGCCACCGGAACCCGTACCGCCATAAACCGGATTTGCGGAAGCATAGCCCAGAAGATTGATTTTTCGGTTTGTTCCTGCCAACGGCAGAGCGCCGTCATTTTTCAGAAGGACTGCGCCTTCCTCCTCGATTTTCTGAGCCACTGACAAACCATTTGCATAAGATGTTTTTTGCAATTCCGGGTCTCCATTCTGGCCAGGGAATGCCTTGTCCAGAGAACTGGGAAACACACCAAACATTGCTACATCTGCCACTATTCCAACTGCCAGTAAGAGTGCTGTAACAGCTGTCAGCAACTTTGTGAGCTTTTTGTTGTTCGGATCGCGCTTCATTGTGTTGTCTCCTCCATATTCTTTTATATTTTTTGGGCCGTACCCAACTGTGACCCATTATAACGGATATTTGCGCATCGTTATCATCTTTTGCACAATCTGTCGTTTTGGATACACAGTTTGCAAAAGTTACAATAAATTTTCAATTTTTATTGTGCTAATACACAAATATTGCAACATTGTATTTGTGCACCCTGCCAGACAACAAAAAAAACGGCAGGGGATACCTGCCGTAAAAATATTATTGCTTTTGGGGCAGCGGAAATAAGATCCGCAGGGTGCACCAGTTGTTTTCCCAGTGCATCGTCATGCTGCCGCCGTGCTGCCCGACGGTGGTGCGGACGCTTTTCAGGTCCGACCCCTGCTGCGGCAGACCGTCCGCATCCAGTGCCGGGGCGGCCTCTGTATAATGCTCGAACCGCAGCATGGCAAAGCCGCCCTGACTGTACACCGCCACCTTGATGAGCCGCTTTTCGGGGTCCGGCTCGGCGCGCACGGCGGCAATGGCGTTGTCCAGCGCCACGCCCACAATGGTGCACAGCTCCCGGATGGTGAGAAAGCCCAGCATCCTGCCGTCCGCTACGCTGGTGATGGTGATATTCTCCTGCTGGCATTCCATGGTCTTGGCGGTGAGCAGGGTATCCAGCACCGGGTTGCCGGTCTTGTTCTCGGCCTCGTACTGGCGGATGTTCTGCTCCATGGCGGCAATGGCGGCGTTCTGCTTGGTCTGATCCTGCTCCTCCCGGATGCGGGCGAGCTGGACTTTCAGCTCATGATACCGCCGATTGATGAGGTTGATGCCCTCCTTGCTGCGCTTGTACTGCTCGTACTGGCGGTGCAACACCTCGTCCATGGCGGCAAGCTCGCTGTGCAAAGCGTTCTCCTGCAGCTGCTCGTGCTGCACAGATAAGATCAGCACGCCGGAAAAATCCACTAGGGTGCGGATGGAAAAGATGCTCATATTGATCTCGCTGCCGGGCAGAAAGCCCAGATTGCTCACCGCAAAGGCAGTCAGCGCCAGCATGACCGCCGTCAGGGCGGCGCTGCCGCCGATCTGTAAGTGCCCGGCGGGCTGGGGACGGCGGTGCTGCAGATAGCACATAATGCCGAACAGCGCCCCATACACCAGCGCCAGCAGCAGCAAAGACAGCGGCTCCCATGGGCCGCGGGCGGGCCAGAGGGCGCAGTGCAGCTGCCACTCCACGCTGGCGGCAAGCTCTGCCAGAATAAACGCCCGTGCGCAGTGATACCCGGCTTCCAGCAGAGTAATGCTCCACACGCCCCATAAATATAAGTAAGAAAGCCCGATGGCCGTTACCATGCAGGGGATCCAGAGCCCGCCGGGCACATCGCCCGTCAGCCCCAGAAAGGCCGACAGCACCGCCGCCCACAGCAGGGTGATACCCCCGGTGACCGCTCTGGAAAAGCGGGGCGCAAGCGCCGGGGTGAACAGCAACACCGCCAGACACTCGGCAAGGGCGGTGTACAGCCGGGGGATATCCGGCAGCGCGGTCATGAGCCTTCACCTCCGATGTAGTCGGTCAGTGCGGCAAGAAAAGCCTTACGCTTGGGGCGGCTGACCTGCAGCTCGCAGGGGCCCACCTGCACGGTACTCTGCCGCAGCTCCCGCACCTGTGCCAGATTGACAAGGTAGCCGCTGTTGCAGCGGGCAAAGGGGCAGTCTGCCAGCTTTTCCTCAAAGGCCTTGAGGGCGCCGGGGGCGGAAAAATCGCCCTCATCGGTATAAAAGTGCACCCGGTGCCCCTCGCTTTCCAGATAATAGATGCTTGCGGTGTCCAGACGGCGCAGCCCGCCCTCCACCGGCACGGTCAGGTAGCGCTTTGCCCGCTTTTCCAGCCGGGCAACGGCCTTGAGCAGCTGCTGCGAAAAGGCAAAGTAGGGCACCGGCTTCAGCACATAGTCCAGCGCTCCCACCGAGTAGCCCCGGATGGCATACTGCGCCATATTGGTGATGAAGATCAGGATGACGTCTGCATCCATCTGCCGGATGCGCTCTGCCGTGGTCATGCCGTCCAGATGCTTCATCTCCACATCCAGAAAAATAATGTCGTAGACCGCGCGGTAATCCTCCAGAATGTCCACGCCGTCCGCAAAGACCGTCACTTCAAACTCTGTCCCGTACTGCCGGGTATACCGCCGGACATACTCCTGCAATACCCCCTGCACCTCCGCGTCGTCCTCTACGATCGCCACCCGGATCATAACCGCACCTCCCTTACCACACCTTTGTGGAACTGTTACGGCTCTATTATAGCGCAATCCCGTCCGGTTTGCCAAGGGGCACTCCGCAACAAAGGGCAGGGCAGCCCACAGCTGACCACCGTGGACGTCAACCCCTACCAGCTGGGCATGGAGGCTGCCAGCCAGACCATCAACCACATCGAGAACCCGAACCTTCTGGCCACAAAGATCATCGTGCCGCACAAGCTCATCCCCCGGGAGAGCTGCTGCCCGCCGGAGGAGCAGCGCTAGAAAGTGCTTTTTCAGCAAGACTGTGTCCGCTTCCGGAAGCTGCCGCGCAGCGCCTGATATGCCGCCCCCAGAGTAGACAGCGTAAAAAACGCTGCATCCTCCGGGGGTATTTTTATGCCCAAAAGGGCACAAAAGAATGCCCGCCCACCTGTGGAAAACCACGGTGAGCGGGCATTTTGCGTTTTATTGTTCGTGCCGCTGTAAAAGCATTCAGAGGGCGGTGGGCTGGGGTACCAGCCGGAAGAGCATTACGGGCAGCGCGCTGTTTGCAAAATCCAGCGTATAGATGAGCTTTCCGCGCTCTGTTTCAAACGGCATCTCCGTCTGTGTGCCGTCCGGGGCAATGCGCACAAGCGTTTTGCCTTCCAGCAATCCGGCGGGCAGCGCGAGTCTTACCCGACCGGTGGGCTGCGTCAGGCTGCCTGCGGTCTCAAATGCCACACTCAGGTATTCCCCATTCGTCCGTGCGGTCACATCCTCCGCAGAAAGGCTGCCGCTGTTAGCCCACGCCGTTGCCGCTTCGATCTTTTCCAGCTGCGCGGCGTTTTCTGCCTGCCCGCACACGGGGCAGAAGGTCAGCGCTTCGCCTTCCGCAGTGCGGAAAGTAAACTTCCGGCAATCGGTGCTGCCAGTGTGCGCACAGCCATCTCGCAGACAACTGGCGCTCTGAGAGCCGGTTCCGTTCGGGGACCATGCACCGAACTGGTGTCCCAGCTGATCGGTCGGGTTTGCGGTGTAGCTGTCTTTGCAGCGGCTGCAAGTAAAGATGGTATAGCCGTCTGTTTCACAGGTGGGATCTACGGTAACAGCCTGATAATCATGGTTCAGTGCGGGCAGTTCTGTATAGGTGGTATGGTCGCAGCGGGAGCAGGTTTCGTAGGCGTTCCAGCCCTTTTCCGTACAGGTGGGGGCTTGCGCGTCATGCTGCACCAAATCATGGTTCAGTGCGGGCAGCTCTTTGCGGGTGGTATAGTCGCAACGGGAGCAGGTTTCGTAGGCGTCCCAGCCCTTTTCCGTACAGGTGGGGGCTTTTGCTTCGTGCTGCTCCAAATCACGGTTCAATGCGGGCTGCTCCGCATAGGTGGTATGGTCGCAGCGGGAGCAGGTTTCGTAAGCGCTCCAGCCGGGTTCCGTACAGGTAGGAGCTTTTGCTGCGTGCTGCTCCAGAGCATGGTTCAGCGCGGGTATCTCTTTGCGGGTGGTATAATCGCAGCGGGAGCAGGTGTCGTAAGCATCCCAGCCCTTTTCCGTGCAGGTGGGGGCTTTTGCTGCGTGCTGCTCCAAATCATGTTTCAGCGCGGGCAGCTCTTTGCGGGTGGTATAGTTGCAGTTTTTGCAGGCTTCGTAGGCGTTCCAGCCGATTTCCGTACAGGTGGGGGCTTTTGCTGCGTGCTGCTCCAAATCATGGTTATTTGGGTCTTTTTCGCCGTATTCCCCACCACACGCCTCACAGACCGCTTTGGTGCTGCAGGTTGCTGTGCCACCGGTACAGCTTTTGGTCTCAGCTTCGTTGCAGTTGCTGCGCTTGCAGCTGCGGGTGTGCGTGCCGTCGTCGTTAGGCCTCCACGCGTCCCAGTCGTGACCGAGAATGCCATATTCCGACCAGCATAAGCGACAGATTTTGCCTGTGGTGCAGGTGGGGGTTTCGGTGCCGCCGGTATGATACGAAAACTGTTTATAAATGATCTCGTTCTCCGTGCGGCAGGTCCTGCATTTTATACGGATCTTATGATAGATTGGATCAGCATTTGATTGCCATACGTATCCGAGGATATCACAGGTTTTATCAGCCTTACATTGGATGCAGTACGTGAAGGCATAAGCTACTGCTTTAGCGTTTAACGCGATCCCCGGTATCAGGCACACCATTGCCAGCACCGTCAAACACCGGATCAGCCATTTTTTCATGTTGCTCCCTCCTTATCATCAAACCTTGTTATCCTTTCAGATCAAACTGCACGGACAGCGATGCAAGCACGGCATCTACCACCTTCCGCGCCTCGGCAAGCATATCGATCTCCGCCACAAAAGCGATGACCTGCTCGCGCTCCTGCGCGGGGACCTGCAGCGCACTCAGGCTCATGCTCAGATAGCGCCGTATTTTGCGCTCCAGCGTAAAGTAGGGGTCGCACCGCCGTGCCATATAGCCGCGCATCATGCCAGCCGTGCCCAGCTCCATCTCGTAGAAATCGCACTCGGCGCACCCGGGCAGATACGCGCTGAACGCCGCCTGCAGCTCCGCCGTGGTGCTGCGGTGGATGATCTCCGCCGTGGCGGGGAAGGTGTACGCCTCCACATAGATATCCCGCAGGTTCTCGCTCAGCTCGGTCACCGCCAGCTGCAAAGCCGTCTCCACCGCGTAGAGGTACACCGGCGAGGGGGCGTTTGCCGCCAGCGGCCTTACCGCGCCGAACTGCCTGCTGAACATCATGCCGATCAGCTCGGTCAGCACACCGTCCTTTGTGCGGAAGATATTCTGGAACGACCCGGCGGAAACATCTGCTTCCTTTAAAATTTCTGCAACCTTGGTGTTCGTGTAGCCTTTTTCCAGAAAAAGCCGGACACAGGCGGTCAGGATCCGCCGTTTTGCTTCTTTGCTGTCGTATCTGCGCGCCATTGGAAATCATCCTTTTCTATAATTGGTTTCTAACCCAATTATATATTGATTCCGGATTCAGTTCAAGTAGAACTTTCCGGGCGTATTTTGGGCAGTTTGACGAGAGAGCGCTTTCTGCGGGTGCGCATCCGGGCAAAACAAAGCGCAATGGACATTGCTGTTATCCGCTGCCGCAGCCAGACAGTTCGCGGCAGCAAAAAAGAGGCCACCGATCGGGGTGACCTCTTTTCAGCGTATTTTCAGCGTAAATCCCGCAGCAGGCGAACCCACCATCTCCATGACGGCTCTTTTGGAGTTGCTCTTTGCGTAAGATTGCAAGATAAATCTTATTTCTGACAGAAAGAGCCGAACCCGTGCAACGAGTCCGGCCCTTTCCGTGCTTTGGTTGGATCTTAAGCAAAGTTATGGTAAATGAAGAAGTTGGCTTTGGGAGTTTACAGCAGGCTCAGTGCTTCCTCGTCTGCCACAAGGATGCAGTCCGGATGCAGCTGCAGGATGCTGCCGGGGCAGGCAGGGGTCACAGGGCCGGTCACGGCGTCCTTGACGGCCTGTGCCTTGGCTTTACCGTTGGCTACCACCAGCACCTTGCGTGCCTGCATGATGGTCTTGATGCCCATGGTGTATGCCTGTTTGGGGACAAGGGCCTCGTTGCCGTCAAAGAAGCGCTTGTTGGCTTCGATGGTAGTGGGCGCAAGGTCGATGCAGTGGGTCTCCAGCTCAAAGGCTTCGCCCGGCTCATTGAAGCCGATATGACCATTGGGGCCGATGCCCAGCAGCTGCAGGTCGATGCCGCCCAGCTTGTGGATGATACCGTTGTAACGGGCACACTCGGCGGCGGTGTCCAGATTGGTGCCGTCCGGCAGGTTGGTCTTGGCCGGGTCGATATTCACCTTGCTGAACAGGTTCTCGTTCATGAAATACCAGTAGCTCTGGGGGTGCTCCTTGGGCAGGCCGCGGTACTCATCCAGATTGACAGTAGTGACCTCGGAGAAATCCAAATCGCCTTTGTTGTACCAGTCCACCAGTTGGGCATAAGTGCCCACCGGGGTGCCGCCAGTACACAGTCCGGCTTCATGATGACCTGTGCGGAGATGATGTTGGCCGCTTTGCGGGACATATCCTGATAATCTTTTGCGCGGATGATCTTCATAATAATGCTCCTTTTATAGTACTGTTACGCCTGCGTTCCGGCAGGCCTGTAAAAATTCTACGGGCAGCTTTCCGTCCGAGATCACAATATCAATATCGGACAGCCCGCAGATGTGGAATGTACTTTTCAGTCCGATCTTGGAGGAATCCAGCAGCACGGCTTTCTGCTCACAGCGGCGGAGCACGGTCTGCTTGAGCCGTGCTTCATCCTCCACGCCGCAGGTAAAACCGGTTTCCGGGCTGTAACTGGTCACGCCCAGCAGCAGATCAAAGTTGATGCCCTCCATCGTCTGGATGCTCTGTGCACCGCAGACGCTCATGCTGAACCGGTTCAGGCTGCCGCCCGGCAGGGATACATTGGGCTTTTCCAGCTTTGCCAGCTCCATGGCGCAGCTCAGGCCGCTGGTGTAGATGAGCATGGGCTGATCCGGGATGCACCGGGCCACTGCTGTGGCGGTGCTGCCGGAATCCAGAAACAGAGTGGTGTTGGGGCGCAGCAGAGCAGCGGCTTTTTCGGCAATGATCTGCTTTGCTTCGGCATTGCGGGCGGCACGGCGGCTCAGCAGGTCGTCTGTGCCTACCACCTGCTCCACCGACTTGACACCGCCATGCACCCGCACCACACGGCGGGCTTCATCCAGTGCTTTCAGGTCGGTGCGCAGGGTCATTTCCGAAACGGAAGGGAAAGCTTCCTTGAGCTGGGCAAAGCTAATGCTGCCTTTGCGGTTCACCAGCTCCACGATTTGATTGCGGCGTTGTTCCATGGGGGATTCCTCCTGTCTGCGTTTGTCCTGTCCCATGGCACGTTCTGCTTAGTCCTCCGGGTTGAAGTTTGCCAGCAGATATTCCTCTGCTTCCGGGCACCACAGGCCGTTGTGGGCATCCACGATGTCAGCCAGTGCGGTATAGCGGGGGTCGTTGTCCTGTTCGCCCTTGGCACGCAGATCGGTCAGGGCGATGAGGGGCATGGTCAGGTGGGTGTAGATCAGCTTTTTGCCGCCGGGGATCTTGGGCAGGTTGAGGGTGGTCTCGGCAGCGGCGTTCAGACCGCCGATGTGGGTGACCATCACAGCCGGATCGATGCGCTTAGCGGCGGTCAGTTCCAGCGACTCGATCATGTCGGCGGTATTACCGCCGGTGGTGCCCATGACATGGGTAGAATTGTAGTGCACATCGTAGAAGTTCATCTTGGCGCTGAACTGCTTGTCGGTGGGGCCTGCAAAGAAGTTCAGGCAGCCGTCACGACCCAGCACAGCACTGGACAGCTCCACCACCGGCGCGATGGGGGCGTAGCAGAACACATCATCAAAGCCGGTACCGCCGGTCAGCTCCCGCAGCTCGGCAGCGGGGTCTGCCATGTTGGCGGTGTTGACGAAGTACAGGTCGATGCCGTCCTTCTCCTTGACCTCCTTCGGGGGGAAGAGGGACTCCGCACGGGCCAGACGATCCTCGTTGATATCGGTGACCACCACCATGCCGGGGCGCACATCACGGTGCAGTGCGTAGGTCAGAGCACCCAGACCCATGGGGCCTGCACCGGCCAGAATCGCCAGCTTGCCACCCTTCTTGATACCCATATCGTGATGGTACACACCCATCTTGGTGTGGTAGGCGGCGTTGAAAGCACCGATGGAGCAGCTCATAGGCTCGGCCAGAGAAGCCTCGTAGTAAGCACGGCCCTTGTACTCCAGCAGGCAGCCCAGTTCCATGACCTCGGCAGGGATGATGCAGTAGGTGGCGTCGCCGCCGAAGAACTCGTAGGAGTAGCCGGGGCTCCACATGGTGCCCTTGTAGTTCAGGGCGGGCTGCAGGGTGAACTTCATGCCGGGCTTGAACTTGTCCTGATGCGCCTTGCCCACCTTGACGATATCACCGGCGAACTCGTGACCCATGATGGCGGGGTGCTCGGCTACATCCGGATGCACACGCTTGTGCGCAGTGCCTCCATCAGCCGGGGCGTTTCGATCAGCTGCCCGCTGACATTCTGCATGACCTCCA
>OHJU01000870.1_pt1 | contig 15300 bp, 20 predicted proteins | sample 1568711 | NCBI WGS metagenome assembly OHJU01 (sample SAMEA3879574, study PRJEB24766) | human gut metagenome | biome: human-associated habitat; feature: feces | place: USA | collected 1985/1987 | reverse complement strand
TTTAGGTGTAATTATGGTTTGCCATTAAAGCTGGACAACGGATTAACTATCAATATGGTCATGACCACTGATGGTCAAGTATTGTGGTCTCCGGACCCGTACTTTGAACGTATTGACGGATAGTGCATCTTAGAGAAGCCCTACATACTTCGGTATGTGGGGCTTTCCCTTTTGTAAACAAAAAAAAAGAAGCATGAATTTATATATTCATGCTTATCTATATTTTATATTTCAGAAACCATTCTTCTTATTCTCTTATTAATTAAATTAAATCCTAAACTTTCATAGAACTTAATTAACTTGTCATTTTTAGCTACCAAAGAAACTTTTTCATAACCTTTTCTTTTTGCCATTTGGCTAATTTTATCAATCATAACCTTAGCATATCCATTTCCTCTAAATTCCTTTTTTATAGCTATATTTGATATATAAAATTCATCATCTTCACATTCTCTAAATAAGAAATAGTCTCTTATTGATGAATAAATATATCCTAATTTGTTTAAAAATCCTTTCTGAATTTTTACTACTTTTTTCTCACTATTAATTGTTAACCTGTCAATATCTTTACCATCAATTAATAATGCCATACCAATCAACTTATTGTCTTTCCTTGCAACAATAAAGTTTTTTAATGAAAATCGGTTATTTTTAATCTTCATTAAATGTTCTAATACTTGTTTTCTTTCTTTTTCAGAACCATATCCCCATTCGAGCTCTGGTTCTGGCTCTGTAATATAAATTAATTCTGTAATTTCCTTGATGTCTTTTCTAGTTGCCTTTTTAAGAGTAATACTACCCGAGGCACTTTCCATTTTAAACACTCTCCAATTCTTTTTTCTTTTTCGTGTTTTTATTAGACTGATAACACATAATCAGCTTTTATAAAGTCTCTTATGTGAATTTGATAACCACTCTCCTTGTGTATTTTTTATATAATTGTTAGCAATTATATGCTTATATTTTAACATATTCTATAATAATTTTCAACTTTCAGCCTTTATTATGTCTGCAAACTCAAGTTTTATAACTTTACTTAAATCTTGAGCATTCATCTCTACTTGATATCCTATTTTCCCTGCACTAAACATTATCGTATCATATTTTCTTGCAGTTTCATGAATTACAGTTTTAAATTGTTTTTTCATACCTATTGGAGAACATCCACCATGAATATAACCTGTAAGCGGTAATAATTCCTTAGATTTAAGCATTTCTATACTTTTTTCATTTACTGCTTTTGCAACCTTTTTTAAATCTAGTTCTTCTGCAACAGGAACTACAAAAACATAATGTTCACCAGTTTTTCCGAACTGTAACTAAAGTCTTAAAAGTTCTGTTATAGTCTTCTCCTAGGAAATCAGCAACTTCTACTCCACTTATAGCTTTTGATGGATCATAAGTATGTTTTGTATAAACTATTTTATGCTTATCTAATATCCTCATTACATTTGTTTTTTCTTCCATTTTATCACCTAATTACATTTTTATTATTTTTTCCCAAGGTAAATAATCTTTTCCGAAATGTCCATAATTAGTAGTTTTAGCAAATATAGGTTTTTGTAAGTCCAAATATTTTATAATTCCATTTGGAGTCAAATCAAATTTTTCCTTTATTTTATTAATAATCTCCTCTTCTTCTATCTTATTTGTTCCAAAAGTATTTACATATATAGATAAAGGTTCTTCTATTCCAATAGCATAAGATAATTGAATTTCGCATTTATCAGCATATCCATTTGCAACAATATTTTTTGCTATATGTCTTGCTATGTATGCAGCAGATCTATCAACTTTTGTAGCATCTTTTCCAGAGAAAGCACCACCACCATGTCTTGCATATCCTCCATATGTATCTACAATAATCTTTCTTCCTGTAAGTCCTGTATCGCCTAAAGGTCCACCAATGACAAATCTACCTGTTGGATTAATATAAATTTTTGTATTTTCATCAATCATGTCTTGTGGAATCACTTCATCTATTACATATTTCTTTACATCTGCTTTTAATTGTTCCATACTAATATTAGCTAAATGTTGTGTAGAAATTAATACATTTTCTATTCTTTTTGGAGTCTCGTCTTCATATTCAACAGTTACTTCTGTTTTTCCATCTGGTCTTAAATATGGTATTATATTTTGTTTTCTAACATCTGTTAATCTTTTAGATAATTTATGTGAAATATATATTGCATATGGCATATAATTTTCTGTTTCATTTGTTGCATATCCAAACATAATACCTTGGTCACCAGCACCACCAATATCCACTCCAAGAGCAATATCATTACTTTGTTTAGTAATATTTATATCTATATCACAAGTTCTATAATCAATATCAGTTTCGCTATTATCAAATCCAATTTCTTTTATAGTATCTCTTACGATTTTTTCTATATCTAAATTAGCTTTTGAAGTTATTTGACCAGCAATTGTAATCTTATTACTAGAAGCAAATGTTTCAACTGCTACTCTTGAATTTTCGTCTTGTCTTAAGCATTCATCTAATATCTTATCTGATATATAATCACATAATTTATCTGGATGCCCTTCTGTTACACTTTCTGAACTAAAATAATACTTTCTCATATTAATACCCCTCTTTATATTTTTTTATTACAAGCTTTAAACACAAAAGTATAGCCACCATGCTTTAATGGTGACTATACTAAACATTTATATAAAATTTCTTCTAAATTACTTGTGTCAACTACCGATTCTATACATGCATCTAACATATTTTTTGGAGTTGTTTTAGTTAAATCTAATTCGTATCCATTTTTAACAGCGAGCTCCCTTATAAACTCTCTTATTGCCCTACCATTACCTTCTCTAAATGGGTGCAGAACATTTAATTCTGCCATATAATATGCTAGTTTCTTCGATAATTCTTCCTTAGATAATCCTTGTAAATAATTTTCTTCTTTTAATTTATCCAATAATTTTATTAATTCTTGTTCTATATATTCCCATTCTGCAAATCTAAAGTTACCTTTTGCAATATTTTCACTTCTAAATAATCCTGCAAAATCATATATATCCTCAAACAGGAATTTATGAATTCCTACAAAATGATGAATATCAAAATTACCTGTTATCTCTTTTTGTCTTAATATAAATAATTTTGCAACAACTATTTTTCTTTCATAATCATATAATTTTTCTTTATCTTTTATATTTAATTTATTTTTTAGTATATCTGTATTTTCATAACAGTATATAGAATTCCTAGCTTCATATAGATCATACATAAAACCAGCCCCTTATAAAGACATTTTCTTTATTTTATTTATCATATCCTGTTCTGTTATTTTTTGTTCCTGATAATCTCTTAATAAAGATATGTCCTCTTCTGTTACATACATATCTTCTATAGCTAAATCTTGTTTTAAATTTTCTATATCAAATTTAAATTTTTTCTCATTAAACATAAATTTTCTCCTTACACCATACTACCTTTTTATTATACCACATTTTGGCGAAAATATCAATATTTTTGGCTTTAAATGACAACAAAAAAGACTGTAAAAACTACAGTCTAATTTCTATTAAATCCTATGTATTTTGATTTTCTAAAGAATGCTAAAATTGCTTCGAATATTGGTCCTAATATCCATAGTCCAAAACCAAATCCAATTCCTTTTCCAAAACCTTCTGCTAATGTAAATTTAGTATAAATATTTATAATTATTAATGCAAACCAACCTACTATTGGTACTAGTAATAACAATAATACCCATGGTGATACATCACATATTTTATACATAACAACATCTCTATATATTGGTATTAGTGCTGCCCAACCATGTTTTCCAGCTTTTTTATAAATTCTCCATCTAACAATAATATTATAAATTATAAGTACAACAATTATCCACATTATAGTCTTTACTACTGTAAAAGCCATTATTAAATTTACACCTAAAGATATTTTATCTGTTGTACTCATATCTTGCTGAATGTTATTTAATATTTCTGTTGGTGTTGCTCCATTTTCTAATTGTTGTTGTATTTCATCTATATTAATATCTTCTGAAAGAATCTTATTTAATTGTTTTGCATCAACAGATCTTAACACACTAGTTCCAGAATCTATAACATTTTCGCTTATTCCTTGTTCTGTTAATAATTCTTTATTTTCTTCGATTGCTGTTGCAATTTCTTCATTACTATATTTTTCACTTAACTCTTTATATGCTTGTAAAACATCATAAATATCTACATTTCCTTCTGAACTTGACTGTATTAAATCTTTTATATCATCTAAATTATTAACTTCTACTGTATTATCTGCTTTTGTAAATGTCATACATAAACTTATTACTATAAATAAAATTATACTTGTAATTATCTTTCTTTTCATTTGCTTATTCCTTTCTTTACTATTCTTCGTTTACATCTAAAATTGAAAATAACTCATCATTATTTAGTTCTTTTATATTAATAACAACTGAAATCCCAACTACATTTCCACCTAATTTTTCTATCTCTTTTTTTAATGTTTGAACTGTATTTCCTGTTGCATAAATGTCATCTATAATATAAAAATTCTTATCTTTATATTCCTCATTATTTATTAATTTAGGTAATTCCAATTCATCTTTGCCATATTCTTTAACATATTCGAATGTGGTTTGAACTGTAGTAGGTGGTAATTTTCCTTTTTTTCTTACTGGAATAAAACCAAGTTCCATTTTTTCTGCTACTGGACATCCGAAGAAAAATCCTCTGGATTCTGGTGATACAATGTATTGTACATTTTTATTACTAATTTCTTTTACAAAAATATTAGTAATTTCTTTATAAATTTCTGCATCTAGTAATAATGGTACTATATCTAAATACTCCATTCCTTTTATAGGAAAATCTTTTTCGGTTCTTATACAATTATCGTTTTCTAAAAGATTTTTTAATATTTTCATTACATCACTTCTTTCCAAAAAAGATAATCTATACAAATATAATTAAACTATATTTTTTATTTTTTCGCAATAGTTTTACATTTTATTTAATAATTCTTTAATAAATTTCCATATCTTTTTTGTAGAACTTATAGAAAGTCTTTCACTTGGGCAGTGTACGTCAAATGTATTTGGTCCTATACACACATATTCACAGCTCGGTTTTTTATTAATAAAAAATCCTCCTTCTACTACTCCTTGTGATACAATCTCTTCCATCTCTTCATTATAAAGTTCTTTATATACCTTTTCACATTCACTTGCTAAAGTATTTTTTTTTCTCTTTGGTACACCTTTTAAGGTTTGATTCCATACTATTTCTATGTCATATTTTTTTATTAAACTTTCTAAATTTTCTAAGTATTCTTTTTCGAATTCTGGTACATTACTTCTTTCTGAAAATTCTATCTCTATGTCATTTTCATTTGTTTTAACTTTTGCCATATTACCTGATTGCAATACATTTCCTTGCTCATCTTTCTTTATAGCTCCACTTTGAAATTCTTCAATGAAATCTATTATTTTATTGCTATTTTCTTTATTTATTACCTCTGTAATTTCTTCATCCTTATTTAATTCTATTTTTACATCTTTTCCATAAAATTCTTTTTGTTTAGTTATTTCTTTTATTATAATTTCTTCTGCTTTTTTGTTTTCTGTAACAAATTTAACAGACACCTCTCTTGGAATAACATTTACTTGGCTTCCACCCGTTATGTCTACTAGCTGGACATCTTCCAATTTTTTTAATATTTCTATTGCTAATTTTATCGGATTTCCTCTTGTTTCATCACCTATATTCCCACCAGAGTGACCTCCTTTAAAATTATCATATATTAATTCAAAGACTGGCTTAGCTGTTTCTTTTCTTGTAAAATTTACTTTTCCTTTCCATTCATTACATTCTGCTGAACTAATTAAAATTTTTCCTTCTTTTCCATTATCTAATGAAATTATTCTATTACTTTCTATGTTAGCTAAATCTAAATTTATCGCACCTAACATTGTCGTTTCCTCTTCTGAAGTAAAAATACATTCTAATTTAGGTGCTTTTATCTTTTCACAATCCAACACAGCTAATATAATTGCAACACCTATTCCATTGTCTGCTCCAAGTGTTGTTCCTTTTGCTTTTATGAAATCCCCCTCCACATATAACTCTAGACCATCTTTAGAAAAGTCATGATTACTCTCAGGTAGCTTTTCACAAATCATATCTGTATGCGCCTGCAATGCAATGGCAGGACTATTCTCTTTTCCTAATGAAGCCTCTTTTTTTATTACTATGTTTCTATAATTATCTGTGTAATATTCTAAATTTCTTTCTATTGCAAATTTCTTCAAGTATTCAACAACTTTATCCTCTTCTCCTGACCTTCTTGGAATTTTACTTATCTCTTCGAAGAACCTCATTACTTTACATGGTTTTAATCCTTCTAACATATTTATCTCTCCTTATTTTAAATATCTTTTTAAAAATTCTTTTGTTCTTTCTTTTGTAGGGTTATCAATTACTTCTTCTGGTTTGCCTTGTTCAATAATCTCTCCGTTGCTCATAAAGATAACTCTATCTGCAATTTCTCGTGCAAAACTTATTTCGTGTGTAACAATAACCATCGTTCTCTTTTCACTCGCAAGTTGTTTTACAACTTTTAAAACCTCTCCTACTAATTCTGGATCAAGCGCACTAGTAGGTTCATCCATAAAAATAATCTTTGGATTTATTGCAAGTGTTCTCGCAATAGAAGCTCTTTGTTGCTCTCCACCTGATAAATTACATGGGTATTGGTTTATTTTTGCTTCTAGGCCCATTCTCGTTAAAATTTTAATGCCTTCTTTTTCTGCTTCCTCTTTCGATTTTTTTAAAACATGTATCATTGCTTCAGTTACATTTTCTAAAACAGATAAATGAGGAAATAAATTAAAATTTTGAAATACCATCCCACATTCTAAATTCATTTTATTTAGAATTTCTTTATCAACATATACAACTTTGTTGTTCTTTTTATTGTATTTTTTAGGCAATTTATTAGCTGTTTTAATTTCCTTTATCATAGGTTCTCCACATATTTTTATGTTTCCACCATCTATTTTTTCTAATTGGTTTATACATCTTAAAACTGTAGATTTACCAGAGCCAGAAGAACCAATTATTGCTAATACTTCACCTTCATTTACAGAAAAAGAAACATTTTTTACTGCATAATTATCTCCAAATCTTTTTACCAAATTTTCGATTTCTAATATTTTATTCATTCTTCTCGCTCCTTTCTTAAGTTATAGTATAATAACTATATTTTTTCTCAGCTTTGTTAAATGCATAAGTAATTATTGTACATAAGACTAAATACATCAATCCTGCCACACATAATGGCAAAATAGAAAATTGATAACTTGCTTGTTTTTGTGCTAATGCAAAGATTTCTGTAATTCCTATTATTTGTGCTAATGAAGTAGTCTTAATTAAAGATATTACTTCATTTGACATAGCTGGTAATATTCTTTTTACAATCTGTGGAAGTAATATTCTAAAAAAAGTTTGTGTTTTGCTAAATCCTAATGTAAAAGCTGCTTCTTTTTGTCCTTTCGGTATACTTAAAATTCCACTTCTAAATATTTCTGCAAAATATGCTGCATAGTTTACTACAAAAGCAATTATTATTGCTACAAACCTGTCATAAGTTACCTTAAACAAATAATATGGTGCAAAATATATAAAAATTATTTGTAACATCATTGGTGTTCCCCTAATAATTAATATATACACCTTTATTAGTGTTTTAACTATTCTATTTTTTGAATTTCTGGCAACTGCAACTAGTATTCCTGCAGGAATTCCTAAAACTAATGTAAGCAAAAAAATTAATAGAGTTGTTCCCAGTCCTTCTGATAATATTTTTAATAAATTTAAAAAGTTTTCCATCTTTTCCTCCTTTCGGTTTACAGCTCCGGAGTTAGGGACAGTCTAGAATTTAGAAATGTTTCCTGTGCACCGGGATTTGGGCGTTCCTTGGGTCCGGAATTTGGGGACGTTCCTCGGGATTTTGGGACGTTCCTAAAATCCCTTTTTTATTTTTTAATTAATTAAATTTCTAAATAAGAAAAAATCACCATCCAAAAATTCCTAAACTGTTAAATCTGCTCCAAGCCATTTTTCTGATAATTCTTTTAATTTTCCTTCTGCTCTTAATTCATTTAATGCATTTTCTACTTTATCTTTTAAATCTGTATTTCCTTTTTTAAATGCTATAACCATTCCTTTTGATTCTTCACCTATTCCAATAGCATCAAATGTTTTAAAATCTTTGTCTTGATTTTGTATAATATAATTTCCAGAAATTTGACTCATATAAACTGCATCTATGTTTCCTATTTCTAAATCCATAAGAGCTGTTAAATAATCTGTATATCCTATTACTTCATCTAACTCCTTACCATATTCAGATTCACTTAATCTCTTTTCTTGTACAGAACCACTCTGTACACCAATCTTTTTCCCTTTTAATTCATCTTGATTTGTATAACTTGAATCACCTTTTACAACAAACATTGATTTATCCTTAACATATGGATTACTTAATGTCATTGCCTCATTTCTTTCTTCTGTATATCCAAAACCATTCCATATGCAATCAATATTTCCTGAATCCAATTCTTGTTCTTTAGCTGCCCAAGATATTGTTTGAACTTCTAATTTCATACCTAATTTATTACATACCTCTTGTGCTAAATCTATGTCAAAACCTACTAGTTCGTTATTTTCGTTTCTGTACCCCATTGGTGGAAAACTATCATCCATTCCTAATACAAATGTATTGTCTTCTTCTTGAGTATTTTTGTTAAATGCAATTGCCACTCCTATAATTGCAATTACTAATACAACTCCTACAATAATTAAAATTTTCTTATTCATATCATTTACCTCCATTTTTAATTTAATAAGGTTTACACCTTTATTTATTTTGAAGACCTTTTCGTTAAAATGTCGCGACCAATTTTAACAAGTACGAAAAAAAGACCTTAAAGATACATTTTTAGTACCTTTAAGGTCTTCTTAAACAATAAAGGCACAAGCAGTTAAAGCCTGTGCCTAATAGACACAAGCTTACCTGTGATGATGATTTAATCCTTTATTGTTTAATATATTTCTCATAAAAAGCTCTCCTTTTTTATTGTGTAATAGTATATAATGTTTTTTTAGCTCAGTCAATACCTTTTAATTATTTTTGTAAATTCTTGGAACTCTCCCACCTATTTCGCATAATATTTCATAAGGTATTGTTTCTAAGTGTTTTGCTGTTTCTTCTATATGTTTATTATCTTTTAAAATTTCTACTTCATCATATAAATGTACTTTTTCATCAATTTCTACAAATAGCATATCCATACAAACATTTCCTACAATTTTGTATTTGTTATTATTTATATAAACATATCTTCCTGTATTTTTTCTAATTATTCCATCTGCATATCCCACAGGAATTACACCTATTTTTGTATCTTCTTCTGCCTTAAATATTCCATTATATCCTACAACTTCGCCCTTTTCTAAATTATGAATTTGAACTACTTCACTAATTAATTTTACTGGTGAGTCTAATTCAATTTTTTCAGAAAATCCATACATAATTATTCCTAATCTGCATCCATTGGTTTCTACTGGCTTTTTATAGTTTGTTAGTGCTTCACTTGCTGAAATGTGAATAATAGGAACTTTGGAAATATCTATTTCTTTTAATAAATTCTCAAAAAGTTCTATTTGCTTATTATAATCTGTTTCTTTTGATGCATTATATATATGTGTAAAAATTCCTTCTACATCTATATTATTATTTATACACTTATCATATAAACCTTTTAAATTTTTATTTATTCCTAACCTATTCATTCCTGTATTTATCTTTATATGGGCTTTTAATCCATGTAAATTTTGAGCTAGTATTTCTTCTAAACAATCTTCTGAATGAATTGTTATTGTTATATTATATTCTATTGCTTCTTTAATGTGCTCTTTATTTATATGACCTAATACTAATATTGGAATACTTTTAAATTTTTTTCTTATTGCAATTGCCTCTTCTAACGTTGCTACTGCTAAATAGTTACATCCAGCATCAATTATTGTCTTTGTAACAGCTAAGCTTTCGTTATCTAATCCATAACAATTTGCTTTTACAACTCCAAAATAATATTTATATGTCGGATAATTATTTATTATTTTTTTTACATTATTTTTTATCTTTCCTAAATCAACTTCTAAATATGTATTTCTCGAAAATTTCATACTTACACCTCTTTTATATTATTATATTCATAATATTCTCCTTTTTGATAAATATATATTTAATAAATTAATTTGTCAAAATTAATTTTATCATTCAATTTTTAAATTTCATTTATTTTGTTAAGATTATACATGGCAATAAAAATGGCAGGAAGCCTAATATAACTTTCCTGCCACTTTCATTTCTGTGTTAAGCAAAATATATAATCTTTGTTTTCCTGGGTTTAACTTCTTTTATAGGTAACTTTCCAAGTATGTGAATATTGGTAATAGTCTTTTCTACATTTTCTATCCACTCTAGAAAAATTGAGTTGTATTCATCCTGTTCAGTTAATTCAATTCTCTCAACTTCCTTTAGTGTCTGCTCTCTACCCACTCTGGTAAGCCATTTATCACCTTGTTTTACAAAGATTTGAAATCCTTGCACGAGATTTTGGTCATATTGCTCAAACAAAATCGCCGCCATTTTTGCATCATTTTCATTTTCTACCGGAACATATTTCAGCTCCGTCTGTATAAATTCTTTAATATCTGCTACCAATACGTTGAACATCCCTTCTGTAATGTCCTTTGGTAAGTATGGTGCACACATGATGTTAGTGGTTATACCATACCACATTTTGAAAACTTTGCCTATTTTATTAAGCTCTCTCCTGTCACTCCACCGTTTTTTTAATTTTTCTAGTGTATACATTTCTTCTACCTCCTGCCTTCTGGCTTATGTTAACAGAAATATTATACCATAATATATAATTAGATTTCAAATTCTTGTACTTCACAATTATGTAAGCAATAATTAATAAGCTTACCATCTTCAGGAATTCCTTTAAAATAACAATTTATAGCAATACTTACGCCACCATGTGTTACTAATAAAACATTTTTATCTTTATATTCTTCCTTTATTTTATCTAAAAAATTTGAAATTCTACTGTTAATATCTTGGATAGTCTCTGCTTTTTGGTATTTTTTGGTTACATTATAATCCCAAAATTCATCAAACTTTATTTTTTCGCCTTCAAATTCCCCAAAATTTCTTTCAATTATCTGATTATCAAATATAATTGGAATATTTCTTCCCTCATTTATTATTTCTGCTGTTTGTTTTGCTCTTTTTAATGGTGAACAAATTATTAAATCTATCTCTACATTCTTTAGTTCTTCTTTAGTTTGTTTGGCTTGCTTAATTCCAACTTCATTCAATTCAATATCTGTTCTTCCCTGTGTTTTTCCTTGCACATTCCAATCTGTTTGTCCATGTCTTGTTACATAAATCTTCATTTTTCCTCTCCTTTATATTCAAACTTTATAGATAAAATTATAGTTTATTTATAGTATTATGTAAAATACAAAATATTCATTCAGGTATAACTATAAATTATATTTTAAATCTTATATAAGCTCTATCATCATAGCTTTCTTGATTTTTTACAAATCCTCTTTCATACAAATATTCTTTATAACATAATGGATCTTCTTCCTCTACATGTTTATTATATTCTTCACATTCTTTTAATGTAGCAAATATTTTTCTATATCCATCTGTACAAAAAGCAATTTCAATTACATCTTTTGGTATATCTACTATTTTTATAAGCTCCATATCTAATTTATTAAATCCATCAATAGATACATAATCATATCTACCGTAAAATCTCTTATTTCTAATAAGTGGTTGCCTTTTGGTTGTTTCATCTATAAATTTTCTAGTTATATCATCTTCTAATAACTCATCTTCTGTATATCCAGTCTCTAAAAGATATTCTATTAGTATTTTTCTAAGTTTTGCATACATAATATCTACTTCAAGTTCATTATCAATTGTATTATTACCATATAATGCTTTGCAATCACCTATCATCCAAATTTGATTATAAAATTTAGAATATATCACTACTGAAGCAGCAGGTTGTTTTCTCGGATCATCTTTTATTAAATCATATATTTCTTCTTTTTTATATTCCTCTAATATCTTTTCATTTAAATAATTAATAGCTTCTTCACAACTATATTTTTCTGGTATTGTAGGTATAATATTTTTCAAAATATTAGAAATAATTTTACCTAAGGCTTTACCTTTAATAGAATTTTCTTTGGATGTAACTCCATCAATTACTGCAATAAAGTTTTCAGAAACTACTATTGCATCTTCGCATAGCTCTTGTTTTTTATACTTTCCTTTTATAAATTCTTCAATTACTTCCATATTTTACTCCTCTTCCATATTGTCATTATAGAATTTATTTCTACAATACTTTTTAGCCAAACCACCTTTGCTTGTTTCCCTATAATGGCTTCCTAAGTCTTTTCCAGTTTCATACATTGTTTCGACAACTAAATCAAATGAAATTTTGCTATCTTTATATAAAAGTGATGCCATATTAGCTGAATCTATTGCTCTAATTGCTGCTACTGCGTTTCTTTCTATACAAGGTATTTGTACATATCCATAAATAGGATCGCAAGTTAAACCTAAATGATGCTCCATTGCTATTTCTGCTGCACATTCAATGACATCTATTGAATGCCCTTTTATATATGCATATGCAGCTGCCGCCATTGAACAAGCAGTTCCAATTTCGGCTTGACAACCACATTCTGCACCACTAATTGAAGCATTTGTCTTTACTAAATTTCCAATTAATCCAGCAATAGCTAAACCTTCTAATATTTTAGCTTCATTAACATTTTCTTGTTTATATAGATAATATAATACTGCTGGTAAAACCCCTGATGCACCACATGTTGGTGCTGTTACAATCATTCCACCTGATGCATTTTGCTCACTTGTAGCATATGCATATGCTGTTAACAGTCTAGTCCTTTTTAAGTCTACAGTTTCATTTTCTAATTCTTTACTGTATAACGTTTTTGCTTTTTTGGGTATCTTTAATCTTCCTGGAATTAAACCTTCTTGTTCTAATCCCTCTTCTAACGTTTTTTTCATAGTCTGCCACACTGTTTTTAAGTATTCGTTTAAATCTCTATCTTCCTGTGTATATACATACTCCAATAATGAAATATTCTTTTCTTTACAATTATTTTTTATATCAGTATATGTTGTAAAATCATATATATCTTGTTCTTTCTGGAAGTCCTCTCCTTCTATTTGTATACTTCCTCCACCTATTGAATAGGCTCTAAATTTGCCTAATTCTTCTTCATTTTTTAATGCTATTAAATCCATTGTGTTTGGATGTTTTATTTCTTTTATTTCTTTATTAAAAATTATTTCTACATTACTTGGTTTTAAAGCTTCTAAGATTATTTTATCAGTTAGATGTCCCTTCCCTGTAAACGCTAGTGAACCATATAATATGATTTTATATAAGTCTGCAGTTGGGTATTTTTCTTTTAATAATAATGCTGCTTTTTTTGGTCCCATAGTATGTGAACTAGATGGACCATTTCCTATTTTATATAATTCTTTTATCGATTTCATACGTCTTCTCCTTTGCACAGTAAGTATAACATACTTTATATTTTTAAGCTATCTCTATTTATTTTTCCTCTAATTTTACAAATTATGTTAATTATAGTATAATTATATTTAGTACTTGAAAGGAGCAGTTGAACATGGACACAAATTCTAAAAGAGAAGATATCATTCGGAGGTTAAATGAGTTTAAACAAGACCCTGAACTTAGGGCTTTTGGGCCACTATTTGATGAGATGCTTAACAATATTGACATCCCCGAATTTGATGTGCAGGAATTTGACAGAATATTTACGCAGTGTTTATACAATAACACCGTTAATTTTCTGGCTGAAGGAGCATATATCAATTCCGCTATGCATACTCGTCATAAAAAGTGGTACAAATATGAAAATTAATTCTCTTTTAAAGGCTGTAAGATTTGCATCTTACAGCCTTTAGTCCGTTATATCTCAAAATAATATATTTTCTCATTATTAGTTAATGTTTCTAAATATTTTGCTTCAAACTTTTCATAATAATTATCTAATGTCGTTTTTAAATAAAGTCTTTTAAATCCTCTTGATTTTGCCTCTTTTAAAATTGCATCATTTAAAATCTTTGAATACCCATTTCCTCTATACTCTTTTTTTACAAACATAGTTGCATACCAAGGTGATAAATTCTTTCTTTCGTCACAATCATGTTCAAATATAGATATAAAACCTATCAATTCATCATTATCGAGTAAAATTAATTTACAATAATTTTTATTGTCTAAGTTGTTTTTTATATTTTCTATTTTTCTTAATATTTTTTGATTAAATTCTGCTTGAGTATTACATGTTTTGCCCCATTCTTTTTGTGTTAGTATTGCAACTTCTTTTAAATATTCTTGTTTATCTTTAATATTATATATTTTTAACATGAGTTCTCCTTAGAAATTTTTACTCATCTTATCATAGTTAAAATTTATTTTCTAGAAACATGAAAAAAAAGTCCATTTTTATGGACTTTTTTCTTATGGCTCCTCTTGTTGGACTCGAACCAACGACCTATCGGTTAACAGCCGAGCGCTCTACCAACTGAGCTAATGGAGAAATTATAAACTGGCGACAACCTATTTTCTCAGCAGGGTAACCCGCAAATATCGTCGGCACAATAGAGCTTGACTTCTGTGTTCGGGATGGGAACAGGTATTGCCTCTATGTTATCGTCACCAGAAAAGTGTTATGTACTTGTATAATAGCACACTCAAAAATACATAGAGAGATAAATTGTAAACCAATATATATTAGTGGTTAAGCCCTCGATTTATTAGTATTGGTCAGCTCAATACATTACTGTACTTACACCTCCAACCTATCAACCACATAGTCTTTATGGAATCTTACTACCTTACGGTATGAGATATCTTATCTTAGGGTGGGCTTCACACTTAGATGCTTTCAGCGTTTATCCCTTCCATACTTGGCTACTCAGCCATGCCACTGGTGTGACAACTGATAAACCATCGGTATGTCCATCCTGGTCCTCTCGTACTAAGGACAGCTCCCTTCAAATATCTTCCGCCTGCGACAGATAAGGACCGAACTGTCTCACGACGTTCTGAACCCAGCTCGCGTACCGCTTTAATGGGC
>OHJU01000842.1_pt1 | contig 15720 bp, 13 predicted proteins | sample 1568711 | NCBI WGS metagenome assembly OHJU01 (sample SAMEA3879574, study PRJEB24766) | human gut metagenome | biome: human-associated habitat; feature: feces | place: USA | collected 1985/1987 | reverse complement strand
CTTTCAGCTTTCCGCCGATCCCGCGTTCAAGGCCTTCGCCAGCGGCAATGTGCTGGAGATAGAGATCAAGCCCGTAGCGGAGGCGGAAAAAAAGAAAAAGAAGAATGAAAAACCCAAGTATCAGGTCACGGCGAACGCCTATGACGACTACTGCGAGGGCAAGCTGACTGCTGACGGCCTTACCCCTACGCTGGACGCGGATAAGTGCGACGTACTGCTTATATCAGGCGTTATGGATTCAGACATAGCAGCCGAGATGTTTATTAAAGACATAGTCGATAAAAACATCTCCGCCGTCCAGGAGGAGTGGACCATAATAGAGGCGGATAAGCATAAGCTGCCCCAGTATGACGATACGCTTGTATACAAAGCCGCTTACTCCCAAAATGTTCTGCGCAGCACGGATGGCAATGTGGAGAGCGCAGAGGTGCTCATACCCGATGGGTGGTATCTGACACAAATACCGAAACGCGCGGGAGGCGGCGCACTTTATACAAAACGTATAAAGGAAAAGGACGCTTCGGGCGACTATACCGGCGAAAGACTGTACATAAGAAATGATGACGGCACATCTGAGGAATTCATGGACTATGGCTTCGAAACCATAGAGAGCGCGGAGTTTTCTCCCGATGGAAGAAAGCTTGCGCTGCTTGAGCGGGCGGCGGAAGCTACCAACCTTTACATAATAGACGTGGAGGCCGAGGAGGTGCTGACCGACCTTACAGATGTGGGCTTTGGCGACTCGGTAAGCGCCTATACGTGGGACGATATAGGAACTACGATTTACGCCGTAAGCGGCACGGATTCCATGACCATACATCAGTACGACTTTGACGTACCCGATGAGAGCAAGCGCCATTCCATAGTGGAAAAGAACGGCGCGGATGAGGGCAGCATAGCCTTTGCAGACGGGCGCATATACTTCGTACAGGGTGACATGGAGAACGGCGATATGATATACAGGGTAAAGTGCGACGGCGGTGTGCGCAGGCAGTTCACCTACGGAAGCCTGTTTGCTCTTTCCGGCAATAAGGAATATATGGCTATAAACGCGGAGAGCGGGGCTGCGGCATCCAGCACAGGCAGCGAAAAGCTCAGGATATACGAAATGGATTCAGGCAACAGCATACCTGTATCCAACGAGTTCGGCGCTCAGGAATTCGTATGGTCCAGGGACGGTTCGAGGCTGTATTACTTCGAGAACAGGCTGTCGGGTGACGAGGAGAACGCCGAGGAGGGCAGCTCCAATAACGATGAGTATCCGTATACGCTTTGGGTGTATGATCTGGTTGAGGGCAAGAACCGCAGAGTGGCGGATATGCCAACCACAGCCATATTCCCCGGCGATTCACCGGAGATACTGTATTTAAATTTCAACGACAGCGATACCATGGGCGAGAAGATAAGGGCCACGTATATCCTCGACGCCGGCCGTATCGCGTCGTAAATCAGAATATGGACATACGGGCGCGTTAGGTGTAGAATAATAAAGCCAAAAGGCAAAAAACAATTGAATAGTCAAAAGGCGCAGAGTAGGACGCCGCGCGTTGCTCCGAGGCAGAGCAGGATAGTTGCTTCGGACTCAGTGCTCCGGGGACGGGGAGTTGTCCCGGGGACGAAAAGCCAGATGGCTTACGGTGCGGCATCCGCATCCCGCTGCTGCATAAAGGAGAATTGCCTCCTCTATGTGGTGAAAACTATCAAAGGAGGTAAGTTCTATGGAAAAGACAAGGAACAGCGCAAACGTAGACCCAAGGACAAGACGGCTCGCTTTTTGCGCGCTGTTTACGGCGCTGGGCAGTTATACGCTGAAGATAGGCTTAGGCGTGCTGCCGGTAATAGTGACGGCGGTGCTGTATGGTCCGCTGTACGGCGGAACGGTAGGGGCGTTGACGGATCTTCTGCAGGCGCTGATATTCCCCAAAGGGGCCTATATGCCGTGGTTCACAGTAATAGGGGCGCTTTTCGGGGTGATCCCCGGTATGTTCTTCGTAAAGGGCCAGAAGCCTACGCTGAAGCGCATATTCGTAGCTGTGTTTTCAGGACAGACGGTTTGCAGTGTGGTGCTCAATACGCTGCTGCTCATGTGGCTCTACGGGTCTCCGTGGCAGATCGTATATGCGAGGTTAATAAATCAGGCGGTGATGATACCGCTGTATACCGCCCTCGTGTATTACGTGGTAAAGCTTATGGATAAGTGTGGGATTATATAAACCCGGATAAATGTGCATACTTTTCCGTATATGGAAAATACATATACGGAGGATAAGACAATATGCTTCTGGGCTTGAGGGAAAAGAAAAGGGAACAGGGCAAAACAGAGGATATACGCCGTGCCATGGAACAGTGGCAGGAGGCCGAAAGGTACTTCAAGAGCGTATCCGATACCGACCTTGTGGATTACGCGGTTTTCGAGATGGAGGCTGCGAGAAGGAAATACATGCTGCTCCTTAAGCGCTATGCAGAGGAGCGTAAATACAGGGAGTAGAAATATAATGCCGGAAACGCTCATCATGTTTGGAATAGGCATACTTATGGTGTGGGTCATATGCAAGATTTTCGCATGGCCCCTCAAGATACTTTTCAAGCTGGTGATAAACGCTGTTATGGGTGCTATCGTGCTGCTGGTAATAAACATAATCGGCAGCGCGGTAGGCTTTACGCTGCCTATAACCGCCCTTACGGCACTGCTGGTCGGGCTGCTTGGCGTGCCGGGCGTAGTGCTCATAGCGCTTTGGGTGCTTTTAATGTAGAATTGCAGAATTGCTTCCCTTGCCGTGCGGGGGAAGCTTTTTGCGCATGGGAGTGCGAAATATGGAAGATCATATCAAAGCATTGCGGAATATGACAGAATCCTCCGGCCGCATAGTGTTCTTTGGCGGCGCGGGGGTGAGCACGGAATCCGGAATACCGGATTTTCGCAGCGAAAACGGCATATACGACGCTATACGCCGTTTCGGCGAACGTCCTGAGACGCTGCTGAGCCATAGCTTCTTCATGGAGCACACCGAGCGCTTCTTCCAGTATTACAGAAGCGCGCTGCTTGTGACAGACGTACAGCCTAATGCCGCTCATCTGGCCCTTTCCCAGCTGGAGCGCGAGGGCAAGCTTACAGCGGTGGTTACCCAGAATATCGACGGCCTGCACACCAGGGCCGGCAGCAAAAACGTATATGAGCTCCACGGCAGCATATACAGAAACCACTGCATGAATTGCGGCAAATTCTATTCCGCCGAGGATATAATGGATATGGATACCGTGCCGAGATGCAGCTGCGGCGGCGTGATAAAGCCGGACGTAGTGCTTTATGAGGAAGGCCTGGACAGCGATGTGCTTCAGGGCGCCGTAACTCACATAATGCGGGCGGATATGCTCATAGTCGGCGGCACGTCGCTGGCTGTTTACCCGGCTGCAGGGCTTATTGACTATTACCGCGGGAACAGGCTGGTGCTCATAAATAAGAGTGAAACGCCTTATGACAAAAGGGCGGATCTGGTCATACACGAGTCCATAGGCCGCGTGCTGTCGGAAACGGTAAAATTTAAATAAACAAATCTGTTCAGAGGAAGGAGCTTATATCGATGGCAAAGGCTACTACCGCCATTCTGCTTGCAGCAGGCGAGGGGAAAAGAATGGTGTCCAAAAAGCAGAAGGTAATGCATAACCTGTGCGGCAGGCCCATGCTGGGTTGGGTAATGCGCAGCGTTCAGCAGCATATCACGGAGAGACCCATAGTGGTGCTGGGCTTTGACGGGGAAAGCGTAAAGGATTATTTCGGCAAGGACTGCACCTACGCTTATCAGCAGAACGTGCCGGGCAACAGGGTGGACGCCCTCAGGGCCGGCATGAGCGCGGTAAACGCGGATACCGGCTATGTGCTGGTGATGGCGGGAAATATGCCTCTTATAACCGACCGCACTGTGGCGGCGCTGGTGGAGGCCGCAAAGGGCTTTTCAGCCTCCAGACTCATATGCTTTTCGGACGACGAGGATACGCTGATATCCCCGGCGTACTGCTTTGAAATAAGCGTGCTGAGAGAGTGCCTTAAGATGGACGCGAGCGATATAGAGAGCTACGTATCCTGCCTCCGAAAGAAGAACATGGCGGTGGTGGATGTGTACGCACCTTATATAGAGGGCATGGAGATAGCAGACAGGGAGGATCTGTGGTGCTGCAACGCTATACTGCGCAGAGAGATAAACGCTTCCCTCATGCGCAAGGGCGTCACATTTATAGATCCCGAATCGGCATATATCGACGCCGACGTGCGAATAGGCATGGACACAGTCATATACCCAGACGTATACATGAGCGGCAGGACTGTCATAGGCGAAGGCTGCAGGATATACAATGGCTGCCGCTTTGATAATACCGTGGTAGGCGATAATTGCGATATGCAGGCCGTTGTGGCCATAGATGCCGTAGTGGACGACGGCGCCAGGGTAGGCCCCTATGTAAGGCTCAGACCCAATACGCACATAGGCAAAAACTGCAAGATAGGCAACTTCGTCGAAATAAAGAACTCAACCATAGGCGAAAAGACTTCCGTGGCACACCTTACCTACGTGGGCGATTCCGACGTGGGCAGCCACGTGAACATGGGCTGCGGTACGGTGTTCGTAAATTATGATGGTTTTGAAAAGCACCGCTGCAAGGTGGGCGATAACGTATTCCTTGGTTGCCAGACAGCGCTGGTTGCGCCGGTCACCGTAGGGGACGACGTATATACCGCCGCAGGATCGGTCATAACCGAGGATATACCTGCCGGCACTCTCGCCATTGCACGCACCCGCCAGGAAAACAAGGAGGGCTGGGTAGCTAAATACAGGGCGATCAAGAAAAAAGAAAAATAAAAGAATTTCTTGACAGGACATGGGGATTTGTGCTTTCATACATGAGGAACAAAAATAAATATAAAATGGGAGAAACAAAATGAGCCTTTACAGCGAATGGCAGGGAATCTGCGACCAGGTACAGGAGCAGGAGCCCGGCGTTGCGAGGAAGTTCTGGAAGGAATACTTCGCGGCGGAAACCGAAAATTATAAAAAGATACTCGGAGACTATACCAATACGGTAGAGGGCAAGCTTTCCGATCTTGCCAAGGAATTCAACATGGACGAGGTCACCTTTGTGGGCTTTTTGGACGGCATCAACAGCAGCCTCAAGAAGGAGATAAAGCTGGACAGCCTTAAGAGCGGCTCCAAGGTAACTCTGGATATCGACTTTGAAAAGCTTTACTACAATATGCTGGACTGCAAGGCGGAGTGGCTGTACACCCTCAAGGAGTGGGAACCTATCCTTACCCCCGAGCGCCGCAAGGAGATAACTCAAGAGTTCCGCACCTCCAAGATGTTCGTAAAGACGGCGGAGCCCGGCCGCAACGATCCATGTCCCTGCGGCAGCGGCAAGAAGTACAAGAAGTGCTGCATGCAGAAGGACAAACTCGAAAGTTAAGATAACAGAGAATCGGAAGTAAGGCGCTTTACGCCTTACTTCCGACGCGCGAAAACGAGATTATGATACGAACACAGAAATACGAGACACTCCAATATCTGACCGCCGACGGCATCACCGTCCCCCACGGGTTCACCACCCGTCTTGGCGGCGTCAGCACCGGCACCCAGAGCAGCCTGAATCTGGCCGTAGGCCGGGGGGACTCTCTGGAAAACGTGGAGGAAAACCTCCGCCGCCTTGGCCGCGCCGTGGGCTTCGACCCGGAGAAACTGGTGATGACATTGCAGATCCATTCGGACATCGTCCGGGTGGTGACGGAAAAAGACCATATCGGCCTGTGCCACCGGGACTATCCCAAATGTGACGCCCTTGTGACAAACACCCCCGGCGTTGCGCTGCTGGTGTTCACCGCCGACTGCACGCCGCTGCTGTTTTTCGACCCCGTGACCGGGGCGGTGGGCGCTGCCCACGCCGGTTGGCGGGGAACTGCCCAGGCCATCGGCGCAAAGGTGGTTCACGCCATGGCGGAGAACTTCGGCGCGAAGCCGGAGAACATCCGCGCGGCCATCGGCCCCAACATCGGCATGTGCCATTTTGAGACCGACCACGACGTCCCCGACGCCATGCGCGCCGCCTTCGGCCCGGAGGTGGACGCCTACATTGAAAAACGGGGCGAAAAATACCATCTGGACTTAAAGCAGATCAACGCCATGGTTCTGCGCCGCTGCGGCGTGGAACACATTGACTTAAGTAGAGACTGCACCGTGTGCAGCTGCGACCGCTTCTGGTCCCACCGGGCGACCGGCGGGGAGCGGGGGTCCCAGGGCGCGGTGATCGTCTGTCAGGAGGTGACGGGATGAAAAAGGGAATATCCGCGCTGCTGGCGCTTATCCTCTGTCTGGGGTGCTTCACCGGCTGCGTCGGGAGCATCGACAATTCCAGCTACGTCCCCACGGGAGACGCCCTCCTGATGGAGGGGGAGGACCCGGCGGAGGAAACCATCGCGCCTGACTCTCAGGATCTGACGCTGGCCTACTATCCCGACCGCTCCATGAACCCCCTGTACGGCAGCGACTACACCAACCGCGTGGTCATGTCCCTGATGTATCAGGGGCTGTTCGCGGTGGACTCCAAGAACAATACGACCCCCATTCTGTGCTCTCAGTATCAGGTCACCCCGGATAACCGTACATGGACGATCTATCTGGAACCCAACGCGACCTTCTCCGACGGCACCCGGGTCACGGTGCAGGACGTGGTTGCGAGCTACGAGCAGGCGCGGCAGAACGTGTATTACAAGGGACGCTTCACCCACATTGCCCGTGTGGAGCTGTCCAGCGACGGCGGCGTGGACTTTTTCCTTGACACGCCGTACCAGAATCTGGCGCTGCTGCTGGATATCCCCATCGTCAAGGCTTCGGAAGTGACCGTGGACAACCCCCTTGGAACCGGCCCCTACTCTCTGGAAGACGGCATCGGCGGCAAGCATTTGCAGCGGGTGGTGAACTGGTGGTGCAGCAGCGACGACTTAGTGGCGAAGGATTCCTCCATCGCCCTTGTGGAAGCGGAATCCCCTTCCCAGATCCGGGACGAGTTTGAGTTTTCCGGCCTGAGCGTGGTCTGCACCAACCCCCAGACGGATTCCTACGCCGACTACCGCTGCGACTTCGAGCTGTGGGAAGTGGACAGCGGCTTCATGATGTATATCGGCTGCAACGTCACCTACAGTAAATTTTTCGACGACGGCACCCTGCGTACCTTCCTGACCTACGGCATCGACCGGCAGACGCTGGTGGACGACAACTACGGCGGACTGGCGCTGCCCACGACCCTGCCCATTTCCCCCATGTCGCCGTATTACAGCAAAAGTCTGGCAACAAATTATGATTACGACGAGATGCGCTTCATCGACGCGGCCAGCAAATTCCGCGTTCCCACCAACGACAAGGGCGTGCCGAGGACGCTGCAGCTGCTGGTCAACAGCGACGATTCCGCCCGCCTGCGCTGCGCCCGGAACATCGCGGCCACGCTGACGGAGCTGGGTCTTGCCTGCGAGACGGTGGAAAGTCCCACCAGCGTCTACGAAGCCCGGCTTCAGGCGGCCAACTACGACATTTACCTCGGCATCACGAAGCTGCCCACAACGGCGGACCTGTCGGAATTCTACCGGCCGTGGGGCGAAATGAGCTGGGGCGGCCTCGCCAACGAGACGATCTACAACATGGTCAATCAGTCTCTGGCGGACAGAGGCAACTACTATAACCTGCACAAGCTGGTGGCGGACGACGGCCGGATCATCCCCGTGATGGCCGGTTACTACGCCATCTACGCCAAGCGCGGCGTGCTGAGCGACCTGAACCCCGCCCGGGACAACGTGTTCTACTACACGCTGGGCAAGACCATGGAGAGCAGTAAGGTTGCCACGCAGTTCAGCTGAGAGAGACCGCAGATCTGCGGAAAAATATCTACCAACAGGAAAGGAAGAAGATTATGAAAAGAGTTATTGCCCTGACGCTTACCTTGGCGCTGCTGCTGTGCGGCTGCGGTGCCAGGAGTGCGCCTGCCACAACTCCCGCAGCGGTGCCGGAGACCACCGCCGCGCCGACCGCCGAACCCACCGCGGAACCCACGGCGGAACCGACCACCGTGCCGACCACGGAACCGGAGGTTTATGTCAACCCCCTGAACGGCGAAGTTCTGGACGCGCCCTTCACCGGCCGTATTTTTGCCAACACCGTGAGCAATCTGGCGGACAACATTCCCCATGTGGGCGTGGTGAAGGCGGACATGCTGATCGAGTGCTACGTCAACATGGACAGCGTGGTGCGCTGTCTGGCGCTGTTTACCGACATCGACTCCGTGGACGCCATCGGCTCCACCCGTTCCACCCGGCCCATGTTCAACAGCATTGCCCAGCACTATGACCTGATCCTGTCCCACGCGGGCGGCTCCGCGCAGGCGCTGGCAGACGCCAAGGAGCGGGGCGTGGAGAATTTCAACATTGACGAATGGGTGGTGGCCTCCACCGGCGCTTCCTATCGGGACACCGAGCGTAAGGGCGCGCTGGAGAACACCCTCTACGGCATCGGTTCCGGCATCAAAGCCTACGCCGAGTCTCAGGGCTACCCCATGACGCTGGAGCGGGACTACGGCTTCGACTTCACCGACGACGGCACCCCGGCGGACGGTGTTGAGGCCAAGGACATCAGCATCACGCTGGTCTACGAAAAGGCCAGAAAGGAAACCCGGATGGTCTACGACGAGAGCACGGGCAAATACGCCTTCAACCAGTACGGCAAGGTCATGACCGACCTGAAGACTGAGGAAGTCGAAGCGTTCCGGAACGTCATCGTCATGTACGCGGACATCACCACCACCGGCATTTACCACATCGCGGATTTCAATGCCGGCGGCAAGGGCTACTTTGCCTGCGGCGGCAAGCTCATCCCCATCGTCTGGATGTGCGGCGGCGATAAGGAGCCGTTCCGTTTCTTCACGGAAAGCGGCGAGCCGCTGGAGCTTGGCCGGGGCAACACCTACATGGCCATCTGCACGCCTCAGTCCCCCGTCGTCTGCGAAGGAATGCCGGAGCAGCCCGCCGAAACCACGGCCGCGTCCTGAGTTTGGGGCGGATATTCCGGGAAATGAAAAGCGTCACGCGGCGGGCGCTTTTGCGCAAATGAGCAACATGCACCGAAAAATAGCAAAAACTGATCGGAATTTTACGAAAATTACACTTTACAACGCAGTGGGATTATTGTATAATGGATTCCGTACGGAGATATCGAATGCCGTACCTGAAAAGTAAAATACTGCCTTCCGGCAGTAATAAAAATGGAGGAATTACCATGTCTGTTAAAGTTGCAATCAATGGTTTTGGCCGTATCGGCCGTCTGGCTTTCCGTCAGATGTTCGGTGCTGAGGGTTTTGAAGTCGTCGCCATCAACGACCTGACCTCTCCCAAGATGCTGGCTCACCTGCTGAAGTACGATTCCACTCAGGGCAACTACGCTGCTCAGGGTCACGTCGTTGAGGCCGGCGAGGACTTCATCACTGTGGACGGCAAGAAGATCACCATTTACGCCAAGGCCAACGCTGCCGAGCTGCCCTGGGGCGAGCTGGGTGTTGACGTTGTTCTGGAGTGCACCGGTTTCTACACTTCCAAGGCCAAGGCTCAGGCGCACATCGACGCCGGCGCCAAGAAGGTCGTCATTTCCGCTCCTGCCGGCAATGACCTGCCCACCATCGTTTACAACGTTAACCACAACACCCTGACCAAGGAAGACAACATCATCTCCGCCGCTTCCTGCACCACCAACTGCCTGGCTCCCATGGCCAAGGCTCTGAACGACGGCTGGAAGATCCAGTCCGGCATTATGTGCACCATCCACGCCTACACCGGCGACCAGATGATCCTTGACGGCCCCCACAGAAAGGGCGACAAGAGACGTGCCCGCGCAGGCGCTGCCAACATCGTTCCCAACTCGACCGGCGCTGCTAAGGCTATCGGTCTTGTTATCCCCGAGCTCAACGGTAAGCTTATCGGCTCCGCGCAGAGAGTTCCCGTACCGACCGGCTCCACCACCCTCCTCACCGCTGTTGTTAAGGGCAGCGACGTGACCAAGGAAGGCATCAACGCCGCCATGAAGGCTGCCGCTTCCGAGTCCTTCGGCTACAACGAGGATCCCATCGTCTCCTCCGATGTTATCGGCATGAGATTCGGTTCTCTCTTCGATGCAACTCAGACTATGGTTGCTAAGATTGCCGACGATCTGTATGAGGTTCAGGTTGTTTCGTGGTATGACAACGAGAACTCCTACACCAGCCAGATGGTTCGTACCATTAAGTACTTCGCTGAGCTGTAATAGAGATCTTCCCAACAAAATAGCGTGAAATTAGCAGTTGGCAAAATGTTACTGCGTGCGCCGGGTTCCGGCGGGCAGCAGGCAACCCCTGCTGAGCAATAACAACTGCCAGCGATTGCCGTGGGTACCCTGCGGCAGACTGAATACACGATAGAAAAGCCCCTTCCGGCTGTGAATGCAGCGGGAAGGGGCTTTTTGTATGAGAAATTTCAAATCAGTACTTCAAACAGACCGATCATCAGCGGCATGGTGAAGATTGACAAAAGCGTGCTGAGAACATACAGTGCGCTTGAATGTGCCGCATCACGATTGTACAGCTGAGCCATGGAAGTGACAGTTGCACAGGAGGGGGTGATGGCAGAGAGATAAACTGTCATCAAAATTGCCTTGCCATCGGAAATCCAACCTGCTGCATGTACCACCCGGAGTAATAAAAGAACAATTACAGGAACCACCAGCAGACGAAGCACAACAGGGAGGTAGTTCCGCAGTGTGCAAAATACCTTTTTCAGCGGGACCTCTGCGATTGCCATGCCGGCCAGCAGCATTCCCATAGGTCCAATCATATTTCCTACGCTGCTGAGTGTACTCACGATTGGCGCTGGCAAAGAAATGTGCAACAGATACAAGAGCGCTCCTGCCACAATCGCAATCAGGTTGACATTGGTCAGAATCTTTTTCCATTCCAACTTGGTACTCCCTTGCAGGCAGGCGCTTGCGTGGGTCCAAAGTAAAATTAACTGCACGATGACAAAGGCGCAAGAGTATACAACATACTCACTGCCAAGTAAAGCTTGTACCAACGGAATAACCAATGCTGCCGCATTGCTGTAGATGATGTTGACTCTCTCGACTGCATCCAATTTCAGCGGCCTGCGTATCACTGTATCGAACGCCAGAAAGACAACGTGCATCCCCACGGCAATCGCCATCGAATACAGAAGCCCAGCACGAATTTCAGGAGTATCATCAATCTGAAACGCATTCAGAACTACGCAAGGCATAATCAGATACACAAAAACAACAGAGAGCACCTTGCTGTCAGAGGGCTTTAGCAATTTGGCCTTGACCACAATGTATCCCATCAGCAGGACAATGAATAGTTGAGCAATCTGCTCCATCAGCAAAAGACTAACTTCCATACAAATCCCTTCCTTCATCTTGTCCGCACTATCGTACTCTTTTAAAGCTCGATAGTCAATACGCAGCTTGATGGAAATTCCCGGGAAGATGTGATAACCTTTTGACTGTGTGTATGCAGCCGAAATGAAGTTTGTATATTCTGGCAAAAATATGATTTTTTGATATTTTAGATAAAAATCAGAAAAAACACTTATAAATATACCAAAAATATCTATACATCGTTTAAGGAAACTGCTAAGATATACGTAGAGCACCTTATGAAATCATAAAAGATAGTGAAAATGTGGGGGGGGCTGTGTATGAAATACAGCGTGGTGATTCCGCTTTACAACAAGGAGCATTACATTGCCGGCACCCTGCGCTCCGTTCTGACACAGACATTCCCTGATTATGAAGTGATCGTGGTGGATGATGGTTCAACGGACCACTCTTTGCAGGCATGCAAAGAGGTGCGTTCGGATAAGATCCGGGTTGTGCAGCAGGTGAACCAGGGCGTATCTGCTGCACGCAACAAGGGCATTGAGCTGGCGGCGGGGGAGTACATCTGCTTTCTGGATGCTGATGATACCTGGCATCCGGATTATCTGCAAAATATCGAAACCATCGTGCAGAAATATCCCCAAAGTGATATCTTTGTTACGGCCTACCGTATTATCTACGCCAATGGCCGCTGCAAGGAATCACGCAGACTGCCGCAGGTGAATGGCTGTTTGCCTAGCTACTGGGAAACACTGGGCAAGGGTTATGACTTTGTCTGGACCTCCGCCACAACGGTGCGGCGCACGGCACTGTTGGCAGCGGGTGGGTTCCGGCTGGGTGAAAAAATCGGGCAAGATCTGGATCTTTGGGCGCGATTGGCGAGAAATAACCCGTGTGTTGCCTATGCCTCCCGTGTTTGCGTGGATTATAACCGTGGGGCAGAAGCCAACGCCAGAACACGGGTAAAAGTGGCCCACGCCAAGGCATTTATGCAGGATTTGGAAGAGGAACTGAAAAATCCGAACCATAGCAAAGCCGAGATTGCGGCGATCCAGAGAAAATACGATTTAAAGATGACAGTTTATATTTATACAAGCCTGATTGCAGGGCAGAAACACCAGGCAAAGCAGGCGCTGAGCAGTTGGAAAGGCAGACCGAACCTGCAAAATATTTTGCTGCGTGCGGGCCTTTGGTGCGCGGCACTGCTGCCGGCCAGCGTCAACGCGGCCGTCTACCAGGTGCGGCTGGCGCTGTTTTGAAATAGCATGATAGAAAAAATGAGTGTTTACCTTGTGCTTTGCCTGCTGCTTGCCTACCCGGCGCGCCTCTGCGTGTTGGCACGGCGGCAGGGCAGGAGCGCGCAGCGTGTAGCACTGGCCATGTCCTGTGTGGTGCTGTGGTTTTTTATGGCAATGCGGGCACAGACTGTTGGTGTGGATACCAAGTATTATGTCTGCATTTATCAACAATTCCCACAGATTTCGTGGAAAGAACTGTTTACCACCCAGCTTTACCCAACGCCCCGCCGGACATGGGAATTGGACTTGGAACCTGGGTACCGCCTGCTGAATAAGCTCCTCAGCATTTATTTGCCTGCGCCACAGTGGATTACAGTGGCAAACAGTGCGCTGATTATAGCGCTGCTTTACCGCTGGCTGCGGCGGGAATCCCCCAATGCTATGCTGAGTATCTGGCTTTACCTTACGCTGGGTGTTTATCAGACAGAAATGAATGTGGCCCGCAATGCGATTGCAATTTTACTGGGCTATACGGCATTCCACTGGATCAAGGAGCGAAAACTTGCGCCGTACTTTTTGCAAATTCTGATGGCAGTATCGTTCCACAAAAGTGCAGTGGTCTTTCTGCCGCTGTATTGGTTGGTGAACCGGCGGTGGAAATATCGCCATGTGTTGTACTGTACCATGGCAGCTTGCATCTTGGGCGCAGCATATCCGGTTGTGGCGGGGCGCGTGGCAAATTTGCTGCCCTATGCGCTGGCAAAATATTTTACGAAGAGCAACAGCAGAATGGAATCCATTGCGGTTGGTGCGTTTTATGCTCTGCTGGTTGCCTTTGTTCTTTACAAAATGACACCAGAGGAATGCAAAAAGCTGGAATCCAAGGAACCGCAGGGACTATTTCTCACAATGGCGGCACTTTCGCTGTACGGGCTGAACCTTGGGCTAGCCTCTGCGGCGCGGATGGCTGCGTTGTTTGGGCCGTACCTGATCGTATTGCTTCCACGCATGTTGGAGTATATAAACTGCCCGCGCAGACGGGCTGCGACAATCCAATGGTTGGCAGTGGCGGCGGGCCTCCAATATGTTTTGCGGCTGCTGATAAATAATATTGGCGGGACGATGCCGTATCAGTTCTTCTGGGCAGCATAGTTCTGGTATGGAGAAAATATTTTGAGTATCGTTTTTCTACTTAGTGTAATATTAAAAGGGCTTGGTGCAGTGCTGGAAGTGCTGCTGCAGGTTATGATCACCCGGATGCTGGGCCTTGCGGGATACGGAACTTACTCTACCTGGGTCAGTGCGGCGGATCTTGTGTACTGGGTATTGTTTTCCGGTATTACGAAATGCAATACTTTTTACTTATCAAATAAGGGAACAGAGCTGCGCCGGTTCAAGGCAAAATATTACAGCTGTTATGTGCTGCCAGTCCTGACGACATTAGCGTTGGTACTGGCATTGGAAAAAGGACGGGGCGGTTACACGGTCATAGCACTGATTACCGGGATGGAACTTCTGGTAATGGATCATAGCAGCACAATGATGGCGCAAGGCCAGCCGGGATGTGCCTTATTCGGAGAGTATGTGCTGGGAAGACTGTTCCTTGTATTGGGAACACTGGTTTTATATAAAACGGAAAGACTCTCGCTTGGCACACTGCTGGCGCTGTATGTGATACAATACGCGGGAATCCTGGTGCTTTTCCTGATAAAGCGGGACAGAGAACCCCGGAGGGATATCTCGAAGGAACTTTCTTTGCGCAAATGGGGGAGCTATCAACGGGTGGATCTGATACAGGCGTTGATTTCGCAAATGCCAATCCTTTTGCAGTACTTTTTCACAGGCGCGTTTGAAGCGGGAATTGTCAGTGTAGTGCTGATGGTAAAAAAGCTTGTCAACTTCATCTCTGGTCCAACAGCAAAAGTGTTTCTGCCAGAATTTTCGCGCATGTATCATGCAGGGGATAAAGCGGGAATCAAGCAGTGCTATGCGTCCATTATGCGGATTCAAATGTTATTTGCCGGCAGTATGGCAGTTGTGCTGGTGGGCTATCCGCAGGTGTTGCTGTCGATTCTGGCGGAAGAGCTGTTGCCTTACACCAAACAGTTTGTTGGGTGTGCGCTGGTGTTTATTTTGATTGCGACACTTGGACCCTGCAGCGGGGTGCTGCAAATGACGGGTAACGAAAAGAAAGATAACCTGTATCGCGAAGCTGCACTGGGGGTTATGCTGGTGCTGCTGTTTGTTATGCGGGGCAGCCGGTTGGTGATGCTGTATGCACTTTGTGTGCAGGCGTTGCTGGAAGGGGTGGTGAAATACTGGTATGTCTGCCGCTGGATGCAGGGGAGTGCCGTTAAGCTGAAGACTTACTGTATATGGTGGAGCGTACCGGCTGCAGTGATTGCGGGCGGCTGCTTGCTGCATTTGCAGCATTCTGCACTGGCGATGCTATTGGCGGCAGGGGGGACATTTGCTTTTGGCTTGGTGTGCGAACTGCGGCCCGGAGGGTGCTTGCATGGATATTGGGAAGGACTAAAAAAGAAGTTTGAAAAAACTTGAAAGAAATTTTGAAAAAGGTGTTGACTTTAGGCGAAAGTGTGGTATTATAAATAGGCTGTCGCGCAAGACAGCAGCTCTTCAAAAGCCAAATAAAAGCGATGTACCAGCAAAAACGCAGCGGGGAACCGGACAGCGTGCGGGTGGAAAGCTTTCAAAAAGGCGTTTGGAAAGCTCAAAAAAATATCGAAAAAAGTGCTTGACAAAAAGTACGACCTTTGATATAATGATTGAGCTGTCCGAGAGGAGAGCAAGCAGGACCTTGAAAATTGAACAATACTGAAACTTGTGGAACCTTAAACGTGATGGAAAATCACGAAAAACAATTCCAAAGCCGAGAGATCGGCAAACAAGTAATTCATACAGGACGCAAGCGATTGTGTCTGAGTGAACGAGATTTAACACTTTATGAGTGATAAATACCATTTATAAAGAGTTTGATCCTGGCTCAGGACGAACGCTGGCGGCGCGCCTAACACATGCAA
>OHJU01000841.1_pt1 | contig 15729 bp, 7 predicted proteins | sample 1568711 | NCBI WGS metagenome assembly OHJU01 (sample SAMEA3879574, study PRJEB24766) | human gut metagenome | biome: human-associated habitat; feature: feces | place: USA | collected 1985/1987 | reverse complement strand
TATCGAGAACTCAATGTCTGTCATTCCGGGACGATAAACGCTCGGAATCAGCTCATATGCCTTTGCATGCGCCATTCCCGAACGACGGAACATTTCAATTTCAATAGCTGTCTTTACGCTGCGTGCCTGACGGATCAGCGGTGTCCCGTTCACGACTTCGGCTTCGGGAAACAAACCTGCCAGCCGGACATATTCCGTGTAAGGAAGTTCGTCACCTTCCAGCATCAGTTTAGTGGGCAAAGGCAAACCTTTTTCTTTCAGAATATCGACAATCTGTTCCGGTTTGCGGATGGAGAACGAGTGTTCTCCGGTGATATTGTTAGGCCGCTTGAAAAACAGCAGTGCCGGTGAATGAAGAGGGAGATAAAGATAGCCGCTGACTACACAGCCATACGTGTAAATTAAATTTGCATTACAAGTAATGAGGGCGGCATCAATGCCTTGTGACACCATCAGACTGCGAATCTTGTCACGGCGGAGTTTTAATTCGGGTTGTAGCATTTTTTATTGTTTACGAATTATTAATTACAAAATCATGAATGATAACTCATTCATTACGAGTTATTTATTTTCAAGAACAAACTCACGAGTAATTATTTACTGTATGATGCTACAAAGATAATTAATTCCATTGAAAATAATGTTAATCTCAAAAAAATAGCGCTACCCGCGTCCTGTCACAGGAGGCGAGCAGCGCAAACCACAAATACAAATACAACTAAACAAAGTCTCTTTTAAATAACGCCTTGTCCCATCATTGCGTGAGCTACTTTCATGAAGCCGGCAATGTTAGCTCCCTTCACATAATTGATATATCCATCGGATTCTGTGCCGTATTTCACGCATTGTGCATGGATACCGTGCATGATAGCGTGAAGTTTTTCGTCCACTTCGGCAGCACTCCAACTCAGGTGCATGGCATTCTGAGACATTTCCAGACCGGAAGTAGCAACACCACCGGCATTGACAGCTTTACCCGGAGCATACATAATCTTATGTTCAATGAACAAATCGATTGCTTCCGGCGTACAGCCCATATTTGAGATTTCTCCTACACACATCACTTTATTTTCAATCAACTGACGGGCATCATCACCATTCAGTTCATTTTGCGTAGCACAAGGCAGTGCAATATCAGCTTTCACTTCCCAAGGACGTTTGCCGGCAATAAATGTAGAACCGGGGAATTCGTCTGCATACGGAGCCACAATATCATTACCCGATGCACGGAGTTCAAGCATATAATCTATCTTGTCGCCACTGATACCATTCGGATCATAAATATACCCGTCCGGTCCGGAAATAGTAACTACTTTTGCACCCAATTCGGTTGCTTTGGTAGCAGCACCCCAAGCCACATTTCCGAAACCGGAAATAGCGACGGTCTTACCTTTGATATCAATGCCTTTAGTTTCTAACATCTGGTTCACGAAGTACAATCCGCCGAAACCTGTAGCTTCAGGACGAATCAGAGAACCACCGAATTCCAAACCTTTTCCGGTAAATGTACCGGTAAACTCACGCGTCAACTTCTTATACATACCGAACATATAGCCTACTTCACGGCCACCTACCCCGATATCACCGGCCGGCACATCCATATCCGGACCAAGATGACGCCACAATTCCAACATGAAAGCCTGGCAGAATCTCATAATTTCACCATCGCTCTTGCCACGTGGAGAGAAGTCGGAACCACCTTTACCACCACCCATAGGCAGAGTAGTCAGTGCATTCTTAAACGTCTGTTCAAATCCTAAGAACTTCAAGATAGAAAGATTTACAGATGCATGAAAACGAATGCCGCCTTTGTACGGGCCAATGGCATTGTTGAATTGCACACGATAGCCAAGGTTGGTTTGTACATCACCTTTGTCGTCCACCCAAGTAACACGGAACGTAAAGATACGGTCGGGTTCAACCAAGCGTTCTATGATTTTAGCTTTCTCGAACTCTGGATGCTGGTTATAGATATCTTCGATGGAAAGAAGTACTTCCTTTACGGCTTGAAGATATTCAGACTCGCCGGGATGCTTTGCCTCTAAAGAGGACATAATTCGTTCGATATTCATAATATTACGTTTTAAAAGGTTTATCCTTTCGTGATTTTAAGGTTATTCGAACAAAATGTCAGCGAATAACACTGCAAATATAGGCAAACTTTTGAATTTACCTATATTTTTCAGCGATATTTTGATTAAATAATGATAAAACGTCAGATTAATTATGAATTATAATTTAAAACTGAGGGTTCATTCCCAGATTATACATGATAAAGCCGTAAATGTCCGCCTGTTCCTCAAGCACCTTAGCCATAGGCTTACCTGCACCATGTCCTGCTTTGCTATCAATACGGATAAGCGTAGGATTCGTTCCGTCATTACATTCTTGCAGGGTAGCTGCAAATTTGAATGAGTGGGCAGGAACTACACGGTCATCATGATCAGCAGTAGTTACCATAGTTGCAGGATACTTGGTGCCGGGCTTCAGGTTGTGCAGTGGAGAGTATCCTTTCAAATACTCAAACATTTCCTTACTGTCCTCACTCGTGCCGTAATCGCTTGCCCAGTTCCATCCGATAGTGAACTTATGATAACGCAACATATCCATTACACCTACCTGCGGAATAGCTACACGGAACAGGTCAGGACGTTGTGTCATACAGGCTCCTACCAGCAAACCACCATTGGAACCGCCTACTATGGCAATCTTATCTTTATTAGTATATTTATTATCGATAAGATATTCGGCAGCCGAAATAAAATCATCAAATACATTTTGCTTCTGCATCTTGGTACCTGCTATGTGCCAGTCTTCACCATACTCGCCACCCCCACGCAGGTTAACCTGTGCATAGATACCTCCATTTTCCAAGAACGGAATACGGGATGTAGAGAAGCCCGGATTAAGGCTGATATTGAAACCACCGTAGCCATAAAGGAATACGGGATTCTTGCCGTCCTTCTTAAGATCTTTCTTATAAGTCAGGAACATCGGTATCTTTGTTCCATCTTTGCTGGGATAAAACACTTGTTCCGTCACAAACTCGTCAGAATTGAAATCGACCTTCGGAGCACGGAAAAGCTCGTAGGTATTCGCATCCATATCATATTTATAAGTAGCACCGGGAATAGTAAATGAAGTAAATCCGAAGAAACATTCTTTATCATCCTTATCTCCCGTGAAACCTACAGAGCCAAGTGAAGGCAATTCTATTTCCAGTATTTCCTTACCATCCATCCCATATACATAAGCATGGTTGGCTGCATCCTTATCATAGGTCAGGAACAGTTTTCCACCTATCACTCCAGCATTCGAAAGTACATTCTCACTCTCCGGAACCAGTTCGGTCCAATCTTTCAGGGCAGGCTTATTGATATCTGCTATCATAAGACGGTACTTAGATGCATCGTAGTTCGTAAACATATAAATCTTATCTCCTATCACTTCCATCGGAGCATAGTTATAATCCATATCCGTAGCCATTGTCACAAACGGAGCATTCGGTTTACGCAGATCTTTCATATACAAAGCATTTCCGCGCCCGTCACCGCTCTCATACAGGAACAGGACAGTCTCATCCTCATTTACACTGGCAGTATAAAAACGCTTGGGATGTGCCGGATTCTGATAAACCAGCTGATCCTGCGACTGCGGTGTACCCATTTTATGATAATAAATCTTATGATTCTCATTTACGTTAGAAAATTCCTTTCCTTTCACCGGGGCGTCATAAGCACTGTAATAGAACCCGTCTCCTTGCCAGGCAGCCCCTGTAAACTTCGCCCATTCGATGTGATCATCCAGCAGTTTACCGGTTTCCGTATCCATCACATAGATTTCACGCCAATCCGATCCGCTGCGTGATATGGTATATGCTGTATATTTTCCATTATTCGAGAAAGAGATACCCGATAAGGCTACTGTACCATCGTCCGAGAGTTTGTTAGGATCGAGGAATACACGTGGTTCACCGTCCAAGCTATCCTGTACATACAGTACGCTCTGGTTCTGCAAACCGTCATTCTTATAGAAGTAATACTTGCCGTGTTTCTTGAATGGTGTACCAATCTTTTCATAATTAGCCACATCCGTCAGTCGCTTCAGCAGAGCATCACGGAAAGGTATCTTAGACAAATAGCCGTTTGTTACTTTGTTCTGAGCTTCCACCCATGCAGCAGTTGCAGCGGAAGTGTCATTCTCCAACCAACGATACGGGTCGGGTACTTCTGTTCCAAAATAGACATCTACAGTATCCACCTTCGCGGTTTCAGGATACGTAAGCTTTTGTTGTTGTGCACATGACATCATGATGATACCGGTTGCGAATAAAGTTACTTTTTTCATATTATACATATATAAGAGTATGATTGTTCTCTCTTTCTTAAAATGATTGCAAAAAATATTTTATTTAGTTTAGGCGTTAAAATTACAAAAACAACCAATAGTAAACAAGGATTTTTCCCATTATTATACTTCAAATAGCATTTCCTGTCAGCTTCATTCTTTTTTTAATTGTTTGTTTGTCTTTACAAATGAGAACTTTTATTTGTAATTCTCACAACACTTACTCCTTACCTACTCCTAATTATAGAACAAGGAGAAGGTAGGTATCAGGTTAGTCTAAGTCTGGTAGTACATACGTAGAAGTGCTGGTCACAATCCCCAAAGGAAAGTTTGTCTTTTTACTTTCCAAAGGAGTTTAAATATCATCAACTAAAGTAGATATTCTATCATTTCTTTGCATTTTGATGGTTTTTAAAGGTTTTATGGCTATTATCAAACCTCCTTTTGCCAAATAATCGCTAATCTTGCATCAGAAACCAAAGGTTAACTAAATCATGAGAAAGAAATCATTCATATTATTCCTGTTACTCATAAGCCATGTTTCCCTATTCAGTCAAAATTCTCTGACTGGAGACGCCTTACTGGAAAAGCAAATTTATGAAACCGGATTCATTCATGCCCCACTACCTTTGGACACCTCCCGTTCTTTCGAAGAAAATGCATTGAAAAAAGAGGTATTATCCAGTCAACCGCTTACAGAAACAGACAGTACAAACGGATGGACCCATTCCGGAACTGGCAGTATGGCTTTCTCTAATGAGAAATCCGTATCCGGCAAAGGTAGTATTCGTCTGACTTTTCCAACCGATACAGGAAAAAGAGCAGTCGGTTCTCCTTCCGACCCGGACTATGCAACTTATGGAAATAGCGGTATCACCTATCATGTCAATGGGCAAAATTGGGAGAAATATAACAGAATCGTTTTTTCTATCTATCCGGATTGTGACGGCGCACGTGTAGTCAACATGAATCTGACCTTCACAAACGATAACCTTAGAGATCGGAATTCCACAACCAAGGAAGGATACAATCATCCCAGTGGCTCCCACCTCATCAATCTGGTCAATAAAACATGGAATCACTGTTTTCTTGATATAGACGAATATCAACGGGATAAAGTAATGTCTATTCGTTTCGACACAGCTCTAAAAGGGAAAGACCGGACCACAGGTGATTCTGCCATTTATTACATTGACAATATCCAATTACAGCAAATCAAAGCCCCCGGAAAAGTAAGCGGATGGACTCCAACAGAAAATGCCATCATCTATTCTACAACGGGTTATACAACCAACAGCCAGAAAACCGCTCTCGTTCATAGTCTATTGTGTAATCAGCAGACCGTATTCCAACTGATAAACTCTGCTACTAAAGAGGTGACATATGAGGGGGCATTGCAACGAAAACAAACCACCATCGGAGAATTCGGAGTTATTGACTTCACTGCCTTCAATCAACCGGGAGATTACCAACTGAAAGTAGGTAAAATCCTGACTCCAACATTCCGGATAGACGAAAAGCTATGGGATAATTCTCTTTGGAGAGTATTAAATTTCTTATTCTGCCAACGCTGCGGGCATCCCGTTCCCGGTAAACACGCGGCTTGCCACACGGATTTATTCTCCAAACATGATGGGAAAAGTATTTCTTATTCAGGGGGATGGCATGATGCAGGCGACTTATCACAACAGACGTTACAAACCGGAGACGTGACCTTTGCCCTGCTGGAAGCATACAATCGGTTCAAAACCCAAAATACTCCATTGGCTGCCCGCTTACTGGAAGAAGCGGAATGGGGAATTGAATTTATTCTGAAAAATCGCTATGGGGACGGATATCGTGCCAGCAGCATGGGATTGCTCATCTGGCAGGATGGTATACTGAATACAAAGGATGACATCCATTCCGTACGTGTTCAGAATATGGCATTCGACAACTTCCTGTATGCAGGATACGAAGCATATGCCGCAATGACCATAGACCGGGACCCGATGTTGCAAGAACATTTGCGGAAAATAGCGGAAGAAGACTTTTCTTTTGCCATAGAAAAATTCCGGAAAGATGGTTTCGACTCATTCAAGCAGATGTATGAACATAGTTACAATACCTCCGAGAGCCAATATATGGCAACTATATCCTGGTCTGCCAGCATGCTCTACAAACTGACTGGAAAATCTTGTTATGCAGAGACAGCCGCAGAAGCCATCCGGTATGTGCTCGACTGTCAGCGTACGGAACCTTTAAAAGATAAAGATAAGACCCGTGGTTTTTTCTATCGGAATCCATCACGGAAATCCATTGTGCACTATATCCATCAATCGCGTGAACAGGTTTACATGCAAGCCATGACGTTACTTTGTGAAACACAACAACAGCATCCTGATTATCAGAAATGGGCAAATTCCATACAACTCTACGGTAATTATCTGAAAAGTTTAATGAAATATACCCAGCCTTACGGAATGATCCCGAGTGGAGTATACCATGCAGAAGAGTATAAAGATTCTAAGAGCTTTTACGCCCTTCACCTCTTTCCACCATCCAATGCACAAGATCTGTACACAGAGCAAGTGAAACGGGGAGTCAAGCTCGACAAGGAGCATTACCTGAAACGTTTCCCGGTATGGTTCAGCATTTTCAACGGCAATACAGCTATATACCTCTCTACCGGAAAGTCCGCTGCCATTTGCGGCAATTTCCTTAAAGATGAAGAATTGCTCGGTATCGGTCGGGAACAGCTCTACTGGACAGTCGGGAAGAATCCATTCGGTCAATCCCTGATATATGGCGAAGGATACAACTATCCGCAGATGAACAGTTTCTCCTCCGGAGAGATGACCGGCGAAATGCCTGTCGGCATCCGTACATTGGGCAATGGTGATATTCCTTACTGGCCGCAGACCAACAACGCATGTTATAAAGAGGTATGGGTCACATCGGCAGGAAAATGGCTATCACTGATTGCTGAATACGAATAAAAAAGTTATTAACTATATAAATTATGAATGCTATGAGAAGTATAAAATTCTATCTTATTCTATTGTTTGCTATCTGTACATTTGCGGTAAATGCTCAGACTCCCCAAGGGTATCCGGCTAATTATGCCAATGGTCCCCGCTTCAAGGCACTGGTTTACTATACTCAACATGCAGAAGAGGCACACTATCAATTCTCCTTGCAGGCAGTAGAGTTCTTCAAAAAACTGAATTACGGTGACGGTTTTGTACTGGATATTACCATGGATCTGTCTCAATATAGTTACGAACAGCTGAAAGAATATAGCGTAGTGGTTATGCTCGATGGCTATCCCAATACAAAAGCTGAACGCGATGCTTTTGAAAAATACATGGAAAACGGAGGCGGCTGGGTAGGCTTCCATGTAGCCGCCTATAACGACAAGCACACAAATTGGCCTTGGTTTGTAGATTTTCTGGGTGGCGGGGTTTTCTATTGCAATAACTGGCCCCCTCAACCTGTACTGGTTGAAGTTGACAATGAAGAACACCCCGTCACCAGAAATTTACCCATTTCTTTTGTGGCTCCGTCAAGTGAGTGGTATCAATGGAATCCCAGTCCGAGAACCAATAAAAACGTAGAAGTACTTCTTTCCATTTCCCCTAAAAACTATCCGTTGGGCATAAAGGACGTGGTTAATTTCGGTGATTTCCCCATCGTATGGACCAACACCAAGTACAGAATGATCTATCTGAACATGGGTCATGGCGACGAAGAATTCATTGATGCCACACAAAACCTTTTGTTTGTAAACGCCTTCCGTTGGGTAGTCAGCACTGATAAGAAGGGAGACCCGTTCAAGAAATAAAAGTCAGCAAATACCCGATACTGAATGAAAAGCTCAACATTACAACGGGTAGCGGCTGTGGATGTATTCCGCGCCCTTACCATGTTCTTCATGCTTTTTGTCAATGACATTCCCGGTTTGAAGAATGTCCCGCACTGGCTGATGCATGCCGAAATGAACGAAGATATGATGGGATTCTCTGATACGATATTTCCCGCATTCCTGTTCTGTATGGGGATGTCTATACCTTTTGCCATTCAAAATAGAGTTAAAAAAGGAGATACAGCTTTACAAATCATCGCTCATATATCTGAACGTACAGTTGCCCTGATAGCAATGGGCTTATTTATGCTCAATTGCAGCGATGTAGGCAGTATATCTTATCAATGGTTCTCCATACTGATGGTCATTGGTTTTTTCCTGATATGGAATGTATACCCTCACACCGAAGGTCCTGGGAAATATGTGTTCAAAGGGATGAAAATCCTTGGCATTATTCTATTAGCATTCCTCGTTATATATAAAGATGTACATGGCTCTCCATTTCAACAAGGTTGGTGGGGCATCTTAGGACTGATCGGCTGGACCTATGCCGTATGTGCTGTCATTTATCTGTTTACCCGGGAGAGTCTTTGCAAAAATACAATTGTCTGGATAGTCATCATACTACTTGCTGTTGTAAGTCACTCCGATTTAATTCCCTGGGGATACGGCAGCCGGATTGTGTTACTCTCTTTTATTCCCAGCGATTGGACATTGCATGCATTCGGTATGTCCGGCATCATCACTTCCCTGATTATGTTGAAGTATGCCGACCGGAAGCATCCGGATAAATTCTTGTATATCCTTTTTGGCCTCGGCATAGTGATGTTCGTATTAGGATTATTCTCTCATCCCCATTGGATTATCTCTAAAATACAGGCCACTCCTACCTGGTTGTTCTATTGCCTGGCTATGTTCTTCCCACTATTTGGAATATTCTACTGGTTGACGGATGTGAAAGGAAAAGCTTCTTGGTTCAATATCATCAAACCTGCGGGAACGGCCACACTCACCTGTTATGTAATACCTTATCTGTGGTATTCCATACAGCAATTACTGGAATGGTACTATCCACATGCGCTATACAGCGGTATCCCCGGACTACTAAAATCACTCGTATACTCTCTCATCATTGTTATAATTGCCGGACTACTGGCTAAAGTTAAAATAAAACTGAAAATATAATCCGAACAATTACAGAATATGAAAAGAAACAAACTCCCCGGAATTATACTCCTTGCATGCTGCGCTCTGTTTGCTGGTATGCAAGCAAATGCGAAGGGTATAGAAGTTCGAAACGGAAACATCATCCTGGACTTTAGTACAAAAATCGCATCACAAACTTCTGCCGGAACATATACCATAAAACGATCTACCGGAAGATTCAGCGAATACCAGACGATTGGTAGCACGTCTTCAACAACATTTATTGATAAAAAAGTCAAAGGGAATCCCCATGATTATTATTATCAGATAACAGACAAGAAAGGTAACCTCTTGGCCTCAATGGCTATGGATACCGAAGTATTCGGCGACTATGTATACATATATAGTGATACGGACCGTAAAGTGGACGTAGGGAATGAGATTAATGCCATTCATGAACAAATGTTCGGCAAGGAGTTCAGTCCCAACCGCTATGCCCTCTTATTCAAAGCCGGTGATTATAAGGAAGCCGGACTGCTGAAAGTCCCATTCTATGTACATCTGGCAGGATTAGGAAAAACACCGTTTGATGTGGAAGTTTCTAATATACACACCCCTCCCCACTTAAGCAATGGCAACGGAACGTGTACTTTCTGGCGTTCTGCAGAGAATCTTTCTGTGATCGGACCGGAAACCTATGATGAAGAGGAAACTTTCAAATGGGCTGTATCTCAGGCTGCACCGATCCGACGTATTTACTCACAACGTGTCGTACGTAACCAATGGGAAAACGGATGGGTAAGCGGTGGTTTTACTGCAGATTGTTACTTCGATGCTGCTGCCGGTTCTAAAAACCAACAACAATGGTATACCCGAAATTCCTTTTTGAACAAAGGACGAGGAGAATTCGAAGAAATCAAATACAATTATTGTTTTCAGGGTGTTGAATTAGGTACAGAGGTAGATATCAAAGCCTATCAGAACAATTGGGACAAGGGAGGTAATGTAACTTTTATCCCCACCACCCCAATCATACGCGAAAAGCCATTCTTATTTATCGGCGACGACGGAAGATACAAAGTATTCCGTCCGGCACTGAAACACGAACACAAAGGAGTCTCCTACAGCCGCACTGACATGGGCGAAGGTGAAATTCTGGATTTACTAAATGAATTTTATGTAGTGAAACCGGGTGTCTCAGCCGAATACATGAATAAACAACTCGTAGCAGGCAAACATCTGCTTATAACTCCCGGCATGTACGAGCTTTCAGAACCACTCCATGTCACCCGCCCCAACACCATTATACTGGGAATCGGATGGGCGACTCTGATTCCGGGAGAAAAGAATTCCGATACGGCAATTCTGGTAGAAGATGTAGACGGGGTAACGATTGCCTCTCTAATGTTTGATGCGCATTACACTTCCAATACCCTGATTCAGGTTGGTACGGAGAAAACAGCTCAAAGACATACACAAAATCCGATTCTGCTCACCGACCTGTTTTTCCGGATTGGCGGATTCCGTCCGGCAAAGGTGCACGTAGACCGTGCAGTTGAACTAAACAGCAATGACGTGATTGGCGACCATTTCTGGATATGGAGGGCAGATCATGGTGTTCGTGGCAGTGTAGGCTGGGAAATCAATACCACCCGAAACGGTCTGGTAATAAACGGCGACCATGTCACCATTTACGGCTTATTCAACGAGCACTTCCAGGAATATCAGACTTACTGGACAGGAGAACATGGACGAGCTTACTTTTATCAATGCGAAACGCCCTATGATGCTCCCTCACAGGAATACTATATGAGCGAAAACGGCACACGCACCGGATATGCCGCATATAAAGTAGCTGATAACGTGAATACTCATGAAGCTTTTGCCTTCGGCATTTATGATGTACTACATAACGAAATAATGATTGAGAATTCAATAGAAGTACCCGATAAAACCGGTATAAGAATGTATCACATGTGCAACAACACCCTTTCGGGAGGAGGCGCCAAAGGTTTCAACTATATATTGAATGGCATAGGAAAAAGTACCTATAAGACGCACCACGATTACAGGGCATATATAGATGAATTCATAGGAAAACGATAACAGAACAGCAAAGATTCCTCTCTCACTCGCATTGTTGTCATAGCCAATAAACTTTTTGTCAAATCTAACTGACAACTATATATACATATCAGTAGATGCTTTAAAAGGAATGATGTTTTCAGGTAGAAAAATGAGGCTGTCTAACAACTAAAGTTAGATAGTCTCTTTTTTTGTAAAATCCTCTTCTATTGCCTATAAAGCTTGTTTAACCTGCACCATTCATTGTCGGGAGTTAGAAGGAATTATCAGCCAACAAGTTGGCTCTAACTCCTTGAAATGAAAGAGGCGTGACTCTGAATTATATAGGTTAGGCGGTATGTTTTTGGGGAAATGATGTATTTTGGAATTTCCTTGATAGCTTTTAAACCTATGCGACATTAAAATGCAAATATAAGTGTTTTTTTAAACCTCAAATGTCATTTTTTCACCCACTACTGGAAAGAAATCTCCATACATTTGTGAAAATTCTAACACTAATGATTTTAACACTTAATGATTTTATTTAATTTTAATGCTATGGGAAAGTTATGCAGATTACATCTCCTTTTGTTGGCTTTGTTGCTACCGGGAGTGTCCTTCGCACAAAATCTTTTTAAAGTGCAAGGTTGTGTTACTGACGAGCAGAACGAGCCACTTATCGGGGCTACCGTGCAGACTATAGACAAGTCGAAAGGCACGATAACAGATAGCAGTGGCAACTATGTTTTGTCGGGAGTTCCCAAGGGTTCAACCTTGGTGTTTTCGTATGTCGGCTACAAGTCGAAAGAAGCAAAGGCAACATCGACTTCTCTTAATGTTGTTTTGGAATCGGATGATGAAATGCTTGATGAAGTGGTTGTCATTGGCTACGGCCAGCAACGTAAGGTGACGCTGACGGGTTCTGTCTCCAACGTGGGTGGTAAGGAACTTCTCAAATCGCCAGCCGCATCGCTTGGTAACACCCTTTCGGGTAAGCTCCCAGGTCTCCAGTCGGTGCAGTACACCGGTGTTCCCGGTGCCGACGACCCTATCATCCGCATCCGTGGTGTCGGTTCGTTCAACAGCGCCGAACCTCTCGTGCTTGTCGATGGTGTCGAGCGTGAGTTCAGCCAAATAGCCCCGAACGAGGTGCAGGACATTTCTATTCTTAAGGATGCTTCTGCTACGGCTGTCTTTGGTGTGCGTGGTGCCAACGGCGTTATTCTCGTTACAACTCGTCGCGGCGAGATGGGCAAGCCTACCATCACACTGACAACTTCAGTAGGTCTTCAGCAGATTTCTAAATTCCTTGAACCGGCAAACTCCTACGAGTATGCAACAGCTTACAATCATGCTCAGGAAGTGGAAGGAGTAGCCGAAGACGGATGGAAGTTCTCGAAGGAAGCTATACAGCATTGGAAGGACATGGATATGCCCACCGTTTATCCAAGCACCAACTGGTTCAAGTACTTGATGAACGACCACGCATGGCAGGAACAATATAATATTAATGTGTCGGGTGGTACTGAACGTGCCCGCTATTTCGTTTCTGTCGGTATGCTCAATCAGGACGGTCTTTTCAAAACTTTCGACCAAGGTGATGACGCAAACTTCAAATACCGCCGTTACAACTTCCGTGCCAACCTCGATGTAGATTTCTCTAAGCTGAGTACGCTTTCTATCGGCATCGGTGGACGCATTGGCAGACGCAACTCTATCGGTAATGGTGAGTATAACGGTCAGTCAGGTGTTTTTGGTGTTGAGGGTCTTCTCAACAATGGTACGCCAATGTCAGGCTACGGTCTTGATAGTGAGGGACGTCGTATTATTTCCGACCCTAATCTCGTTGGCGCAGTTGGCTCCGATGGTCTCGGCCTTATCTACGAGCAGGGTTATACTACTCAGCGTCAGAGTGTTGTAAACCTCGACCTTCAGTACAAGCTCAAGCTCGACTTTATCACCAAGGGGCTTGATTTCCGTATCAAGGGTTCTTACAACTCTGACTATACACAGCAGAAAGCACGTACTACCGGCGGTGGTATCAGCTACAAGGCCACCATTGCTAAGGGTGAATACGAAGAAAACGGTTCTCCAAAGATTGTTTATGTCCGTCAGGGTGACTCATGGCCTCTTGGCTATGAGGAGTCCAAATGGGGTGGTAGAAACTGGTATGCAGAGGCGAGTCTCAACTATACCCGCAAGTTCGGTGACCACAATTTCGGTGCGCTCGCTCTTTATAATGAATCTAAAAACTACTATCCCGGCGGTGTCTACAATTCTATCCCTCGTGGTTATGTAGGTATGGTAGGCCGTATCACCTACGACTACCAGACTAAGTATATGGTAGACCTCAACATGGGCTATAACGGCTCAGAGAACTTCGCAAAAGGTAAGCGCTTTGGCTTTTTCCCTTCTGCTTCTCTCGGCTGGATAATCTCTTCTGAAAAATTCTGGGAGCCTATCCGTAATGTTGTTTCCTATTTCAAACTTCGCGGTTCTATCGGTAAGGTAGGTAATGACCAGGGTGTCGGGCGTTTCCTCTATCTGCCTGGCACATGGCAGTTCTACAACAACAACGGTGGTGCATGGTGGACCAACGACCGTACAGGTAACTTCGGTACCAACAACGGTGTGTTCATGCCCGGCGCACGCGAATCCAGCAACGGTAACCCCGATGTCACTTGGGAAACAGCCACCAAGCAGAATTATGGTGCCGATGTACACTTCTTTGGAGGTCGCTTGAATCTCGGTGTAGACTTCTTCTGGGAAGACCGCAAGAACATCCTTATTTCCAACGAAACAAGCATCGCAGGTATTTCCGCTCTCAAACCCAACTCCGTCAACTTCGGCCGTGTCAAGAACCATGGTTATGAAATTACCCTACGCTGGACCGACCAGATAGGTAAAGTGAACTACTCGATAGCTCCTACATTAGCTTTCGCACGCAACAAGGTTGTGGAAATGGCAGAAGTGAAGAAGGAATTCCCACACATGTATCACACTGGTCATCCTGTAGGTCAGCCTTTCGGCTACGACTTCTTTGAGTTCTATGTTCCTGGTGAAACCGAACAGCGCTACAAGGAAGTTTACGGTGTTGACATGCCAGACCAGCAGATTACATTGCGTCCTGGTGACAGCGTATTCGTTGACCTCACAGGTGATGGTAAGGTGGATGCTAACGATGTACATGCTATCGGCTACAGCGATATTCCTGAGTATACTGGTAGCATAAACGCAACGCTCAACTGGAAAGGTCTCGACTTCTCCATGACTTGGGTAGGTGCCACCCACGTCAACCGCCAGCTCAGTTCTTTCTATACTCCAGCCTTCGGTACTGGTAACCAGTCAATGCTCAACAAATGGGTCTATGACAATTCTTGGACCGAAAATAACCCCAGTGCCAGCCTGCCACGTATCTCTCTTGAGAAATCGGCACGCGAGCATAACGGTTCACTTTCAGCCCCATGGATGGTCGATGCATCGTATATCCGTCTGAAGAACCTGGAGATTGGTTATTCGTTCCGCATACCCGGTGTGCCCATCAACAACATCCGTGTTTATGCCAATGGCTATAACCTTCTTACTTTCACAAGCTTCAAGGCCAATGACCCGGAGGCACAAGCCGGCTTTGGCAGCACACGTTATCCTATGACTCGTGTTTACAACTTCGGTATCAACTTAAACTTCTAACATTCAAGACAATGAATCTTATAGAAAAAATAAAAACTGCTACTATTATATGTGTAGCTGGTGCCATGATAGGGATGGGATCGCTGAGTTCCTGTGTCGATGATATCAACATCGGAAATGGCTTCCTCGACAAGCAGCCAGGTGTCGACGTAACCGTAGACTCCATCTTTGCCAAGGGAGAGAATGCAAAGCGTTTCCTCTGGCACATGTACGGTGCTATGCATAACCCTTTCACCTATACAGGTGCAGTATGGTATTCTCACCCCGATGCCCTTACCGATATTTGCCAATCGTACTGCGGATGGCACAATCTCGGAAAGTACTACGGTGGTGACCTTACCGAGACCGACCAAGATAACGGCGGTCTTGTCAAGTTCCCCTTCATCGCCAACGGTGACGGCAATGGTCGTGCAGGCATCTGGCGTACCATCCGTGAGGGTTGGATTTTCATCGAGAACATCGATCGCGTTCCCGACTTGAGCGAATCAGAGAAGAGCCAGCTCCGTGGTGAGGTGTACGTCATCATGGCATCGCGCTATCTTGATGCTTTCCGCAACTTCGGAGGTCTTCCAAAAGTCGACCGCTCATTCGTGGCTACTGATGTTGTAGATGGCAAGCGCATGAGCGTAATCGAGACA
>OHJU01000829.1_pt1 | contig 15852 bp, 14 predicted proteins | sample 1568711 | NCBI WGS metagenome assembly OHJU01 (sample SAMEA3879574, study PRJEB24766) | human gut metagenome | biome: human-associated habitat; feature: feces | place: USA | collected 1985/1987 | reverse complement strand
CGGTGACAGCTCTCCCAGAGGGAGAGCCAAGGGTGCTTTGACAACAGCAAAAGTGCTGCCCAGCTATGGCCGGGCAGCACTTTTTATATTATTGCTTATTTCACCGGAGAAGAACTTCTCAGCGTTACGTCGTGATATCCGCCCTCGACGATGGAGACGGAGGATACCAGCGTCAGTTTGGCGTTCTGCTGGAGGTCGGGGATGTTCGTCACGCCTACGTTGCACATGGTGGACTTGACCTTGTACAGGGACGCTTCCACGTTATCACGCAGGGGACCGGCGTAGGTGACGTAGGAGTCAACGCCTTCCTCAAAGCTGAGCTTGGCGGAGCCGCCCAGATCGTAGCGCTGCCAGTTCCGGGCGCGGTTGGAGCCTTCGCCCCAGTATTCCTTCATGTACGCACCGTTGACCATAACCTTGTTCGTGGGGCTTTCGTCGAAGCGGGCGAAGTAACGGCCCAGCATCAGGAAGTCCGCGCCCATGGCCAGTGCCAGCGTCATGTGGTAATCGTGGACAATGCCGCCGTCGGAGCAGATGGGCACATAGATGCCCGTCTCCTTGAAATACTCGTCACGGGCTGCGGCGACCTCGATCAGTGCCGTTGCCTGACCACGGCCAATGCCCTTGGTTTCACGGGTAATGCAGATGGAACCGCCGCCGATGCCGACCTTCACAAAGTCAGCCCCGGCTTCCGCCAGAAATCGGAATCCGTCCTTGTCCACCACGTTGCCGGCGCCGATCTTCACGGTGTCGCCGTAGGTGTCCCGCACCCATTTGATGGTCTTTTCCTGCCAGCAGGTGTAACCCTCGGAGGAGTCGATCACCAGCACGTCCGCACCGGCCTCCAGCAGGGCGGGAATGCGGGTGGCGTAGTCACGGGTGTTGATGCCCGCGCCTACCAGATAGCGCTTCTTGTTGTCCAGCAGCTCCAGAGGATTGTCCTTGTGGGAGGAGTAGTCCTTCCGGAACACGAAATACAGCAGGTGGTCATTCTCGTCCACGATGGGCAGGCTGTTGAGCTTGTGCTCCCAGATGATGTCGTTGGCTTCCTTCAGCGTGGTTTCCGCGGGGGCGGTGACCAGCTTCTTTCGGGGGGTCATGAAGTCTCTGACCTTGTCGGTGGGGGCCATACGGCTGACGCGGTAGTCACGGCTGGTGACGATGCCCAGCAGCTTACCGTTGGCGGTGCCGTCCTCGGTGATGGCCACGGTGGAGAAGCCGTTGCGCTGCTTCAGCGCCAGCACGTCGGCGAGAGTAGCTTCCGGGGTCAGATTGGAAGCGGAGGTGACGAAACCGGCCTTATAGCCCTTCACCCGTGCCACCATGGCGGCCTGATTCTCGATGGACTGAGAGCCGTAAATGAAGCTGATGCCGCCCTCCTTTGCCAGCGCGATGGCAAGGGTGTCGTTGGAGACGGACTGCATGACGGCGGACGTCAGCGGTACATTCAGGGAAATTGCCGGTTCCTCCGCGCCCTTGCGGTACTTGACGAGGGGCGTTTTCAGGCTGACATGGTCGGGAACGCAGTCTTCCGAGGTGTAGCCGGGAATCAGAAGATACTCGCTGAAGGTGTGGCTGGGTTCCGGGTAGTAATACGCCATTGGTATGACCTCCTATAGTAAAATAGATTGCTTGAATGTATAACTGCACCGCGCAATCCCAAAAAGCAACTGCGCGGTGTTGTCTTACAAAGTTTTTCTGTCCCCCGCGTCCAGAACCTCCACGACCTCTTTGCCGGAGGAGCTGAGGTTCTTGAAATTGCCCAGAATCTCGCTTACGGGGTGGACGATGGCAAAGGTATGGGGGTACTTGTGGACGATCTGGCTGACCAGCGCCACCTGGGTCTTGTTCACCACGCACAGAAGCACGCTGGTTTCCCGACCGGAGTACATGCCCTTTGCGGGGAGGAAGGTCGCGGTGTGGTGGAGGCGGTCAATCAGTTCTCTGGAAACCTCCTGGGGGGAATTGGTGATGATCTCAAAGCAGATGGCCTCCCGGCCGGACTTCATCAGCCGGTCGCCCACCGTGGTGGACATGAAGGTATAGAGAATGCACAAAATCACCGGCTCCATCTGGCAGCCATAGACAAAGTAGCTGACAATGGCAATGGCGGAGTTAATGGCGAAGCTCATGCCGAAAAACGTGTGATTGGGGCGGTGCTTGTGGACAATGGCGGAAACGAAATCCGTACCGCCGGTATAGGCGCTTGCCTTGATGAGAATGGAGTACACAAAGCCCTGGATTACGCCCGCGACCATGGGGCCGAGAATTTTGCTGGTGCCATTTTCCGTGACGTAGGCGAAGGCAGACAGGTCCACCTTTTCCAAAATCAGCAGTCCCAGAGAGAACGTGACCACGTAGACCATGCTGCGGACGGCCATGGGCTTGCTGACCTCAAAATAGCACCAGATTGCCAGAGGGATATTGATAAACAGGCTCAGATAACCCACGCTGACGCCGGTGACGTACTGGATCATGGTACAGATACCGTTGATACCGGAGGGGGCGAACTGGTTGGGGAAAACAAACAGCTCGTAATTGACAGACGCCAGCAGCGCAATGAAGGCAATGACTAGATATGTCCAGACCTTTTTCATACAGAACTCCTCTGAATCCTACGGCCATTGCCGGGTTCTTAATTTTCGATTCTAGCATAGATTTGTCCACGGGTCAAGGTATAATTCGACGAAATTCGCCTTTCTTGGAAAAACAGATATGGGTGGATTTTCCGCTTTGGGCTGCGGGTCGGACACACTTTGTCCGATTCTGTTATCTTTCGGTATCCCTTTCGGGAATTGATTGTATTTCAACAAAAAAGCCTTGTTTTTTCTGTGGAAATGTGATAAAATTTAGGTTGAGAGATTATACGCAAAAATCGAGCGTTTTCTACTGTTTTTACCTCAAATGAGTTAGAAAGGAGCTGCCCTATGTATTCATCCGCCTATGTGTGGGCAAAGGTTCTGAGCCATATGGAAGAGCGGCTGGGGGCTGTCACCGTTTCGGCATGGTTCGACGATGCCGAGGTGGTGGAGCTGAACGAGAACAATCTGATTCTGTACTCCCCCTCGGATTTCCGCCGGGAGATTATCCGCCGCCGCTGCACCGATTACATTCAGGACGCGCTGAAGGAAGTGTTCAATTCCGACGCGAAGCTGATGGTCTTCGGTGACGAAGAGCTGAACACCTTCAAACAGAAGGGGAAAAGCGTTTCTTCCATGGACTTCAATCCCCAGTTTACCTTTGACAACTTCGTTGTCGGCCCCTCCAACCGTTTCGCCCACAGCGCAGCCATCGCCGTTTCCAAAACGCCGGGGCAGGTGTACAATCCCCTGTTCCTTTATGGCCCTCCCGGCGTGGGCAAAACCCACTTGCTGTATGCCATCGCCAACGGCATCCGCAAGGAAAATCCCAACGCCAACATCGTCTACATCAAGGGCGATCAATTTACCAACGAGCTGATTGCCGCCATTCAGAACGGCAAAAATATTGAATTCCGCAGCAAATACCGGGAAGCCGACCTGTTTCTGATCGATGACGTGCAGTTCATCGCCGGTAAGGAATCCACCCAGGAAGAATTCTTCCATACCTTCAATAAGCTCTACGAGGAACATAAGCAGATCGTCATGACCTCCGACCGCAAGCCCAGCGATATGCTGACGCTGGAGGACCGGCTGAAGACCCGGTTTGAGTGGGGCCTGCTGGCGGATATCCAGCCGCCGGATTATGAGACCCGTATGGCCATTCTGAAAAACAAGGCCAAAAATCTGGGGCTGAACCTTTCCGACGATGTGTGCAACTATATTGCCATCAACGTCACCAACAACGTCCGGCAGATTGAAGGTACTGTCAAGAAAATTCTGGCTTACCGGGATCTGAACAATATGCCGCTGGATCTTCCCAACATTTCCCGGGCCATCGACGATATGTTCAAGAGCGAGGGCAACGCCCTGCCCACCCCCAGCCTGATCATCAGTCAGGTGTGCAAGTTCTATTCCATTGACGAGGTGCTTCTCCGGGGCACCCAGAAAAACAAGGGTACCGCCGAAGCCCGGCAGATCGCCATGTATCTGATCCGCAAGCTCACCAACCTGAGTCTGCCGGACATCGGCAAAGAATTCGCCCGGGATCACTCGACGGTATTGTACGCCATCCGGAAAGTCGAAGTCGCGCTGAAAAACGGAGACACCACCATGCAGAACAATATCCGGGACATCACCGCGAACATCAATTCCTGCCTGTAAATTTTCTCCACAAGCCCTGTGGAATGTGGAAAACAGGATTGTGGATAAGTTGCACCCGGTTTGGGTCTTCACAGGCCCTGTGGAAAAGAGATGGATCATCCACATTGGGCTGTGGATAAAAAAGACTTGCGGCACTAAATAAAAAGGGACTTTTCCACATAAGTTTGTACTACCACTGTTATTACTACCTGAACTTATTGATAGAGAGATATATTGATTAAAATCAGAAAGAAAGGATTTTACCTATGCGTTTTACCTGTGAAAAAAATATGCTGGTCACGGGACTGAACATTGCGGGTCGTACCGTCGCCCAGAAGAGCAGTCTGTCCGTCATCGAAGGAATCCTCTGCAAGGCCGGACAGGGACTGAGCCTGACCGGTTATAATATGGAAACCGCCATTACCTATGAAATCGACGCGGACGTGTCCGACATGGGGCAGTGCATCCTCCCGGCGAAGCTGTTCGGCGATATCATCCGCCGTCTGCCGGAGGGACCGGTGACCGTGGTGGTGGACGAGAACTATAAAGTCTCCATCCGGGCAGGGTACGCTTCCTTTACCATTTCCGCCGAGTCCGCCGAGGATTATCCGGAGCTGCCGGACGTGGGCGATGGACGGGAAATTTATATTCCCCAGAACAAGCTGAAGGAGCTGATTTCCGGCACCATTTTCGCTGTCAGCGAAAATCAGGGGCGTCCCATTCACACCGGTGTGAAATTTGAGGTAACGAATGACGCCATCACCGCCGTAGCCGTGGACGGGTTCAGGCTTGCCCGGCGCACCTTCCACCCGGAGGAGGGCACTGGACGGGAGCTGAATTTCGTGGTTCCCGCCGCCGGATTGAAGGAAGTGGAGAAAATCCTTACGGACGTGGAGGATAACGCGGCCTTTACGCTGGGTACGAAGCACATTCTGTTTCAGGTGGGAAACGCCACGCTGGTATGCCGCCTGCTGGAAGGCGAATTTCTGGACTGGCGGCGGGTGGTGCCTTCCAACTGCCCCATCAAAATGGTGGCAAATGTTGGTGATCTGGCGTCTTCCGTGGAGCGCGTCGGTCTGATCGTGTCCGAAAAGTACAAAAGTCCTGTGCGCTGCATGTTCGGCAATCAGGAGCTGCTGATGCGCACAAGCACCACCATCGGCGCGGCGGAGGACCGCTGCTCTCTGGCCGGGGACGGGCAGGAGCTGGAGATCGGCTTCAACGTCCGGTATCTGGCGGAAGCCCTGCGGGTGATCCCCTCGGAGGAGGTCACGCTGGAGCTGACCAACGGGTTAAGCCCCATTGTTCTGACCCCCGTGGACGAGAAGGAAGACTTTGCCTATATGGTGCTGCCGGTCCGGATCAAGAACGGCTAAATAAAGGAGTCTTCTATGAAAGTAGTCGTCAAAAAGAAGGATAACGCCATTCCCGTGGCAATCACCACGGAATATATCAAATTGCAGGACGCCATGAAGCTGGCGAACGCCGCGGAAACCGGCGGTGAAGCCAAGCTGATGATTCAGGAGGGGCAGATTCTGGTCAACGGCGAGATCTGCCGGATGCGGGGCAAGAAGCTGCGCCCCGGCGACCGATTCGTCTGCAACTCTCAGGCGTACCAGATCATCACCCATGAATCTGAATGAGCTGAAGCTCCGATCTTTCCGAAATTATCAGGAAATCGCGGCACAGTTTGACCCCGGCGTCAACCTGATCGTGGGGGATAACGCCCAGGGGAAAACCAACCTGCTGGAAGCCATATCCTATCTTGGCAGCGGGAAAAGCTTCCGGGCGCAGAAAACCTCGGAAATGGTGCGGTTTCAGGAAGATTTCGGGGAAATCGACGGCTCGGTCTTCTCCCAGGAACGGCAGCAGAGCATCCGATGGATTCTGTTTCCCGGCTCCCGTCCCCGGCAGCTGTGGCTGAACGGGGCGAAGAAGAAAACCGCCGGGGAGATAGCCGGGGTGCTGCCTACGGTGCTGTTCTGCCCGGAAGATCTGATGATCCTGAAAATGGGAGCGAGCCAGCGGAGGCGGTTCGGCGATCTGGCGCTGTGTGCCCTCCGGCCGAATTACGACGCGGCATTGACGGAGTACAACCGGATTCTGGAGCAGAAAAGCCGCATTCTGAAAGATCATTTTGAAAATCCCGGTATTCTGGAAATTCTTCCGGAATACAATACCCGGCTGTGTCAGGTGGGTGCGCTGCTGATCTCCTACCGGGCACGGTTTTACGACAGTCTGGGCAAGGCCGCGGCCAATTACCACAACCAGTTTTCCGGTGGAGCGGAGAATTTTACCCTCAGCTACAAGACCGTCTCCACGGTCATTGACCCCTTCGCCCCTGTCCCGGAACTGACACAAAACCTATTAGACCATCTGCAAAGTCACAGCCGGGCGGAGCTGGAAACGGCGCAGTGCCTGACAGGCCCCCACAAGGACGATTTTACCGTGAGCCTGTCCGGCATCGACCTGAAAGCCTACGGTTCTCAGGGGCAGACCCGGACGGCGGCCATCAGCTTGAAGCTTGCCCAGCGGGAGCTGATGGCGCGGGAATGGGGCGAAGAGCCGGTTCTGCTGCTGGACGACGTGCTGTCCGAGCTTGACCCCGGGCGGCAGGACTTTGTATTAAATAAGATCGTCTCCGGACAGGTGTTCATCACCTGCTGCGAACCGGGACGGTTTACCAAATTGGGAAGAACGATTCAGGTAGAAAACGGAAGCATAGTAGATTAAGAGCATATCACGCAGGAGGGCATATATGTCTGACGAAACGAAAGTAACACAGGAATACGGCGCGGAGCAGATTCAGGTTCTGGAGGGTCTGGAAGCGGTGCGGAAAAGACCCGGTATGTATATCGGCTCTACCTCCTCCTCCGGTCTGCACCACCTCGTCTATGAGATCGTGGATAACGCCATTGACGAAGCACTGGCCGGATACTGCAAGCATATTACCGTGACCATCAATCCCGGCAACTCCATTACCGTCACCGACGACGGCCGTGGTATCCCCGTGGACATTCAGCCACAGACCGGACGCCCGGCTCTGGAGGTCGTGTATACCGTGCTCCACGCCGGCGGCAAGTTCGGCGGCGGCGGTTATAAGGTCTCCGGCGGCCTGCACGGCGTGGGCGCGTCCGTCGTCAACGCTCTGAGCGAGTGGCTGCGGGTGCGGGTTCACAAAAACGGCAGCATCTACGAAATGAAATTTGCCCGGGGCAGCATCACCCAGGAAATGCGCATCGTCGGCAAGACCGACAAGACCGGCACGGAGGTCACCTTCCAGCCCGACCCGGAGATGTTCGACAGTCTTGTCTATGACTACGAAGTCCTTCACGAGCGGATGCGGGAGGAAGCCTTCCTGAATGCGGGTCTTACCATCACCATCACCGACGACCGGGACGATGAAAAGCAGATCAGCGAGACCATGTGCTACGAGGGCGGCATCCGGGAGTTTGCAATTTGGTGCAACCGGAACAAGACGCCCCTGTGCGAGGACGTTATCTATATGAGCGGCAGCAAGGGCGACGCTTCCGCCGAGATCGCCGTGCAGTATAACGACGGCTACAATGAATTTCTGCTGTCCTTCGCCAACGACGTGCGCACGCCGGAGGGCGGTATGCACGAGACCGGCTTCAAGACCGCGCTGACCCGTGTTCTCAACGCCTACGGCGTGAAAAACGGCATCATCAAGGGCGACGACAAGGTTTCCGGCGAGGATTGCCGGGAGGGCATCACCGCCATTATTTCCGTCAAGCTCACCGACGCCCAGTTCGAGGGTCAGACCAAAGCCAAGCTGGGCAACGCCTATATCCGTACTCTGGTCGATCAGGTAGTGAACGACCAGCTGACCACCTATTTTGAGGAACACCCCGCCGTTGCCAAGGCCGTGCTGGACAAGGCCATGATGGCCAACCGCGCCCGGGAGGCCGCCCGGAAAGCCCGGGAATCCATCCGCCGCAAGACGGGGCTGGAATCCGGCCAGATGCCCGACAAGCTTCAGGACTGCAACGAGCGGGACGCCAGTCTCTGCGAAATTTACATCGTGGAGGGCGACAGCGCAGCCGGTTCCGCCATTCAGGGTCGGGACTCCCGATTCCAGGCCATCCTTGCCATGTGGGGCAAGATGCTCAACGTGGAAAAAGCCCGGGCGGATAAGATCTACGGCAACGACAAGCTGTATCCCCTGATCGTGGCGCTGGGCGCAGGCATCGGGGACGAATTCGACATTGAAAAGCTCCGGTATCACAAGGTCATCATCATGGCCGATGCCGATGTGGACGGCGCTCATATCCGCACGCTGCTGCTGACCTTCTTCTTCCGGTATATGCGGCCGCTGATCGAGCACGGCTACGTCTACTCCGCCGTGCCGCCCCTGTACAAGCTGACCCGGGGCAAGAGCGTGAAGGTCGCCTATTCCGACGATGAGCGGGACGCAATCTCCTCCCAGATGCGCAGCGACAACCCCAACGCCAAGATCGACATTTCCCGGTTCAAGGGCCTTGGCGAAATGGACTCCCACGAGCTGTGGGAAACCACCATGGACCCGGAAAAGCGTTCCCTGCGCCGTATTACGCTGGAGGACGCCCGCCGCGCCGACGAGATTTTCACCGTTCTCATGGGCGAACAGGTGGAGCCGAGAAAAGACTGGATCGAGCGGAATGCGAGATACGCAGTCAACATTGACATTTAGTTTTGCAGCAACCCTGAACTGGAGGTGCGTTTATGGGACATAACCGCAGTTATAAACCCGAGGATATCCGCTTCCCCGACCAGGTGATCACAGAGTCCAACCTGGTGGACGAAATGGAGAAATCCTATATTGAATATGCCATGTCCGTCATCGTAGGGCGGGCATTGCCGGACGTCCGGGACGGACTGAAGCCCGTTCACCGCCGGATTCTGTACACCATGTATGAAAGCGGCCTGACTTCCGACAAGCCCTTCAAAAAGTCGGCGACCTGCGTCGGTGACGTGCTGGGCAAATACCATCCCCACGGCGACGCATCGGTTTACGACGCCATGGTGCGTCTTGCGCAGGACTTTTCCATGCGGTATCTGCTGGTGGACGGCCACGGCAACTTCGGCTCCGTGGACGGCGATCCCCCCGCGGCTTACCGTTATACCGAAGCCCGCTTGAGCAAAATTTCCAACGAAATGCTCCGGGACATCGACAAGGACACCGTGGACTGGGACCCCAACTTCGACGAGACCCGGAAGGAGCCCCGCGTGCTCCCCTCCCGCTTCCCCAACCTACTGGTCAACGGTTCCTCCGGCATCGCTGTCGGCATGGCGACCAACATTCCGCCCCACAACTTAGCGGAGGTCATTGACGCCTGCGTGTGCGTGCTGGATGACCCGGAAGCGACTCTCGCCGACCTGATGGAGCATATCTCCGGCCCGGACTTCCCTACCGGCGGCATCATTATGGGACGCAGCGGCATCCGCGCGGCCTATGCTACCGGCCGGGGCAAGGTGGTCGTCCGCGCCCGGACGGAATTTGAGGAGCATGGCAAGGACCGGATGCGGATTATCGTCACGGAGCTTCCCTATCAGGTCAACAAGCGTCAGCTCATCAAGAACATTGCCGAGCAGGTGAAGGACAAGCGCCTGGACGGCATTTCCGACCTCCGGGACGAGACCGACCGCAACGGTATGCGTGTGGTCATCGAGCTGAAAAAGGACGCCAATCCTCAGGTCGTGCTGAACAATCTGTTCAAGCAGACGGCTTTGCAGTCCAGCTTCGGCATTATCATGCTGGCGCTGGTGGACAACCAGAAGCAGCCGAAAATTCTCTCCCTGCGGCACATCATCGACGAGTACCTGAAGCATCAGGAAGAAGTCCTCACCCGGCGCACCCGGTATGACCTGAAAAAGGCGCAGGAGCGGGCACATCTGCTGGAAGGTCTGCTCATTGCGCAGGACAACATCGACGAGGTCATCCACATCATCCGCTCGGCTTACGACGACGCCAAGCAGCGCCTGATGGATCGCTTCAAACTGGACGACGTTCAGGCGCAGGCCATTCTGGACATGCGTCTGAAAGCCCTGCAGGGTCTTGACCGGGAAAAGCTCCAGAACGAGTATGACGAGCTGGAAGAAAAGATCAAGTATTATCTGGAACTGCTGGCGGACGAGAACAAGCTCAAGGCTGTCCTTCGCGGCGAGATGATCGAGATCCGGGACAAGTTCGGCGACAAGCGGAAAACCGAGATTCAGGAGATCGAGGACGAGATCGACATCGAAGATCTGATCGAGGAGGAGACCTGCGCCTTCACGCTGTCCAATCAGGGCTACATCAAGAGAATGCCCGTGGACACCTACCGCACCCAGAGCCGTGGCGGCCGGGGCGTCAATGCCCAGAACCTGAAGGAAGAGGATTATGTCAAGAGCCTGACCATTGCGTCTACCCACGACCACATGCTCTTCTTCACCGATCAGGGACGGGTGCACCACCGCAAGGGTTACCAGATTCCCGAGGCAGGCCGCACCGCCCGGGGTACTGCCATTGTCAACGTGCTGCCCCTGAATCCCGGCGAGTCCGTCACCGCCATGGTGATCACCCGGGAGTTTGACGAAAATGAGTTCCTGATGATGGTCACCCGGAAGGGCACCGTCAAGCGTATCCCCTTCGTCTCCCTGAAAACCAACCGCAAGGCGGGCATCCGCGCCATCACCCTGGACGAGGACGACCACCTGATTAACGTCATCCGCACAAACGGCGACGACGACATCGTGCTTGCCACGGCCTTTGGCTACGCCATCTGCTTTAACGAGAACGACGTGCGGTGCATGGGTCGTGACGCGGCGGGCGTTCGCGGTATTATGTTAACCGACGGAGACTATGTAGTCGGCGCGGAGAAGGCCGAGGAGGGCAAGACTCTGCTCACCGTCACCCAGAACGGCTACGGCAAGCGCACCGCTCTGACGGAGTACCTGCGCACCGGCCCCAACGGGGAAAAGCAGGCACAAAGCCGGGGCGGCAAGGGTCTTAAGAACTACAACATCACCCCCAAGACCGGCAATGTGGCCGGCTGCCGTGTGGTGAGCGAGAGTGACGATGTTATGCTCATCGAAAACGGCGGCGTCATCATCCGCATTCCCGCGTCCTCTATCAACGTCTACAAGCGGGACGTTCAGGGCGTCATCGTCATGCGCATTGACGACGGCAATCAGGTGGTCTCTTTGGAGCGTGTCGAGAAGATGGACGAGGAAGAGACCGGAGAACAGGCATGAAAACCGTGACTCTGTACACTGACGGCGCCTGTTCCGGCAATCCCGGCCCCGGCGGCTGGGGTGCCATTCTGGAATACAACGGCGTGGAAAAGGAGCTTTCCGGCGAGGAAGACAGCACCACCAACAACCGCATGGAGCTGACGGCGGTCATCCGGGGATTGCAGGCGCTGAAAGAACCCTGCACAGTGGAGCTGTACAGCGACAGCAAGTACGTCATCGACGCGCTGGAGAAAGGCTGGGCGTGGGGCTGGAAAAAGCGCGGCTGGGTCAAATCCGACAAAAAGCCCGCTCTGAATTCCGACCTCTGGGAAATCTTACTGACCCTGACGCAGAAGCACGACGTGCATTACCACTGGGTCAAGGGACACGCGGAGAACCCGAAGAACAACCGCTGCGACGAGCTGGCAGTCAGCGAGTGGAAAAAGCGTAAATGAAAGATCATCGGGCGGCAAAATTGCCGCCCGATGTTACCATAGGAGGAAAATATGTTTTTATCCATCGGCAACGACATGGCTGTCCGGGACAGGAGCATCATCGGCATTTTTGATCTGGACAACACTTCCACCTCCAAGCGCACCCGGGAGTTTCTGAACCGGGCGGAGCGGGAGGGTGAGGTCATCCCCTGCGACGATCTGCCCAAGTCCTTCATCCTGACGGCGGAATACGGCTTTTCCCGTGTACATCTGACGGCTCTCAACGCTGCAACGCTGGAAAAACGGTTAAAGTAAAGATTTTAACACGAAAAATGTGCATCTCCATTGGAGATGCACATTTTTTCCAACTTTTTTACTTGGTACCGAAAATCCGGTCGCCGGCGTCGCCCAGACCGGGGACAATGTAGGCGTGCTCGTTGAGCTTCTCATCAACGGCGGCAAGGAAGATTTCCACGTCGGGGTGGGCTTCCTGAACGGCCTTGATGCCCTCGGGGCAGCCGATAATGTTCATCATGATGATGTTCCGGCAGCCGTGCTTTTTCAGAAAATCGATGGCCGCGACGGCGCTTCCGCCAGTGGCCAGCATGGGATCGACCACGTAAACCACCCGGTTGGAGATGTCCTCCGGCAGCTTGCAGTAGTATTCCACGGGCTTGTGGGTCTCAGGGTCGCGGTACAGGCCGATGTGACCGATTTTTGCGGAGGGGATCAGTTCCACCATGTTGTCCACCATGCCGAGGCCGGCGCGAAGGACGGGGACGATGGCCAGCTTCTTGCCGGACAGCATCCGGCACTTGGCAGTGGCGACGGGGGTCTGCACCTCTACCTCCCGGGTGGGCAGGTTGCGGGTGGCCTCATAGCACATCAGACCGGCAATTTCGCCGACCAGCTCGCGGAATTCCTTAACGGAGGTCTTCTTGTTGCGCAGAATGGCCAGCTTATGCTGGATCAGGGGATGATCGAGGACGTGTACGTTTGCCATGATATTTCTCCTTCTATTTACAGGGTTGAATGAATCGGCCCCGGATTTATGAATTTTGCTGTTCCCGCTCGAGACGTTCCCGTTCCGCCTGACTCAGGCGCAGATAGTTGGGGGTCAGAGCGGCGCCGTCGCCGGTTTCCCCGGCGGCTTGTTTTTGCGCGGCCAGAAGGGCGACGCCTGCGGCACGCTGATGCATCCGGTGTTCCGGAGGCATAACAAGGTTGGGGATATCCCCGGAAAGGGTCTTGTAAGTAAGGACGCTGCCGTCCCCCACCAGAAACACAGGTTCCGTCAAGGGCGCAAGCTCCTGCTTCAGCTGCGCCAAGGGAATGGCGCGGTCTTCGGTGATCCTTTTGAGACTACCGTGGTTGACATAAAACAGCGCATTATACACCTGACTCCGCCGGGCGTCCATTACGGGACACACGTAACCCTGATACGCGCCCAGGGAAAGCGCCATGGCTTCCAGCGTGCTGACGCCGTAGCAGGGCACTTCCCTGCCCCACGCGAACCCTTTGGCGGCGGCGACGCCGATGCGCACACCGGTAAAGGAGCCGGGGCCTGCGGCCACGGCCACCGCGTTTACGTCGTTAACAGTTTTGCCGCATTGATGCAGCAGATTTTCCGCCATGACCATCAAGGTCTGGCTGTGGGTCAGGCCGGTGTTCTGGTAGCTTTCCGCCAGAAGCTTTCCGTCCTCCAGCAGCGCCGCGGAGGCGGCTTTCGCGCTGGTTTCAAAGGCTAAGATCAGCAAGAAAATCCCCTCCCGAAATGGTAATCCGCCGGGTGTTCTCCCCCAGAACGTCGATGGTGACGCTGACCGCGTCCTCCATGGCCTCGGTTACATTCTCGCTCCACTCCACGGCGCACACGCCGCCCCGGTCCAGATAGTCCTCCCAGCCGATGTCAAACAGGGCGTCGGCGTCCGCCAGGCGGTACATGTCGAAGTGGAACAGGGGCGTGGGGCCGTCGTATTCGTTGACGATGGTGAAGGTGGGGCTGGTGACCCGGCCCCGGCAGCCAAGGCCCCGGGCCAGGCCCCGGGTGAAGGCAGTTTTGCCCATCCCCAGGCCGCCGAAGTAGGCCACCACCGCACCGGGGCCCAGGGTCCGTCCCAGACGGCAGCCCAGCTCCTCCGTTTCCGCGAGACTGTGGGTGATATACTCCATAGGTGGCCTCCTCTCCGTAAAATCAACTGATTATATCACAGGAATTCTCACTTGAAAAGAGAAAATTCGGTTTACAGAAAAAGTTTCGTATGCTATACTAAATTGATATCATGTTCCATGCAACCGGTTTTACAAGAGGAGCCTTTCATGCTGAAACGAATCAAGGATAGCATTTTCGATATTTTGCGGCAGGCCGACTGGCTTTTGCTGTGTCTCTGCTGCGGCGCGGCCCTGTTCGGGCTGGTGATGATCGCCAGCGCCACGAACTTCCTGAACTCCTGGAAAATGGTCATCGTCCAGGCCTGCGCCATTGTGCTGGGAGTGGGCATCTATTTTCTCATGTCCCAGATCGACCTGACCGAGGCCGCCAAGCGCTGGAAATGGCTGCTGGGCTTCGGCATCGTCATGTTCCTGCTGCTGAAAACGCCGCTGGGCATCGAAAACAACGGCAACCGGGCCTGGCTGGGGATCGAGGGCTTTCCGGCCAATATCCAGCCGGCGGAGATCGTGAAGCTGACGTTCATCCTGGTGCTCAGCCGGCAGTTGGTTTGGGTCAAGGAGAACTGGGGGCTGAAATCCCTGCGTTCCATTGCGTTTCTGGCGGGGCACGTGCTGCTGATGGTGGGGCTTTACTACGTCATCTCCTCGGACATGGGCAGCGCCCTGGTGTATATCTTCATCTTCGCGGCCATGGCCTTTGTGGCCGGGGTGGCGGCCCGGTGGTTCATCATCGCCCTGCTGGGCGGCCGGGAGAACATCGTGCTGGTGGATGCCTGCATGACTGATGAACAGGTGGTTCTGCTGATCGACGAGATCGACAAGGCCGACCTGGAATTCCCCAACGACCTGCTGTGGGAGCTGGACAAGATCCCGGACTATATGAAGGAGCGGTTCATGGTGGTGTTTGACCACAATCTGGACCCCCTGGGGGCCGGATGGCAGCAGACCCGGAGCCTGCTGGCCCTGGGCGGCGGCAAGCTCACCGGCCAGGGGCTGTTCCATGGGATACAGACCCAGGGCGAATACTCCGGCAGTCTGCCGTTCCGGTACACGGACTTCATCTTCTCCGCCATCGGCGAGGAGCTGGGGATGCTGGGGTGCCTGGCGGTGCTGCTGCTGCTGGCGGCCATCATCGTGCGGTGCCTGATGGTGGCGCGGAAGGCCCGGAACACCACGGAGTCCTACGTCTGCGTGGGGGTGGCAGCGGTGCTGATCTTCCAGACCATCAGTAACGTGGGTATGTGCCTGTTTGTGCTGCCGGTGATCGGCCTGACGCTGCCGTTTTTCAGCTATGGCGGCTCGTCCATCGTGACCCTGTTTGCCGCCATGGGCATGGTCAGCAGCGTCCAGAGCCACTCCCTGCCGGATTGGCTGCGGTAAGGGAGGCGGGCATGGAGCGTAAGTCTGCCGGACTGCGGGCCCGCCGAATGACGGAGGCGGACCTGGAGCCTCTGCACCGGCTGCTGTCGGACCCGGAGGTCATGCGGTATCTGGAGCCGCCCTTTTCCCGGGAGCAGACCCGGGCCTTTCTGGAACGGGCGGGGCTGACGCCGGAGCCGCTGATCCTGGCGGTGGATGACGGCGGCTTTGCGGGGTATGTGATCTGGCACCCCTATGACGATGTGTCCATGGAGCTGGGCTGGGTCCTGGACCGCAGCCGCTGGGGCCGGGGATACTCCGGGGAGCTGACCCGGCTGCTGACGGACCGCGCCCGGCGTCAGGGGCGGGGCGTGGTCATTGAGTGCGTCCCGGAGCAGACGGTGACCCGGCATATCGCGGAGAAATCCGGCTTCCGCTTCTGCGGCATGGCGGAG
>OHJU01000823.1_pt1 | contig 15932 bp, 10 predicted proteins | sample 1568711 | NCBI WGS metagenome assembly OHJU01 (sample SAMEA3879574, study PRJEB24766) | human gut metagenome | biome: human-associated habitat; feature: feces | place: USA | collected 1985/1987 | reverse complement strand
TCGTAATAATCGGGAGTTCTGTGTGTGTCGTTAAAATGTGCGATAAGCGTATCAATCGCCGCCGGTGCCATAGCCGCACCCATATTGTTTGCGTCCTTTATGCCCATATCGGTTATCTTGCCTATCGTGACACTCTTTACATAAGGCGGTTTTTCAGCTGCCGAGGTTATGCAACAGCCTGCACCGGTAGCTGTCCACTGAGCAGTAGGGGGACGAACGCCGCCGTAGTTTATGGGAAATCTGAACTGCCTTTCGGCAGAGCAGAAGTGTGACGAGGTAACGGCGGCGAAATATTCTCCGAGCCTCATATCCGCAAAAAGTGAAGCCATTGCAAGACTTTCAGCCATTGTCGAGCAGGCACCGTAAAGTCCGATGAACGATATATCGGTGTCACGCAGGCCGTATGCCGAGCCTGTGCATTGGTTAAGCAGATCGCCTGCAAAAATGAATGAAATATCCTCTTTTATTAGCTTGCCTTTTCTAAGGGCAATATCAAAGGCATATTGCTGAAAGGTGCTTTCGGCTTTTTCCCAAGTGGTAAGTCCAAGCTCTGCTCCCTCTGCGGCATAGTCAAAGCAGTTGCCGAGAGGTCCGTCGCTCTCCATTTTTCCGACTGCTGCGGCGCAGGAATAAACCGACACACCACGGTCAAGTTCTATTGTACCCTCTGAAATCAGTTTAGCCATATCAACCTCCGAAAAGACTTATAACGAACAGAATTATGCCGTAGACAAATGCCGCTGTTATGCCGTAGACTATTACGGGCCCTGCAATGATGAACATTTTTGCGCCCGTACCGAGAATGAGACCCTCGGTCTTGAATTCAAGGGCAGGGGAAACAACGGCATTCGCAAAGCCTGTTATAGGAACGAGAGTGCCTGCGCCTGCGTGCTTTGCTATCCGCTCATACTGACCGAAGCCCGTCAGCAAGGCACTTATCAGCACAAGAGTTATTGAGGTGTACGCTGATGCAGTATCTGCATCGTTTCCTATCATAATATATAAATCGGTAAAGAACTGCCCTGTACAGCAGATAAGTCCGCCTATTACAAACGCTTTCGGCACTGTTATATATAGCTTGCTCGGTGTGGAATAACGGTCGGCAAGCTGTGTGTATTCTTTTTTGGAAATATTCAAAATATCACCGTCCTTGATGATATTTTTGATTTTATGTCGGAAAATATCCGTGTAAAATTCTGCTTACCGATACGGCAAGATAAAGCAAAAACAAGTCGCTTTGCAATTTTTATATTGATTTATTGCAGACATTGTGCTATACTTTAATAGATAAGACAGGAAAAAGCGGTTTTTTCAGCCGTATTTTCGGTCGGATTTTTATGCAAGAAAGGGATAACAAAAAATGAAATACGCAGTATTACTTTGCGACGGTATGGCCGATCTTCCCCGTGAGGATATAGGCGGAACACCTATGAGTGTTGCACACAAGCCTAATATGGACAAGCTCGCAAAGGTATCAAGAGTAGGTCTTGTAAAGACGGTCGAGGACAATCTGAAGCCCGGCAGTGACGTTGCGAATCTTTCCGTACTCGGTTATGATCCTGCAATATATTATTCGGGAAGAAGTCCTTTAGAGGCAGGCAGTATAGGCATTGATATGAAGCCTACGGACGTTTCTTTCAGAACGAATCTTGTAACGCTGTCGGACGAGCCGGTTTACGAGGATAAGACAATACTCGACTACTGTGCCGACGATATATCTACTGAAGAAGCCGCAGAGCTTATAAAGTTCATTGACGAAAAGCTCGGTACGGATGAATTCAGATTCTACAGCGGTGTAAGCTACCGTCATTGTCTGATATGGGATCACGGTACGACCGATATAGGCACGCTGACTCCTCCCCACGATATAACAGGCAAGCCGATAAAGACGCATCTTGGTGTGAATGAAAACGGCAAGGTGCTTATCGAGATGATGAAGAAGAGTTATGATCTGCTGAAGGATCATCCCGTAAACTTAAAGAGAATCGAAAGAGGTCTTCGTCCTGCAAACAGTATATGGTTCTGGGGCGAGGGTGTTCGCAAGGAGCTTACTCCTTTTGCCGAAAAGTACGGAAAGAGTGCCGCTATGATCTCTGCGGTCGATCTGCTCAGAGGTATCGGCAAGTTCACAGGAATGGACGTTATCAAGGTTGACGGTGCAACAGGCTACATAGATACAAACTTTGACGGTAAGGCTCAGGCTGCTGTTGACGCACTGAAGAGCGGCAAGGATTTTGTATATATCCATGTTGAAGCTCCCGATGAATGCGGTCACCGTCACGAGGTTGACAATAAGGTAAAGGCAATAAGCCTTATTGACGAAAAGATACTCGGCAAGCTGCTTGACGAATTCAAGGACGAGGATATAAAGATCCTTATCTGTCCCGACCATCCCACACCACTTGAACTGAGAACACATACAAATGCTCCTGTGCCGTTCATGATCTATGACAGCAGAAAGAAGCTGGACGGTGTTGATTGCTTCTGCGAGGAGAGTGCGGCTAAGACAGGCGATTATATCGCTGAGGGTCATACCCTTATGAGCAGTTTTTTGGCTGACTGATAGATAATACTAAATGAATATTTTACCGCCCTGTGTTTTTCACGGGGCGGTTTTTGTGTATTTCGGTAAGTGCTGGACTTTTGTCAGTTTTTATGGTACAATATACTTGAGGAAATAGTACCAAATCCCACAAAGGAGGACACCAAAATGAAACGTACCCACACCATACTCGCAACAATAACCCTTATCAGCGTAATACTGACCAGTGCTTGCACGGCAGACAATGCAAATAGTAACGCAACGTCCTCTGCACCCGAAACGGCAGTTACCACAACTACCGCTCCGGCAGTGACGGGAACAGTGATGGATAGGATTGACGAGCCGAAAGCAGAAACAACTACTGCTCAGACCACAGCTATCACAGCAGTGACCACCACAAAGCCACAGGAAACAAAGATAGCTGAAACTACCACTACCACCACAAAAGCGGTAACAACGGCAAAGCCAAAGCCGGCAACGACAACAACAGTAGCAACGACTAAGCCCACACCCGAATGGACGGAGAGCAAGGCAAGCGGTACAAAGTACGTCAACACAGACTGCTACAGCCGTAAGAAAGCCGTACTCGGCGCAGAAACCGTAAAGCTGTACAGCGTGAACGATAAAGTCACGGTAACTGCTAAGACCGATACAGGCTACTTCAAACTTTCTGACGGTAGCTTTATACACGGTGACTATCTAAGCGATAATAAGGTAGCTCAGACTACAATCACAACCACAAAGAAAGCTGAAGCACCTAAGCCTTCACAGACAACAACGAAGAAGCAGGAAAGCAAGCCGAAGTCGATATATGAGTATCCATTCGACCTTGAAGCAATCCGACAGGTCATTATAGACGATGCCATCAACAACTACGGTCTTGTACTTGCCGAAGATTCAACTCCGGATGATAGTTCGTGGAATGCCCCTGGTGTTATTTCAAAAGATATTCCGGAAAAAGTAATTAAGCGTAATGTGGAAAGCTGTGCAGGAGCTAATTTCAAAGTAGCACAAATGAAAAAAGGTGATTACTTTAACGTATACATTGAAACCATACCGGATTTAAAAAAAGACGAAAACGGTAACAGTATAGAAGGATATGCAATATACTTCTTGAGAGGAGGACCGTCACGTCAGTGACAACTGAATATATATTTAAAGAGCTTTGATTTTTCAAGGCTCTTTTTCTTTTTCTGAAAGTTAACTGAATATGAAAATCCAAAGCAGTCCGCAACCCGTAGGACTGCTTTTTTATATATATTTTCAAAAAAATCAAACAAGAAAGGAAATCAGTATGAAAAACAAATTCAAAAAGCTGACCGGACTTTTCCTTGCGGCAGTTATGACATTAGTCGCTCTGCCGATTCAGACGCTTGCGTCAGAATGGGGAGTTGGCGATAATGTCTATGCGGCTATGCTCGGAAATTACATCGGATCAGACAACGGAACATACGGTGATAAGCGTAATTACACATTCATCTATTACAAAGCGGACGGCGATATTGCTACCGCTACAAGAGTAAAGAGCAATCACGCAAAGCTCGGTGTCAGCAAGAACGGCGTGACACAGCAGGCAATCTGCATCGAAGCCGGTGTGTCATACAGCACAGGAAGTTCATATGTTGGTAAAGAATCCAGTGACGCATATATGCAACTGCTTCCTTGGGATATACAGCAGATGGTTAAATATGCTTTGCTGTGTGGCTTTAACAGTGATGTTAAAAAATCTCCTGTTGCTAACACAAATCTTGATGATTTTTCCTTTGCAACGCAGATAATTGTATGGGAAATTCAGCAGCAGTTAAGAACAGGCTATAACAAGGGCGATTTAAAAGCGAACAAGTGGGGTACTCCTGCTACTGTTTACTATGAACAGTTGAAAGGCAGACCTGCTGAAAAATGCTACGAATACATCTTAAACAAGATGAAGGCATATTCAATTGTGCCGAGCTTTACTAATGAAATGAAGTCTAAAGCTCCTACTCACACAATGAAATATAATTCTTCAACGAAGAAGTACAGTATTACACTGCCGGACAATAACAAGAGCAATATGCCGGCAAGTGCATTCAACATTCCCGGTGTCACAGTAACAAAGAGCGGATATGACTACACTTTCAGCACAACAAGCAAGATAAGCGGTACTAAGGCTTGTACATACAAGGCAAATCGTACCACAGGAAAACAGCTTGTTGTATGGAAATCAAGCGGCGGCGATTCTCAGACAATGGCTGACGGTATTGATGACCCTGTAAGATTTTACGCAAACTTTAAAACTTCCGATTTAGGCACAGCTCAGATCAAGAAAGTTTGGGATCACAAGAACGACAGCTCCAGCACACAGGCAAGCAACAGCGACATCTATTTCATGATAAAGAATAGTTCGGGTACGACAATCAAGGCTACAGGCAAGGCAGGCTCGTATACCTACTCTACAAGCGGTTCCGTAACTAAGTTCAAGCTCAACAGCAGTAACACTTTTTTAGTAAAATCACTCCCCGCAGACACATATACGGTCTATGAGTATGGTAATGACGGCGCAGGAATACCGTACTATACACGCAGTAACCTTAGTAAGACGGTGAAGGTTACGGCGGGCGGCACAGGAACGGTAACGTTCACGAATACAAGAAATACCGGAACGGGCGAAGTAATAAAAACTTGGGTGGATACAAACGGTAACGCAATATCCGCAAACGCAAAAAATCAGCAGATATATTTCCGTATCAAGAACGCAGACGGTAAATATATCACCGTCAGCGGCACGAAGTACAGCGGCACATATTCATTCACCGGAACAACGACCACAGCGACATCGCTGTATGTAAATCCCGGCACGGGTAAGTTCGTTGTTTCGGATATTCCTACAGGCAAGTATACCGTATATGAGTACGGCTCACCGGACGGATATACCGTAAATAAGGCTTCTCAGACGATAACTATCGCAAGCGGGAAAACAGCGTCCGTATCGTTTGTGAACAGCGAGGACAGCGGTACAGCTCAGATAAAGAAAGTCTGGCTGTCCGATACAACTCTTACATCTGCTCAGATCGCAAATCTTGAAAAGAACGTTACTTTTATGGTAAAGGACAGCGACGGCAAGTTTGTTAAGGTCACAGGCAGTGCAGGTTCATACGTGTACGCAGGTACTCAGACTACAGCGAACAATTTAAAACTCAGTAATAGTAAGTTTGTTATCAGCAAGCTTCCTATGGGCAGTTACACTATCACCGAGATCAATAACGCCGCAGGATATAGCCCGAAAACACAGGAGAAAATCGTAACAATATCCAAAAGAGGCGAAACACAGACTGTATCTTTTACAAACAAGTCTACTCCGGTCGTAGTTATCCGCAAGCATTTCTCAGATGAGGATAATCTGACTGCCGCAGAGCTTAAGGCACAGTATGCAAAGGTAACGATAAATCTTAAGGTTATCGGTCTCCTCGGCAAGGAACAGTCAGGCAATCCGTCAGGATATTATGTAGAGTTCACTGGCTCGAAGGGTAATTACATTTTCAAGGGCATATCTGCAACGAAAACATCAGCGGCTGATCTGAAATTGAATGATAACGGCGAGATGACAATATCATTCGGTACCAACACAGCTCCGTACTACTTAGCTGTTATTGAAACCTACAGCGGTACGGATTACGATGTTGATAACCGGGACCAGCGTATTGACCTGGGCAACGGTGATCCGAATGCTGTAATTGACCTTGATGACATAGAGCTTGACAATCAGCTTAAAACAGGATCTGTACAAATAGATAAGGAATTTTTGAACGAAAACGGTGCTATAGAAAATATCCCCGATGACAAACTTGCCGAGGTCGCTTTTAAAATCAAGCACAACGGCAAATATCTCACCTTTACAGGCTCAAACGGCAGTTATACTTATAAAGGCGAAAACAATACAGGCACGGCACTCAAGCTTAATACAAGCACATACAATATTCTTGCAACGGGACTTCCCGCAAGAGAGCAGTACACGGTCACTGAGGTCAGCGGCGCTACAGGCTACAGCTTCTCAATAGATCCCGTTACTTTTGAAATCACTCCTAACGGCACTGTAAAGAAAGTGTTCACCAACAAGGCAATGACGGGTACGATAAGTATTGTAAAACACAGTGCAGACGGTGTTCTTTCCAGTTGGCAGTTCCGTGTTACAGGCACAGCCAAGACCGGACAGAGCTACGATCAGACTTTTACTACCGACGCAAAGGGTACAATCACAATCAGTAATATCCGTATCGGTAATTATAAGGTTACAGAGGTCAAGACAGGTAAAACGGTTGGTTACATTACCGAGGAAAGCAAAGACATTGAAGTCAAGACCGATACTGTAACAACCGTCAACTTCGAGAACAAGCCGTATGCGAATATCGTTATCAACAAGGTTGACAGCGTAAAAGGTACTGCTCTGAGCGGTGCTGCATTCGGCATTTATACGGACGCTGAATGTGAAATTCCTGCACAGGCATATACATCAGCTACAGACGGAACGTTGACAGACGCTGTAATCACAGAAAGTGCGACAGGCAAGTACACTTGCAATTTCCTGCCGATTGAGAGCAAGAACGGCACAACTTACTATGTAAAGGAGCTTACAGCTCCCGACCATTACGCTATTGACACAGACGTACACCCGGTAACGCTTAAAACGGCAAATTCAACCGTAGCAGTATCAAACAACGCTACATCGAAATTCTATGAAACGCCTTTAGGCTCGGTCAGAACGACAAAGGTTGACGCAGATCATCCCGATGTACTTCTGAGCGGCGCCGAGTTTACAGTATATCAGTCTGATAAGGCTACTGTATACGGCAAGCTCGCAGAAACATCAAAGGGTACATATCAGCTTGACGAAATCCCGGCAGGCACATATTACCTCAGAGAAACAAAAGCACCGCAGTATTACAATATCGACAACACATTCTATCAGTTCACAATTTCTGACGCAGGCAAGGTTGTCGATGTGTCAATCAACGGCAACGACAAGTTCCCCAATGCTCCGCAGAAGGGCAATATAAAGATAGTCAAGAGAAGTGCAGACGGTGTTCTTTCCGGTTGGAAGTTTGAAGTTTCCGGCACGGCTCTTAACGGCACACCCGTAGCAACCAAGACATACACAACAGACGCAAAGGGCGAAATCAATATATCAAACCTCCTTATCGGTACTTATACCGTAAAGGAAGTAAAGGACGGCAAGACAGTCGGATATATCACACCTGCAAATCAGGCGATTGAAGTAAAGAGCAATGCAACTACTACTGCAACGTTTGAAAACAAGCCTTTCGGTCACATTGTTATCAACAAGGTTGACGCAAAGACAGGCGAAAAGGTAACAGGTGCTACATTCGGTATCTATACCGACAGCACTTGCAAGACAGTAGCAAAGGCGTATAAGTCGGACACTGACAGCACACTTGTAAATGCAGAGATTATCGAAACAGCTACAGGAGTGTACACTTGCAACAACTTACCTATAAGCAGTGCAACAGGTACAACATACTATGTCAAGGAGCTTACAGCTCCTGAAGGCTACTACCTTGACACAAATGTACACGCAGTAACACTTAAAACAGCAAACACAACCGTATCAGTAAGCAATGAAATCGGCAAATCAGACTTTATGGAGTATCCTTACGGTCACGCAACTGTAATAAAAGAATGGAAACTCGATAACAGCACAGCAGATATGACAGCCGATGAAATCGCACAGATGAAAGCGGAGCTTGAAAAGAGCCTGTATTTCACTGTAAAGGACAGCAACGGCAAGTACATCACAGCTACAGGTGCAGACGGCGTATACACATATAACGGCGAAAGCACAACAGAATTCAGATACGTTTTGAAAAACAGCAAATTTACAATCGCTGAACTGCCTACAGGTGACTATACGATTACAGAGTATAGCACACTTCTTGACTACACAATCAAGTCGGAAAATCCCGTAAAGATAACTGTAGTAAGAAATCAGACAGCAACGGCAACGTTTGTAAACGAGCGTGACACAGGCAACGCAAGTATCGTGAAGAAATGGACAAATCCCAACGGGCTGACAACAGCTCAGAAGGCAGAGCTTGAAAAGAATGTGTACTTCACCGTAAAGAACGCTGACGGTGCATACTTAAATGCGGTATCAAAGAACGGCAAGTATGTATATAACGGCAGTCAGACAGCTGAAGCACGCTTTATGCTGACAAACGGCAAGTTTGAGCTTACAGAGTTGCCGACAGGCAAGTACACGATAACCGAAATCAGCAACGCTGAGGGTTATCTGCCCAAGACGCAGGTCAAGACGATCACGGTAACTAAGGACGCAACTGCAAGTGCAGAGTTTGTCAATAAGGTCATTGTCGGCAATGTCACATTGACAAAGGTCGATGAGGACTATCCCGAAAACAAATTAACAGGTGCTGTATTTACAGTTTACAAGAGCGATAAGAAAACCGTAGTCGGCACAATGAAAGAAACCGAAACAGGCGTGTACAGCCTTGAGGGACTTGTATACGGTGACTACTATGTACAGGAAACAAAGGCTCCCGAATATTTCGTCCGTGATGTGAATTTCTACTATTTCGAAATTGTAAATGACGGCGAAACCGTAGAAGTTTCCAACGATGAGCTTGGCAAGGGTACGTTTATCAACTCGCCTCAGAAGGGTGAAATCAAGATTGTAAAGACTTCATATGACAATAAGGTCGAAGGAATACATTTTGAGGTAACCGGAAAGACGTTCACAGGTCAGTCATTCAGTAAGATCTACACTACTGATGAGAACGGCATTATCCATATTACAGATCTAAGAGCCGGAGAATACAATATCCACGAAGTTGCAGATGACGCTTCTGCCGGCTATCTTTTACCGGATGATAAGCAGCTTACGATCGACCGTGACGGTGCAATGCTTGTTACAGAAATGCACAACAGCAAGATACCGGACAATCCCCCGACAGGTGCAAGTGAGGACAGCTTTACGCAGACGGCAGTTATTATCATATCAATGGTAATGATGAGTGCGGCTGTTGTGCTGGTGTTCCCACTCAGCAAGAGAAAAAAGCGTAACAGATAAAAAATACAAACAGCATTAATTTTTTGTCACCGGGCGGCAGAAAAGCTCTGCCGCCTTTGTGGTGGCGATTAAAGGAGGTGCAATATGAAAAGAAATCTGCTATCAAATTCTCATTTTAAATTGCTGTTTTCAAATTGCGATAATATCAAAAATGAGAAAAGAACGGAACTCTACTATTCTCAAAACGAGATACGACTTACTAACTTAGATACCGGAGAGGTTTATTCAACGAAAATAAGGCAAGAGTATTCGGACGAAAGAACAACTTGTTCCTTTGCTATAAATCAATATCTCAAAGAGGGGAATTATTTGATAGAGTTTATTTATTAAATTGTTTGAGGTGCGTCACGGTGTCGCACCTGTATAAAAGATTGACGTATTTTTACCGATATGATAGAATGGAGATGATAACGAATGAATGTAAGAAAAAAACTTGATAAATTGTGCAAAGAACAGTTACACAGCGGAGTTAAAACGTATGATGAAGCACTTGATTTTCTGAGAGAATTCACCTGCGTTTATGATAAATGCAAATCAGATAAAGAGTATGTTCCCGGATTGTCCCATTATGACTTTATGTACTGGGTAAACCCTATCAGAGAAGCATTTGCAGAAAACGACTACAAAAAAGCTGTAGAAAAGCTGATTGACACATATATGGAGCAGAATGACTATTTGTTCCAATCAAGAGTAAAAGTTTCGATAATGATATTGTTACGACAATATGTAAACTCAGAAAGGGAAAACGATGAACAGCGGTATTTATGCGAACAATCAGAATAATTATAATCAAGCGATGGAATATGTTAATCTCACACTTGAAAGAGATACAGCAACAAAAGCAAACAATCTTCTGTTTCTGAAATTTATGATTGATTGTATAGGTCGTGACATAGAAACAGATACACTTCTTTATTATGTATATAACGCTAATGATAATGCTCCTGTCGGAAACAGAGTGTTCCCACATACCATTAATCTTGAAAACGGAGATGAAATACAGCTGTTTTCGGATCGTTTTGAACAAAGAAAGATTGACCTCGCCACAGAAGTTGTAATAGCTCAGCCGTGGCGAAAACCGTCTGTATCAAAGGTATATGACTTATTGGGTAGCATTGATAGGAATGGCTTTAAATATGATTACAGAAATCATCGTGGAACTTTTTATCCTTATATGAATATTACGATAGTTTCTCAAGGACATCATTCAATATCCTGTTCTCATTACTTGAAAAAAGGGACGATAAATGTAAATGTTTATGATATAGAAAGTGCATATAAATATGTTGATACAGATGGTTGCTACTGGTTGTTTAACAATTGTAAAAACAAAAAAGTAGAAATTAACGATTTTCGTTACGCATTACTTTTTAAATTATCAAAAATGTACTTCGAATTGCTAAATTCTTAAGTTTAAAGCGACTGGTTTCAGCCGCTTTTTCTTTTTCTGATAGCAAAAACACAAAGCTGCACCGACGGGTACGGCTTTTTTATATACAATAAAACAGGTGCGACCTGTGCGACATCGTGACGCACCTATAAAACAAGGAGGATAAAATGCAACAGCTTATAATTTTAATCGTAGCACTTGCTCTTGCAGGCGGAGTATATCTGTTTCTGACAATCAGCAAGAAGAAAAACAAGGAACAGACAGAAGAAAACGCAGTCGAGATGATGACTGCAAACGAAATGATAAACGTAAAGGATATTCGCAACAATTGCTTACACACGAATGACGGGTACACATTTACCTTTATCGAAATCGGCGGTATGAGTATGGAGCTTTTCTCGGAAAGTGAAAAGCTGGCATACTGCAAAAACATAACTTCCATCGTTTCACGTTTTCAGTTTCCGTATAAATATATGGCTATTTCCTCGCCGTATGTAATCAAGCATATGGTGACGGCAGACAGCAACAGGCTTAAAAATGCAAGCGGTCTGTGTAAGCAAATGCTTGAGGACGATATAAATTTTGCCACCAAAATGGTAATTGACGATAACAAGATTGACCGCAGATTTTTCTTTATGCTGTTCTCGAAGGACGAGGACGAGAAAACTATCCTCAAGCGTACAGAGGATACAATAAACGCTTTCAACAGCGAGGTGGACGGAATGTCCTGCGAACTTGTGAAAGACAAGGATATTATAAAAATGTATAACCTTTTCACAAATCCCGCATACATCGCTTACGAAAGAACAGATGATGTATATCTCTCTATGTCACAGATCATTGCGACAAATTCTTAAAGGAGGAAAAAATGAAAAACAAGAAGTACCAGTTTGAAATTGAAGAAAACAATGTAATCCGTGCCGCAATTGCCCCGATGGGCATTGATTTCAGACCGAATACCCGTTTTTATATGGGTGACTACATCTGCCGTATCTATGCGATAATGCAATATCCGCCTACGCAGGAATACGGCTGGGTGTCAAAGATAAATAACATAGCAGGAACTATCGTAAACTTTACAAGCACACCGATTACAGAAACGAATATCGTAGAGCAGCTATCGAAAATAATCAATGCTTCCCGTGCCGAAGCTGAGAATACCCGTGACGCATTACAGCGACAGAGAAAAACAAAAACAGCGGACGATACAACACGTCTTATGGCTCGAATGGAAGAAAACAATGAAAAGATAGCTAAATTCTGCTGTACTGTGATGGTTATGGGCAACGATGAAATCGACTTTGAGCAGAAATGCAACAGAGTTGAAAGCATAATCAGCGGTGTCGGCTGTAAACTGCGGTGTTTATCCCGTATGCAAAAGGACGCCTGGAAACACATATCCCCGTCCTACGCTCCTGTAGAGCTTATCGGTGATGTCGGTAACCGTCCTATGCCGGTTAATGCTTTCTACGGCGGTTTCCCGTTTCAGAACAGCGGCTTTAACGACGGCGTTGGTTATTATCTTGGTGTGGATAATGATGGCGCGCCGATTATTTTCGACCTTTGGAAGCGTGACGGAGCGAGGACAAACAGCAATATCAGTATAATAGGCGGCTCCGGTAAGGGTAAAACCACACTTATAAAGCACATTATCGTATCAGAACTGATACGGGGAACAAAAGTAATAGTCATAGATCCCGAAACAGAGTACAAGGCTATCTGCGATATGTTCCGTGAAGATGGCATATCACGTTGGATAGACGCTTGCGGTGGCAGAAACGGAATGATAAATCCGTTGCAGGTACGTCCTAAACCACTTTCGGACGAGGAAGAAGAAGAATCCGAGAGCAAGGGTATCAGTGAGCTTGCATTACATCTTAAAACGCTTGAAATCTTCTTTGAACTGTATCTTCCCGAACTTACTCAGATACAGAAAGCCTTACTTACGAAAGGGCTTATCGCTATGTATGAGAAATTCAATATAACCTGGGATACAAGTGTAACATTTATGAAGAATACCGACTTCCCGGTTATGACGGATTTGTATAACACTTTGCTTGAACAGAGAAAAACAGCCGAAAAAGGTGTAACCGATGATATGGACAAGCTGATACTGCTGCTTGAAAATATAACAACAGGTGCGGACAGCTTCCTTTGGAACGGTCACACGACAATGCAGTCAAATGCACAGTTTATCGTGTTCGATACGCAGAATATGAAAATTATGAGCGATGCAATGAAATCAACGCAGTATTTTAATCTTCTGTCATGGTGCTGGCAACAAATGAGTGCAGACAGAAGCGAAAAGGTGATGGTTGTATGCGACGAAGCGTGGCTCCTTATAAATCCCGATGTTCCGCAGGCGATGAGCTACCTTAGAGATACCGAGAAACGAGCAAGAAAGTACAGCGGCGCACTTGCCGTTGCAACGCAGAACGTTGTAGACTTTCTTGATCCTAAAGTCAAGCTGTATGCACAACCGGTACTGGATCTGCCGTCTACAAAGTTTATTTTCGGCTGTGAGGGCGATGACCTTAAAGACGTATCGACACTATACAATTTTACCGAAGCACAAAAAGAGCTTGTTGCCGCAGGCAATCGTGCAGAGTGCCTTATGAAAGCCGGCGGACGGTCACTCAAACTCAAGGTACAGTTACCCGAAAAGCGTCTGAAACAGTTAGGATTGGGAGGTAATTAATATGACTGTATCGACGGCTATTGCAAAAATAATAACTACATTAGCGTCAAACGAAAAAGGAAGAAAGGTAATAGGAGCAGCATTACTTACTCCGATTGTAATAATTCTTTTGGGAATCGGTGTATTTATTGCCTTGCTAACCGGATTGTTCAGTTTGCTTTACGGTGCAGTGCGTGATACAAGCGTCAGCCAATCGTGGAATGATATACGAAAAAATGTGGAATCCGCTCTGAGCGGTGTCAACTCCTCAATCAATACACAGGTCAAGAAAGATACATACAGTTTTATGCCGGACTTTTCGATAAACCTGTCAAAGTCTGTTCTGCAGAAAACTTTTTCAGAGGGTAACAACTCGTTTTTGTTGCTGTACGATACCAAAGAGGTAAATGACAGCGTTGCAAAAGCGAAGAAGTATATAGATAAGCTGAAAAAGGTAAAATCACAGAAAGAGCTTGAACAGCTTAACGAAGAAATTGATTTAAGCGGCTACAAATATTCTGACCTTGCGAAAGATAAGGAATTCCGGGACGATAAATCGTATGATATGAGCAAATACAGTCAGAGTACGGTACAGCTTATAAACACACTCGTCAAGCCCGAAATGCCGACATACGACTATGACGAAGAAACCGTAACAATTGACGGTGTAAAGGCAAAAAAGCAGATACTTACTGTGCATAAGGACAGTAAAACTCAGATAGTGGAGTACACCTGTTACGGCGAAGGTGACATATATCTTCCGAGATTGCTTGCGTTATATCAAGCTGAAACATTCAGCCGATTTGAAGATATGGCAGAAAGTGACGCAAGCGGACTTGATAACGATATAGCAAGTGCTATCGAGAACGTCAGCTCAGACGAAAGCGGCGGTGCAACAGCAGATGGTTTTGACGTTGCCTGTCTGAACGTGTTCCAGGCACAGGAGATAGGACAGATATTCGAGAGAGTGGCTCTTGAGGGTAAATTTTCCGCAAAAGTCAGTACGGAAAAGACCGGTACTACAGAGAAACTGTCAATAACGGTAAAAACACCGTCTGAAGATGACTGGTACGAAATGTTCAATGTGGACGAGAAGTACAGGGATTACACCAAAGAAAACACGCAGATAATCGAGCGTATCTTATCCGACGCACAGATAAATAATTTGTACATATCGGTAGACAGTACAGCTCAACGTGCATTGTTCGTGTACTTTCAAGGCTTTTTCAATCTCCCGGTCGAAGCCGATGATTTAAAGGAAAACACAAACGGTATCCTTACAACGCTGAATGACTTTGAAACAATACACAGCCGTGGATCAAGTGCAATCGGCAAGGCATACGAATCGGGTATAACACTGTATCTGAATGACGAGGATACCGAGGTCAGAGCTGAGATACTTCCCGATGTAGGCGAGTGCATACAGGATGTGTATATCTATGACGTTTATGACGCAGAAAAACGCAAGGTAGTAAAAGATAAGCCAAATTATACATACAACTGCTCGGCGGTACAGCTTGCGTACATAATTGATACGGACGTGTTTGCAGAGGAATACGGCTTTGATTTTCCGACTATCGTAACAACCACAGGTACGGAGATAAAGCACGATGACGGTGTTCTGACGCTGATGATAGAATACAGCTGTCTTGACAGGCTTGAAACTATTTCGGAGCAGGACATAGGATTATCACTGTATGACGTATACGACAAAGACGAGAAGATAGTAATAGGCTATGCTCACTCCGGCAAACACAGCAAGGAAAAGGACGAGGGCTTATCAGCGACAGGCTGGAGCCATACATTCGGAAGTGAGATAATACCACATTTGTGCGTCAAAACTGCGTTTGTAGACGGAGAGGTAACGCCTCCGGAGCTTGATAATCCGCATATCTATGACGGCTTATCGGTGCGTTTTGTCGGAGCAAAAGTAAATCCTTTGCTTTGGTTTAAGGCTTACAGGACGGACGTTAACAAGGACCTGCTTGACAGCATAAGTGCGATACAGGTGAAAAAATAAAAGGAGAATTTGATTATGGGAAATGAAGAAAAGCTGTTTGATACATTCGGTGAATATCTTGACAAATGCGGTGATGTGGAATTTGATTTTTTCTGCGATGACCTGTATTGTGACCATACTGTAGTATGGAACAGCTATAATGATAAGCTGACAGAAAAAGCAAAGGAAAAATGGAACAAACTGCTCGGCTCAAAATATGAAGTTACTTACTCTGATGATAAGTAT
>OHJU01000775.1_pt1 | contig 16558 bp, 8 predicted proteins | sample 1568711 | NCBI WGS metagenome assembly OHJU01 (sample SAMEA3879574, study PRJEB24766) | human gut metagenome | biome: human-associated habitat; feature: feces | place: USA | collected 1985/1987 | reverse complement strand
TGATGCCGCGCCAGTTCCACCATACGGCTGATGAAGCCTTTGAGATAGAATAAAGACGGTTCGGGAGTAGGGATACGCGTAAATCTGCGGTAGGATTCTACGAAAGCGAGCAACCCTTTGCCTGTGGCACTGATTGTTTGCAGACCGTGCCGCATCTCTTCTTTCGATATCCGGGCTTCGGTCAGTTTCAGCAGGGTATCGCTCAGGGAAGTGATGGGGGTTACGGCGTTCATGATTTCATGGGTCAGCACGCGTGTAAGGCGTATCCAGGAGTCTATCTCCTTTTCGTCCAGTTCGTTGTTGATGTCGTTCAGGGCGAGGATGCGCAGGTGCTCTTGGCGTACGGTGATGTCGCTGACGCGGACAGATAGGTTTACGGTTCCGCGTTCGTTGCCGAATGCCGCCTGGAACTTGTCGCCGGAACGGCAGGCGGTGAGCGTATCCGTCAGATGGGCATCCACGCGCGACAGTTGGCGGACGTGCGTAAATACTTCCAGTCCGAGCAGGCGCAGGGCTTCGTTGTTCTTTTGATAGACGGCTCCGTTGTCGTTCAGCACGATGATACCGGTGTTTACACAGTCGAGGATAAGCTCGTAGTACTTCTCCCGTTGGGCGGTTTCACTCTTTACATTATGCAGGATACGGGCTACGCGGTTCAGCGAACGGTTTACGAGGCGGTTGTCTTCGGTTCCGTCCGTTTCGGAGAAGTGGATGGCGGTATCGTTGTTTTCGATGGCATCGAGCATGAAAAGAACTTTACGGGTGTGGCGGCGGTACAACCGCTGCTGCCAGTATACTGCCAAAGGAAGAAGCACGGTGAACAGGACAGCCCAGAGCAGAGGGTCGCCCCAGCCATGCGCACCCGGCGGCTTCAGAAAGAACAGTGTCCACATTATGCCGGCAGCCGTGGCTGTGAGCAGGCTGACGACAGTCCGGAAAACGTAATATTGGCTGATATCCTTAGGTTTTTCAAAGCCCATACTTCTTCATTTTATTGTAAAGCGTCTGCCGGGTAATTCCCAGTTGCGAGGCCACCGCCGAGAGATTGCCGCCGCACTTGTCCAGCGTGTGGCGTATCATTTGCTTTTCCATGTCTTCAAGAGTGGATGCGGCAGGCATTTCCGGGGCTTCGTTCCTGCGTTGCAACTGGAACAATCCGGCAGAGAGGAATGCACCGTCGCAGATGATAACGGCCTTCTCGATGGCATGTTCCAGTTCGCGGATGTTGCCGGACCAGGGGTGCAGCATCAGCTTCTCCCGCGCCGCATTGTCCAGACGCAAGGCCGGCTTCCCGTATTGCTTGCAGAAACGTGTGATGAAACGCTCTGCCAGCGGGATTATATCTTCCTGCCGTTCACGCAGCGCAGGAATTTCAAGGTGGATGGTGTTGATGCGGTAGAGCAGGTCTTCACGGAATTCTCCTTTGTCCGCCATTTCGGACAGGTTGCGGTTGGTGGCGCAGATAAGGCGGATATCTACGGGAACAGGCGTATTGCTGCCCACCCGCACGATGCTGCGGCGCTGGATGGCGGTCAGCAGTTTGGCTTGCAGGTGATAGGGGAGGTTGCCTATTTCATCGAGGAAGATGGTTCCTCCGTTGGCTGCAACAAAGGCTCCTGTTTTGTCTGTCAATGCTCCGGTGAATGAACCTTTTACGTGTCCGAAGAACTCAGATGCGGCAAGTTCTTTCGGGATGGAGCCACAGTCGATGGCGACGAAAGGCTGTCCGGCACGCTTGCTGAGTTGATGGATACGGTGGGCTACATATTCCTTACCCGTTCCACTGGCACCATTGATCAGTACCGACATCGTGGTGGGGGCAACCAGTCTTACATAATTATAGAGTTGTTTGGCTGCATCACTCTCTCCTTCCAGATAGTCGGAAGACGGAGTGCCGCCTGCATTTTTCTGATGGGTACTTTCTCCTTTCCCGAAACTGGGGGCTTGTCTGGGAGAAGCAGCGGGTTGTTTCACAGCCTCACTGATTTTCTTTAGAAGTTCGTCCGGATTTACAGGCTTGGCAACGTAGTCGCTGGCACCTAATTTCATAGCTTGCACCGCCGATTGTATATCGGCATAGCTTGTCATCATGATGAGCGGAATGGACAGACCTTGCTCTCCCAACCACTTCAATAGGTCGATGCCGTCCTTGTCGGGCAGACGCAGGTCGGACAAAATCAAGTCGGCACCCTCTGTCTCCAAATGTTTCTGGGCGCGGGCGATACTGCTGACGGAAGCTACCTGAAAGCCTTTTTTGCCTAACCAGGTCTTCAGCATCATACCGTAAGTAATGTCGTCTTCAACGATGAGTATAGATTTCATTGCCTTATCTTTTGTCTCTTTTAAGACACAAAGGTAAACCGATTTGTCTGAAAATCGTATATTTGCAAACTTAATTTAAATAAAAAGCGTTATGAAGAGGAATTTCATCGTATTATTAACCATACTGATTTGCAGCGTTACAGCCTGCCAATCGGGACAAAAGAAAGATAGAAACATGGATCAGGAAACTAAATTGAAGATCGAAACAACTGCGGGTGACATTATCGTGAAATTGTATAATGAGACGCCGCAACATCGTGATAACTTCATCAAACTGGCGGAAGAGGGTACATACGAAGGTACATTGTTCCACCGTGTCATCAAGGATTTTATGATACAGGCAGGTGACCCTGACTCAAAGAATGCTCCGAAAGGAAAGATGCTGGGTGCAGGTGATGTAGGTTATACGATTCCGGCTGAGTTCGTTTATCCGAAGTATTTTCATAAGAAAGGTGCATTGTCTGCTGCGCGTCAGGGTGACAATGTGAATCCGGAGAAGGAATCGTCGGGTTGCCAGTTCTACATTGTGGCGGGTAAAGTGTATAATGACACTACGTTGCTGGGCATGGAGAACCAGATGAACCAGAATCGTCTGACTACTGTGTTCAATGCTTTGGCACAAAAACACATGAAGGAAATCTATAAGATGCGTAAGGAAAATGACCAGGATGGTCTGATGAACTTGCAGGATACACTGTTTGCACAGGCTGAGGCGGAAGTTGCCAAGCAACCGGAATTCCACTTTACACCGGAGCAGGTGAAGGCTTATACTACGGTAGGTGGTACTCCGCACCTGGATGGTGAATATACTGTGTTCGGCGAAGTGATTGAAGGCATGGATATAGTAGATAAGATACAGCAGGTAAAAACGGACCGTAGCGACCGCCCGGAAGAGGATGTGAAGATTGTTAAGGTCAAGGTGATAAAATGATAGGATGATAAGATGGTAAGATGATAGGATGATGGAGAAAGAAGATATTATAAAAGATAAGAGTATGGATTTTGCTATACGTGTCGTGAATTTATGTAAATATCTTAAAAAGGAAAAGCAGGAATATGAGATATCCAAACAATTAGTTCGTATAGGTACAGCTATAGGTGCTTTACAACGCGAAGCTATGCATGCTGAAAGTCAGGCGGATTTTATTCATAAGTTTGCTATTGCGCAAAAAGAATGTAATATTACTCGTAGTATTAAAACTGCGGAAAGTCATATACCTAGCTAATATCCTATCATCTTACCATCTTATCATCCTATCATTCAAAATAATATGAAGATAAATAAATATAGTCTTAATAACGGTCTGCGACTGGTGCATTACCAGGATCTCAGTACTCAGATGGTAGCACTGAACATCGTTTATGATGTAGGTGCCCGGGACGAACATCCCGAACATACTGGCTTTGCCCATTTGTTCGAACATCTGATGTTTGGCGGTTCTGTGAATATACCCGACTATGATGCTCCTTTGCAGTCGGCAGGTGGCGAAAACAATGCCTGGACGAACAATGACATTACAAACTATTACCTCACTGTTCCCAAGTCGAATGTAGAGATTGGCTTCTGGTTGGAGTCCGACCGTATGATGGAACTGGCATTCAGTGAACAAAGCCTTGAAGTGCAGCGCGGTGTGGTCATGGAGGAGTTCAAACAGCGTTGTCTGAACCAGCCTTACGGAGATGTGGGACATCTTATCCGTCCGTTGGCTTATGAGGTGCATCCGTACCGCTGGCCTACCATCGGAAAGGATTTATCGCATATTGAACAAGCTACACTGGAGGAAGTGAAGTCATTCTTCTACCGCTTTTATGCACCTAATAATGCTGTACTTGCCGTTACCGGAAATATATCGTGGGAAGAAACTGTCCGATTGACAGAAAAGTGGTTTGGCCCGATTCCCCGCAGGGATGTGCCTGTGCGACAATTGCCGCAGGAACCCGTACAGACAAAGGAACGCAGGCAGGTGGTGAAACGGCCTGTCCCCCTGGATGCGCTGTTTATGGCTTATCACATGTGTAGTCGCGAGCATCCTGACTATTATGCTTTTGATATCCTTTCAGATATCCTTAGTAACGGACGTTCCAGTCGCTTGAACCGGCGGTTGGTGCAGGAACAGAAATTGTTCTCCGGCATAGACGCTTATATTTCGGGTACGCGTGATGCGGGATTGCTGCATATCAGTGGAAAGCCATCAGCCGGAGTATCACTGGAACAGGCTGAGGCCGCTGTACGCAAAGAGTTGCAGGAGTTACAGCAAGTGGCGATAGAAGAACAGGAATTGGAGAAAGTAAAGAATAAGTTTGAATCCACCCAGATATTCGGGAATATCAATTACCTGAATGTAGCCACAAATCTGGCATGGTTCGAATTGGCCGGACAGGCAGAGGATATAGACCGTGAGGTAGAACGGTATCGCGCAGTGACGGCAGTGCAGTTGAAGGCAGTTGCACAAGAGACTTTCCGTGAGGAAAACTCGGTGGTATTATATTATGAGAAAGATAAATGAATAGATTAATTGCTATATACAAGGGGCATTATAAAGCCCTCTTTTACTTAGGACTTCCCATCGTTATCGGCCAGATGGGTGTCATTGTTCTCGGATTTGCCGATACTCTGATGGTGGGACACCACAGTACGGCCGAGTTGGCAGCTGCTTCTTTCACCAATAATCTTTTTACACTTTGCATTATTTTCAGTACCGGTTTCTCTTATGGACTGACGCCTGTGGTGGGTGAGTTCTACGGTAACCGTCGTTTCATGGAGGCCGGACAAGCTTTGCGCTCAAGTCTGCTTGCCAATGTTTTGGTAGCGCTGTTGCTGACACTTATTATGACTGTCGTCTATTTCTGTGTGGAATACATGGGGCAACCCGAAGAACTGATTCCGCTGATAAAGCCTTATTTTCTGGTTCTACTTGCATCCTTGGTGTTCGTCATGCTGTTCAATGGCTTTAAGCAGTTTACAGATGGCATTACTCAAACACAGACTGCCATGTGGGTGCTTCTTGGTGGAAATACATTGAATATCATTGGTAACTATATACTGATTTACGGAAAGTTTGGTTTTCCGGAATTGGGGTTGTTGGGCGCGGGTATCAGTACCCTGTTCTCGCGTATTGTTATGGTCATTGTTTTTGCACTGGTTGTTTTCCGTAGTCGCAGATTCTTAAGATATAAGGCGGGGTTCTTCCGCCTGGGATGGTCAAAACAAATGTTCAGGAAATTGAATGGACTTGGGTGGCCTGTCGGTTTGCAGATGGGCATGGAGACGGCTTCATTCAGTCTCAGCACGATTATGGTCGGTTGGTTGGGAACCATTGCTTTGGCATCACATCAGATTATGCTTACTATTTCTCAGTTCACCTTTATGATGTTTTACGGGATGGGGGCGGCGATTGCCGTTCGTGTCAGTAACTTCAAGGGGCAGAACGATATGGTGAATGTCCGCCGTTCGGCATATGCCGGCTTTCACCTGATTATGGCAATGGCAGTGGTGCTTCTGAGTATTGTGTTTCTGTTGCGCAATCAGGTCGGGGGCTGGTTTACGGATAGCGTGGAGGTTTCTGCCATGGTATCTTCTTTGTTCCTTCCATTCTTGGTTTACCAGTTTGGTGACGGATTGCAAATCAGCTTTGCCAATGCCCTGCGTGGTATCGCAGACGTAAAACCGATGATGTTCATTGCATTTATTTCCTATTTTGTTATATCTTTGCCTGTAGGATACTTATGCGGTTTCGTGCTGGGTTGGGGTACGGTCGGCGTATGGATGGCTTTCCCATTCGGACTGACGAGTGCAGGCATTATGCTTTGGCTGCGTTTCCGTTATAAAACGAGATGAAGGAAAGTGATACTATCACCCTATCACTATAAATATATAAATATGAATAATGTCTCCAAGAAGAAGATAGCTGCCGGTTATGTGGTTCTGTTGGCAGTCTTGCTTTATTCCCTGTTCTTCGTGCACCGGGAAATGGAGAATCTTATGAGCTCGGATAATAGTGATATCCTGCGTACGGATAGCCTGATAGGGCTTTTGCGGGAAAAAGATGCTAATACGGTCCGCTTGCTGCGTACGCTGAGCGAAGCCAATGACAGCATGATTTCCGCTCGGGAGGTGGAGCAGATTATAGCTGAGCAGGATACCATTATCACCCAACAGCGTGTGCAACGTCGTGTTACTGCCCGTCGTGATACCGTTGTGACACAACCTAAGAAGAAGGGTTTCTTCCGCCGTCTGGGGGAAGTTTTCGTTCCACCACGCAAAGATTCTGCTATTCAGGTACAAACTACCCTTGAAGTTGCTACGGATACTGTGCTTGATGCTTATAATCCTGTTGATTCACTGCACGCGAAATTGCGTACCGTTGCCCGGCAAAAGAAAGCAACCAATAGTGTGATACAGCGCCGTAAGCGAACTTTGCAACGCCTTGATCATGCGCTGAGTGCCCGTATTGATAGTCTTTTGAAGGGATATGAACAGGAAACTCTGCTGCGTGCCCGTGAAGAGGCCGAGTATCAGAAAGCGGTACGACATCGTTCTGCTACGATTATTTCAGGCATTGCTGCGGGGGCTGTTGCGTTGTCCGTTATCTTTCTTGTTATGATCTGGCGGGATGTTACTCGTAGTAACCGTTATCGGCGTCAGTTGGAAGAAGCTAACCGCTTCGCCGAAGAGTTGCTTGCCTCTCGCGAAAAGCTGATGCTTGCCATTACCCACGATTTCAAAGCTCCCTTAGGTTCTATCATGGGGTATGCCGATTTGCTTTCCCGGCTCACTGTTGATGGGCGGCAACGCTTCTATCTCGACAACATGAAAACCTCCTCGGAGCATCTGCTGAAACTGGTTACCGATTTGCTCGATTTTCATCGCCTCGACTTGCATAAAGCTGAGATAAACCGTGTTACTTTCCATCCTGCACGCCTGCTGGAAGAAATATACGTCAGCTTTGAACCGCTGACTTCTGCCAAAGGATTATCTTTGAAATGTGAGATAGACCCCGAACTGAAAGGAACTTTCATCAGTGACCCTTTACGCTTGCGTCAGATTGTCAATAACTTGCTTTCGAATGCAGTGAAGTTCACTTCGGAAGGTGGCATTACACTGACTGCCAGTTTTGTGCCGAAGGGTGATTCGGTTTTCTCCGGAAATCACTTGAAGCTTTCTGTTATCGATACGGGAAAGGGAATGGAACCCGGTGACCGTGAACGTATCTTCCAGGAATTTACCCGTTTGCCGGGAGCACAGGGAGAGGAGGGATTCGGCTTGGGATTATCTATTGTCCGTATGCTGGTGCAACTACTTGAAGGACGTATCGAAGTGGATAGTGTACTTGGAAAGGGGAGTACGTTTACGTTGCGGGTACCTTTGTATCCGGTGGCTTTGAATGATACTTCCGAGGTGAATGAACAGAATAATGCGAATTCATCCTCTTTACCTGCTCAAACTCCTGCTTTGCATATCCTCTTGATTGATGACGACCGTATCCAACTCACTCTCACTTCTGCTATGCTTGCACAGAGTGGCATCACTTCTGTTTCTTGTCTGCAATTGGATGAATTACTGGAAGCTCTCCGTACCGATACTTTCGATGTATTGCTTACCGATGTGCAAATGCCCGCCATGAATGGTTTCGACTTACTGAACCTGTTACGTGCTTCGAATATTCCGCAAGCTAAGACTATACCCGTGATTGCTGTGACTGCCCGTAGTGATATGCAACGTGAAGAGTTTCTGAAACATGGTTTTGCCGGAAGCTTGCACAAACCATTTATGGTGAATGAACTGTTTGCAGAATTGGATATTGAAAAGAGAGAAACAGGTCTTGTTACTCCACAGAATCATGTAGAAATGGATGCTGTACAGACGGATAGGATTGCAACTGAAGCAGTTCCTGTTTCTGCATTAAATTTCTCTGCTCTCACTGCTTTCTCAGGTGATGATCCTGATGCGGCAAAATCTATTCTGGAAAGTTTTGTCACAGAAACACGTCTGAATGCTGATCGCTTGCGACAGGCATTAGATGCTGAAGATACAGATGGCATAGCTGCCATGGGGCATAAGATGCTTCCTCTGTTTACTTTACTGGGAGCCGATGAACTTGTTGCTTTATTGAAAGAGCTTGAAGACTCACGCGGGCAAGTATTCAGTGAAAAGATAAAAGAGAAATCCTTCTCAGTACTCGCTCTGATTGAAGATGTCGTGGCACAGGTAGAGGAATAAATAGCCTTTTTCTCTTCTGCATCAACCAAATGTCGTTAGAATTTGTTTACTTTGTAACGATTTAAACACTGACTATCGATTGACGTCCTAATGAAAAGAAAATGGTTGAAATGGGTAATGTGGATACTACTTACCCCTATCATATTATTTGTAGTACTGATGGTATTGCTTTATATCCCTCCTGTACAGAGCCTGATACGGAAGCAAGCCACTGCCATTGCATCCGAAGCAACGGGTATGGATATATCTGTTGACCGCATCGACCTCCGCTTTCCGCTGAACTTGCTGGTACGCGGTGTGCAGGTCATTCAGCCTATACAGGCAGATAAACAAATGCCTTCTGCTCTCGGTGACTCCCTTGCCGTGAAACAGGTTTCCGATACTCTACTGACACTGGAAAGCCTGAACGTGCGCGTGCAGGCATGGCCGCTGATACGCGGACAAGTAGAAGTGGACGAGGTTACTGTGAACGGAGTTTTCCTGAACTCTGCCGATTTGATAGAGGGTATCCGCATACGTGGTGTGCTGGGGCGTTTCTTTCTTGAAAGCCATGGTGTAGACCTGAAGAAAGAAGATGCTGTCATCAACCGTGTGGAGCTGAGTGATACTCATATGCTTGTTGTGATGAACGACACTACCACTACCGAACCGGATACCACGACTACCGCCCTTAACTGGAAAGTGGCTTTACACAAGTTAGCATTGAAGAACGTTTCTGTTGATTTGCAAATGCCGCTGGATTCCATGCGTCTTGCTGCCCGTCTGGGTGATGCAGAGGTGGATGATGCGGTTGCTGACCTGGGCGGACAGATGTACGGTCTGAAGAAATTTGAATTGAGCAGTACTACAGTAAACTATGATACGGGTAGCCAATTGCTCAGTGCTATTAATAACTTGATAGATACCGATAGTCTTGCGGCTACCGATAGCACCGGTGTGAAACCTGCCTCGGGCTTCGATGCTTCGCACATCGCTTTGCGGGATATTCGCATTGGGGTGGACTCCGTGCTTTATCATGGACGGAATATCAATGCTGTTATCCGGGAATTCTCCATGAACGAACGTTCCGGGCTGAGCATCACTTCACTGACGGGACGGGTATTTGCTGATTCCACTGTTATTCAGGTGCCTTCTTTAAAATTGCTTACCCCACACAGTGAAATGGATTTCATCGCCCAGACTTATTGGGAATTGGTAGAAATTCCCACTTCCGGACGACTCTCTGCCCGTTTCAATGCCCGCATCGGCAAGCAGGATGTAATGCTCTTTGCAGGTGATTTGCCTGACACATTTAAGGAGGCGTATCCTTTCCGTCCCCTTACTATCCGTGCCGGTACGGAAGGTAACTTCAAGCAGATGCAGATTTCCCGCTTCAATATCGACCTGCCGGGTGCTTTCACCTTGAATGGTGGTGGTGAGATTTGGAACCTCACCGACAGTTTGACGCGCAATGGAAGCATTGACTTTGATATCCGGACACAGAACCTGAATTTCCTTACCGGATTGACTGGTGTCACCCCCGATGGCTCTATAGTTGTGCCGGACAGTATGCACCTTGCTGCGCGACTTGGTTTGGATGGCCCCAATTATGATGCCAGCCTGAAATTGAAAGAGCGTGAAGGGCTGTTGAATCTGCTGGCTCGTTACAATACCTCTACCGAAGCCTATCAGGCAGACCTTCATGTAGATGCCCTGCAAGTGCACCATTTCCTGCCTAAAGATTCTATCTATACCCTTTCGGCCAAGGTTGCCGCCAAAGGAAAAGGATTTGATCCTGCCAACCATCGCACTGTGGCTGCTGTGCAAGCTTCTCTCGGTGAATTACAATACGGACACTGGAATATTTCCGGCATTGACCTGACAGCCGGATTGAAATCCGCTCTTGCCACTGTACACATGACGAGCGACAATGCCCTGCTGAAGATGCAGGCGGATGCAGATATGCGTCTTGACCGTAAATACCTGGATGGTAAGATGGCTATGAATGTGGAGAATGTCGGTCTACATGAGTTAGGTATTTCTCCTAAACCATTGAAGCATCCTTTCGCTTTCACTCTCGGTGCCGAGGCACGCCATGACTCTATCAAGATGAACATGGATGCAGGCGACCTCGACTTTCAGTTCCGTGCCCGCACTACCTTGCAGAAACTGATGGATCAGGGCACTGCCTTTGCCACACTTCTTACCCGGCAGATAGAATTGAAGCAACTCGATCATGCAGAATTACGGAAAGCACTGCCCTCAGCCGGTATGCAACTGAAAGCCGGTAAGCAGAACCCTGTCAGTTATTTCCTGGCAACCAAGGATATTTCTTTTGATGACTTTATATTGCGTTTCGGCACTACGCCCCGACGTGGTATCAACGGACGCACTGCTATACATGGTCTGCGCATGGACTCCTTGCAACTGGATACCATTTTCTTTGCCATCAGCCAGGACACTGCACGCATGAAGTTGCAGGGTGGTGTCATAAATGGTCCGAAGAACCCGCAGTTTGTCTTCCGCAGTACACTGACGGGTGAAATCCGTAATGAAGATGCCGAACTGACCCTGAATTATGTGGATGCGAAGGGAGATACCGGACTTGATCTGGGTATCAATGCCCGTCCTTTGATAGAGGGGCGGGGTAGGGGGAATGGTATTGCCTTCCGCCTGACACCTGCTGAGCCTATCATTGCTTACCAGAAGTTTCACTTTGTAGATAACAGCGATTGGATTTATCTGCACAAGAATATGCGCGTCTACGCTAATGTCGATATGGACAGTGAGGACGGTCTCTGCTTCCGTATGCAGTCCGACCGGTCTGACACCGTTTCCTTACAGAATATCAATCTGGAATTAATTCGTTTCCGCTTGGATAAACTAAGCGGCATTCTGCCTTATATGCCCCGTATCACGGGACTTTTCTCTGCGGAAGCAAACTATATACAGACGGCAACTTCACTGCAAGTCTCCGCTGAGGCCGATGTGGAAAAGCTGACTTACGAACGCCAGCTGGTAGGTAATATCGGACTAGGTGCTACATGGCTTCCGGGTGATAAAGGCACGCACTATCTGAACGCCTATTTCCGGTCGGGAGATCAGGAGGTGCTGACTGCCGATGCCGTATTAACTCAGAAGAACGGACGTGATTCGCTTGAAGTCAACACCACTTTCGAGCATTTCCCGCTTTCCCTTGCCAATGCCTTTATGCCCGATCAGGTCGTTACTTTCACAGGTGACATTGACGGTGGACTTTATATCAATGGAGATATGGAGAAACCAAAGATGAGCGGCGATCTTTCATTAGACAGTGTCTCTGTCTACGCCCGTCAGGCAGGTGCTCGCTACTGGTTCGACAATCGTCCGTTGAAGATAGAGAATAACCAGCTTATATTTAATAAGTTTGCTATATATACCACCAGTCGTAACCCCTTCACGATAGACGGAAACGTGGACTTCCGGAATATGGACCGACCGACAGCAAACCTGACCTTGCGTGCACAGAATTATACTCTGCTCGATGCACCCCGCACACGCGAGAGTATGCTTTACGGTAAAATCTTCGTGGACCTGAACGCTACCGTACGAGGTCCGCTGGATGGACTGACCATGCGCGGAAACATGAATCTGCTGGGTAATACGGATGTAACCTATGTGCTGACCGATTCGCCCTTGACAGTAGAAGACCGTTTGGGTGAACTCGTTACATTCACTTCCTTTACGGATACTACTTCGGTACAGGCAACGGAAGTTCCCACTATGTCGCTTGGCGGTATGGACATGTTGATGTCTGTGCATATTGATGATGCCGTGCGTTTGCGTGCCGACCTCAGCCCCGACCGTAGCAGCCGTGTGGAACTGGAAGGTGGAGGTGACCTGAATCTGCAATATACTCCGCAAGGCGATCTCACATTGTCCGGTCGCTATACGCTGATCGGTGGTATGATGAAATATGCCCTGCCCGTTATTCCTCTGAAAGAGTTCCAGTTTGTCAACGGAAGCTATGTGGACTGGACGGGTAATCCGATGAACCCTTCGCTCAACCTGACTGCTACGGAGCGTGTCCGCGCTTCCGTATCCGATGGTGATGACGGTGGTTCGCGTATGGTGAACTTCGACGTTTCCATCAGCATCAAGAACCGTTTGGAGAACCCTGATTTGAGTTTTAATCTGAGTGCCCCTGAAGATGCCACTGTGCAGGGTGAGCTGGCAGGAATGAGCGCCGATGAACGAAGCAAGCAGGCCATCACCATGCTTGCCACCGGTATGTATCTTTATAACAGCGGAAAAGGTGGTGGTTTAACCATGGGTTCCGCACTGAACAGTGTGCTGCAAAGCCAGATTAATTCACTGACCGGGAACCTGAAGAATGCTTCCCTCAGTGTGGGTATTGAAGACCGTACTGCCGCCGAAACGGGCGATAAACAGACGGACTACAGTTTCCGTTATTCGCAGCGTTTCTTCAATGATCGTGTACAGATCATTATCGGTGGAAAAGTGTCCAGTGGCGCCAATGCAACGAATGACGTAGAATCGTTCATCGATAATATTTCTTTGGAATATCGTCTGGATAATAGTGGTACACGCTATGTCCGCGTATTCCACAACAAGAACTATGAAAGTGTGCTCGACGGTGAGATAACCGAGACAGGTGTCGGCCTTGTGCTTCGCCGGAAAATGGACCGCCTGAGTGAGCTGTTCATATTCAAGAGAAAGAAGAAAGTAGAACCTGTAAGCGAATAGTGTAAAAGAAATAGCAATAGTATGATGCCTCTTGAATCATTCTCAGTTCTCCTCCTCCCGGGAGGAGGAGTACCCGAAGGGGGAGGTGGTAGGCACATACATAAATTCTTAATACATAGAAGAATAAAATGAAGAAACTTGTATATATACTCCTTGCAACCCTGCTTCTGGCAGCCTGCTCCACTACTAAGCACCTGCCTGAAGGCGAAGTGCTCTACACCGGTCAGAAGCCGATGATTGTAGAGAACCGCTCCGATACCAAGGTAGGCGAGACCGCTATGGAAGAAGTGGAAGCCGCCCTTGCCAAAGCCCCCAATAACTCTCTGCTCGGTAGTTCCGAATGCCGCATTCCTTTCCCTTTCGGACTGTGGGTGTACAATGGTTTTGGAAAGTACAAGAAAGGTTTCGGAAAGTGGATATTCAACCGCTTTGCCGCTACTCCCGTGCTCATATCCTCCGTTAATCCGGACATCCGACAGAAAGTAGCGACAAATATCCTGCACGATTATGGGTACTTTAATGGTACAGTAAGCTATCAAACTTTCGTTAATCCCAAGGACAGTCTGAAAGCCAAGTTGCAATACACGGTCGATATGCGCAACCCGTACTTTATTGATACCGTTTATTATAGGGGATTCAACAGTACCACCATGCAGATTATCAACCTCGGTCGCCGTCGCTCCCTGATCAGCCCGGGTGAACAGTTCAATGTTACCGATCTTGATGGTGAGCGTACCCGCATCAGCGGCCTGCTGCGTAATATGGGGTATTACTATTTTCGCCCTGACTATCTGACTTACCAGGCTGATACAACCCTCGTTCCCGGTGGGCACGTCAGCCTGCGCATGATCCCCGTTCCCGGTATGCCGAAGGATGCCGAACGTCCTTTCTTCGTAGGTAAAACCAATTTCTACCTCCAAGGGCCACAAGGACAAATGCCCAATGACAGTCTCTACTACAAGACTTTTTGGATACACTATTACGATAAACTGAAGATACGTCCCAATATGCTTCACCGTTGGCTGAACTACCAAGGTTATCAACGGAAACGGCAGGAACTGGACAAGGGAGGTATGCGCCGTCGTCCGGAAAAGTTGTATAGCCAGTATCGGCAAACACGTATCCAGGAGCGTCTGGCAAGTGTAGGTATTTTCCGTTATCTGGAGATGCAGTACACGCCCCGCGATACGGCGCTCGTTTCCGATACGTTGGACGTGAATATCCGTGCTATGCTGGATAAACCGTATGATGCCGAACTGGACTTCAATGTTACGATGAAAAGTAATAACCAGACCGGCCCCGGTGCCGCCTTCACCGTAACGAAGAACAACGTCTTTGGCGGTGGTGAAACCTGGAATGTGAAAGTAAACGGCTCTTATGAATGGCAGACGGGTAAGAACAGCAGTTCGCTGATGAATAGTTACGAGTTGGGCTTATCTTCTGCACTTACCTTTCCGCGTATCGTCTTTCCCCGGATGGGTACCAAGGAATATGACTTCCCGGCTTCCACTACCTTCCGTGTCTATATAGACCAGATGAACCGTGCCAAGTACTATAAACTGCTTGCGTTCGGTGGAAACGTTACGTATGACTTTCAGCCTGTGCCTACCCGGAAACACAGTATCACGCCCTTCCAATTGACATTTAACGTGTTGCGTAATCCGACTGCGGCTTTTGAGGAAATACAAGCTCAGAATCCGGCCCTTTACATCAGCCTCCGTAATCAGTTTATTCCTAAAATGGAATATACATACACTTATGATAATGCTTCTCTCCGCACAGTCCGTAACCCCATTTGGTGGCAGACTACATTCGGCTCTGCCGGTAACCTGACCTCTTTGGTTTACAAGGCATTCGGACAGTCGTTCAGCAAAGAAGATAAGAAACTGCTGGGAGTTCCTTTCGCACAATTCCTGAAGCTGAATTCGGAGTTCCGCTATCACTACAGGATAGACAAGAACCAGATGATTGCTTCCCGTATTGCAGGAGGATTTATCTGGTCCTATGGAAATGCGACGACTGCACCATATACCGAACAGTTCTACATAGGTGGTGCCAACAGTATCCGTGCCTATTCTGCACGCAGTATCGGCCCCGGTGGCTATCCACCCGATAAAGAGAAAAAGTATTCCTATATCAACCATGTGGGTGATATCCGTATGGAAGCAAACGTGGAATATCGTTTCCGTATTCTCGGCGATCTGCACGGAGCTGTCTTCCTCGATGCAGGTAATGTCTGGTTGATGCGTAAGGATGAAAACCGTCCCAATGGGCAACTGACGTTGAAGAATTTCCCGAAACAAGTTGCTTTGGGCACAGGTGCCGGTCTGCGCTACGACCTGGATTTCCTTGTATTCCGTTTCGACTGGGGTGTGGCACTGCATGATCCGTATGATACAGGAAAAAAGGGATATTATAATATTCCGAAGTTTAAAGATGGTATGGCATGGCATTTTGCTATCGGCTATCCGTTCTAACGGTGAGTTTTGTACGATAGAGCTAAAATATGAATCAATTGTCTACCTCTCTTGACTTTATTTTTTGTAATTTTGCCCCCGTAATCAAAACAAGGATACACTAACCTTTTTAAATAATAACTAAGTATGAAACCAACTTTATTCTTATTGGCAGCCGGAATGGGCAGCCGTTACGGTGGTTTGAAGCAATTGGACGGACTGGGTCCGAATGGCGAAACTATTATGGACTATTCAATTTATGACGCCATTAACGCCGGATTTGGTAAGCTCGTTTTCGTAATCCGTAAGGATTTTGAGAAAGACTTCCGTGATAAAATTATTTCAAAATATGAAGGTCATATCCCGTGTGAACTGGTGTTCCAGTCTATCGACGATCTGCCCGAAGGCTTCACTTGTCCCGAAGGTCGTACGAAACCCTGGGGAACCAACCATGCCGTAATGATGGGTGCTGATGTAATTCAGGAACCGTTTGCTGTTATCAATTGCGACGACTTCTATGGTCGTGACTCTTTCCAGATAATGGGTAAATTCCTCTCTGCACTGCCCGAAGGTTCAAAGAATGTATATTCAATGGTAGGTTTCCGCATTGGCAATACACTGAGCGATAGCGGTACTGTATCTCGCGGTCTTTGCGGTACGGATGCCAACAACCTGCTGACTTCTGTTGTAGAACGCACTAAGATCCAGCGTATGGATGGCGAAGTGAAATACATTGACGATAATGGTGAATGGGCAGCTACTCCCGAAACTACTCCGGTAAGTATGAACTTCTGGGGCTTTACTCCTGATTACTTTGCATACAGCTTCGATTTCT
>OHJU01000762.1_pt1 | contig 16731 bp, 17 predicted proteins | sample 1568711 | NCBI WGS metagenome assembly OHJU01 (sample SAMEA3879574, study PRJEB24766) | human gut metagenome | biome: human-associated habitat; feature: feces | place: USA | collected 1985/1987 | reverse complement strand
CCCAAGGTTCATACAGGCAAGGGCATCTCCCAGCTTCGCCGCCTGCTTGTAGTAATCGAACGCAGCATGGTAATCCTTTGGGACACCGTATCCTTGCGCATACAATGTGCCCAATTGGCAGATGCAATACATATCGTTCTCCAGTGCACCGATTCTATAATACTCTCGCGCCTTTTGATAGTCTTGCTCTACAGCGTCGCCATTCTGATAATAGAGTCCCATGTAAAAAGCTGCACCGTGGTATCCACGCGCATAGAGATTCGAGAAAATGGAAAACGCCTTTTTGCGGTTTTGACGGATCCCTCGACCATGGTGCAGCATATTGGCGTAATTGAACAACCCCTTTTCATCGCCGCTATCGGCTGCTTTCCGATACCAGTAAACAGCATGTTTATCATCCTGTTTTTCCGCAAACTCATAATAGTTTCCGAGGTTTACCATCGCTATGCTATTCCCGCGCTCCGCCGCATTACGGAACAGGGCGAGCGCTTTTTCGGTGTCCTGTGCAACGCCCTTGCCTTTTAGAAACATCCATCCAAGATTATTTGCCGCCTGCCCGCCATCTGGGCACGCCGCAGCAGCGTCATATGCTCGTACAGCCATGAGGGGATCTTGACGAAAGGTCCCTCCGCATTCCAATTCAGAACCGATTCGGGTCAAAAGCTCCGCATCGACATGATTCGGGTCAATTTCCAACATCAGTTTCATCGGTGTTTCTTCCCTCACGCCTTGGACAGTTTTTCCAGTTCTTTTTCAAGACGCTCTTTTTTATCAGCAAGCGATTCATATTCGGTGAATGCCGCAATCACCGTTTGATCGTCCTCAAAAGAGGGGTGCTGAAAAAACTTCTGATGTAAATGGTATTCCTTTTGGCACGCAGCAAACTGAACGGTGATGTGATTGATTTTTTGATCGATCACATGTCCGACTCCGTATTTTCCTGCATAGACTTCAACATTCATGAGAGAAATTACCTGAAACGGTTCCATTTGAACGTCCAACTCATGGATTGCCGCCCTTATAGAGGCGATTTTTTCCGCAGCCTCCTGCTGTCGCTGCTTTTCCTTCTGCTCCTGGCGATACTCTCTTATACAAGCAGCCTTGTCCTTGTAGTCCATGCCCGCATAAAGATCATACGCACGGGCGCAGTACATCAAGTCAAAGGTCAGAAGATGCAGCTTTTTATCAGGATAGTACATAGCCGGATACTCCTGTATTCTTTGCTCGACCTTATCAAGAAGAGAGCGCTGGCCGCGTAGCTCGTCAGCCACAGCATTGCATAGGATGTAGTAGTTTTTCAGGCAAAAGGACTTTCCGCTGCCGATATCCAGTCCAAACTCCATGTGCTTTGCAAATTCTTCCGCCTCGCTGTATCGATAGATATAGTTGTCATCAGGCTTGAGCAGTGTCAGATAGCATAGCGCCGCATGACGGTCCTGCTTGTATTTGAAGGAGGCAGGGAAGGTTTCTCTGCACAGACGATCCATCTCGTCAAGAAAGCGCTCTACATTATCCTGCCGGATGTCAATGTCTCCGCCATCCGGTGCCAACAGCACCTTACGGAACAGGTATTCTACTTCATCAGGGCGCTTTTCCGCAATTTTCACAACGCCGCTCGACGGACAGACATAGGCGTTGTCGATCAGCACGGAGCACTTCTTTCTCGCGTCCGCAAATAGTTCCGGAAACGACCGCTCATTTGCCTTCGGAGCGAGCCAGACATTCTGAAAGTGCTGTACCGCGTTCCACTTGAAAATCTCGTCATGCGCTTGATCGTTGAAGTAGTTGTAGTTTTCTTCATATTTGCGGATCACTTCCCGCAGTTTTTCTATATTCATTGCAAATCCTCCCCCGTTTTCGTTTTTTCACGCCCCCTGCAAGCTCTGATCAAGGTGAACAGGGTGTCGCCAGTCTTTCAACCGCCCAGCGTCCGGCACTCTTGGAGCAGCTCCGGCCCCGCCGCACGGTGGATGCAGCCATCCACGCCGCCTCCGCCCAGCAGAGATTCCTTCGCCGCGTTGACGATGGCGTCCACGCTCATTTTCGTGATGTCATTGCGAACAATGATAAGGGGCATGATACTCACCTCTGCGCAATCATTATTTGAATTCATTATAGCAAAACAAAACCGATTTCACAATGGGTAAATCATTTCAAGCGCTCTTCTCTAAGGGCTTGGGACGATCCCCAAAATGAAACCAGGGCGTTTCAGCGGTCAGCCGGAACGCTCTGTTTTCTCGGTGTGGGTACTCACCGGATTTGCTTGCTGCTCTGCAAGAAAATCCCGGTCAGACCACGCCGTTTTTCGCAAGTGTAGCTACACTTGCTGTGCTTGCTCTTCCTCTCATAATCGCATTGACTCGAACGATTGTTCTTGTTATAATTAGACTGAGAGATTAAAAAAGTCTTGGAACGCAGCTGATTTTCATTGGCAAATGGCGGCGTTGCTGCAATTCTGGAACGAATGGAGTATTGCGGGCATACCGTGAACTTCAAAACGCACCGGCAGTCCTACAAAATCAAGAAGACCATCGAGAATCCACCGGAGCAATGGAAGATATTCCGCAACACCCACGAAGCCATTGTGGATGAGGACACCTTTCAGCGGGTACAGGAGTTGCGCCGCAACAAACGCAGACCGGCAAGAACGGGCAAGAGCAACCTCTTTTCCGGCGTTGCCTACTGTGCCGATTGCGGAGAAAAAATGTACTACTGCACCTCGCGGAACTTTGAAGAACGACAGGATCATTTCGTCTGCTCTACCTCTCGCAAGAAGGGAAAAGACGTGTGCGGAACGCACTTCATCCGTGCGGTTGTTCTGGAAAAGGGCGTGCTGAAATTTCTGCAAATCCTGCTTTGGTATATCTCCGATTGCGAGGATCTGTTCCGGAATAAGTTGGGTGCAAAGCGCAAGGAGGACTTCAAGAAAGAACTCGCCGCAAAGCGCAGACAGCTCACGCAGGCACAGCGCAGGATGGAAGAGCTTGACCGTCTGTTCAAACGGCTCTATGAGGACAATATCTCCGGCAAAATCAATGATAGCCGATTTGAAAAGCTGTCCGCCGACTATGAAAATGAGCAAACAGAGCTGACGGAGAAAATGCAGCTTTTGGAACAGGAGATTGCCCAGCAGGAGGAAGAAGCCGACAGCATTGAGCAGTTCATCCTCCGGGCGAAGAAATATCCCAACTTGCAGGAACTGACGCCCGCTGTGCTGCATGATCTTGTGAACAGGGTCTATGTTTCCGCGCCGGATAAGAGCAGCGGGCAGCGAGTGCAGGATGTGCATATCAGCCTTGCCTGCATTGGTTTCCTGCCGGAGAGCATCATTGCCGAAATGCTCACTCACGCATCAAAAAGCAGAACAGCGTGACTTTCGCCACGCTGTTCTCTCTTAACTTGATAAACCTGTCTTATACGCTGCTGCCCGCAGGCAGCACGCTTTTTTGAACTGTTTTGGCTTACTCCTGGTCCTCGTCGTCCTGGGCGTTGGCCAGGTCGCTGAGATCGAACTCCAGCTTCTCGCCGCAGTTGGGGCAGCGGATCTCGCCGCTCTCCAGGGTATCCTCGTCGAAGACGATCTCCTCCTCGCACACGGGGCAGGTGGTCTCGAAATAGGACTCGTCGTCATCGTCGTAGTCCTCATCCTCATCCTCGTCCACGTCATCATCCAGCTCGTAGAGGGCCTGCTCCACGTCGGACAGATCGTCGCTGACGGCGTCCAGGCCGTCCTCCACGTCGCACAGCTCGTCCTCCAGGTCCACGAACTTCTCAGCCATGTCGTCCAGCACGTCGATGATGGCAGCGATGAGCTTGCCCTCCTTGGTGTCGCTGTCCAGCGCCAGGCCCCCGGCCAGGCCCTTCAGATAAGCTACCTTCTCAGAAATTTCCATGTTCATGCTCCTTTCCTGATATGGGTGGTGGGAAAGCCGCAGTCCTTACTTGGCGCGGCCCAGGTACTCGCCGGTGCGGGTGTCGATGGTGATCTTGTCGCCGATGTTGATGAACAGGGGCACCTTCACCTCGGCGCCGGTCTCCACGGTGGCGGGCTTCAGGGTGTTGGTGGCGGTATTGCCGGCCAGACCGGGCTCAGTCTCGGTGACCTCCAGATCCATGAAGTTGGGGCACTCCAGGCCAAAGACGCTGCCCTTATAGCTCAGCACCTTGCACACGGTGTTCTCGGTGATGAAGCGGAACGCGTCGCCCAGCAGGTCCTTACCCAGGGGCACCATGTCGAAGGTCTCCTGGTCCATGAAGTAATACAGGTCGCCGTCGTTATAGCTGTAAGCCATGTCCTTGCGCTCCACGAAGGCTTCCTCGAACTTTGCGGTGGGGTTGAAGGAAGTTTCGGTGACGGCGCCGGTGACGATGTTCTTCATCTTGGTGCGCACGAAGGCCGCGCCCTTGCCGGGCTTGACGTGCTGGAATTCCACGACCTGCATGATCTTGCCGTCCATTTCAAAGGTCTTACCGTTACGGAAATCGCCGGCGGTAATGGTTGCCATATGTGTATCCTCCCATGTCATGAGAAAATAATCCTCAGCGGGAGTATTTCCTCGTATTCAAAAATTTGCCTATACAGCTCTATTATTTTACACGATAATAGGCGCTATTGCAAGAGCCAGACGGGATTTTTTCCCGGTTTTCCCGAAAAATCAGTCTCCAACAAAGCAAAGTTAAAAAGCCTCGCAGAGTTCACGGCCCGCAGGCCGTGAATCAAGTGCAATCCGTTTTTTGCGGCGGCGTGTACGTCGCAAAAAACACTTTGCGCGGAGAGAGTGTGTTCCGATGGGCTGCGTGCCCATCGGAACGCGCGGTTCGGAGCGAAATCTCTTTTGGTAGAAAAAGGGCGGTGCCCTTTTTCTACCAAGTTATTTTACAGAATCAGCAGGTCCTTCTTGGCCAGGGTGATATCCTGGCAGCCGTCCTCCTGCAGCTCAACCACGTCCTCGATGCGGACGCCGAAGCGGCCGGGCAGATAGATGCCGGGCTCGGCGGACACGGCCGCGCCCAGGGGCAGGGGCTTGTTGTTGGCAGGGGTGGCGTTGGGGGACTCGTGAATTTCCACGCCCACGCTGTGGCCGAAGCTGTGGCCGAAATAGGGGCCGTAACCGGCGTCCTCGATGACCTTCCGGGCGGCGGCGTCCACGTCGTGGCCGGTGGCGCCGGCCTTGGCGGCGGCGATGCCCGCCAGCTGGGCCTGCAGCACGACGTTGTAGACCTTCTCCATCTCCTCGGTGACGTGGCCCACGGCCACGGTGCGGGTCATGTCAGAGCAATAGCCCTGATAGATGCAGCCGAAGTCCATGGTCACGAAGTCGCCGTCCTGGATCTTCCGGTCGGTGGGCACGGCGTGGGGCATACTGCCGTTGGGACCGCTGGCCACGATGGGGTCAAAGGACATATTCTCCGCGCCTCCGGCCAGCATCAGGTACTGCAGCCGGGCGGCGATCTCCTTCTCGGTGACGCCGGGCTTGATCTCCTTGACGATCTGGTCCAGAGCGGCCTCGGCGATGCGCTGGGCGGCGATCATCCGCTGGATCTCCTCCTCGTCCTTGCTCTGGCGCAGGGAGATCAGCAGCTCCGTGGCGGGCACCATCTGGCAGTGCAGCTTCTCGGAATAGTGGCGATAGTCCGCCACGGTCATGTACGCATCCTCGAAGCCCAGCTTCTGCACATGGGTCTTTTCCATGGCGGCGTTGATCAGGTCCACATAGGGGTGGGCGGCGTCGGTCATGGCGATCTCGGCGTCCTGCACCTTGTTGTGGGCGGCCTCGATATAGCGGGAGTCGGTGAAATAGAAGTTCCCCTCCCGGGTCACCAGGGCCACGCCGTCGGTGCCGGTGGAGTGGAAGCCGGAGGCATAGAAGCGGTTGGCCTCGCAGGTCAGCAGCATACCGTCCAGCTCATAGGCAGACAGCTTTTCCGCAATTTTCGCAAAATGGTTCATAATCAAAACTCCTTTCAGATCCGGTGAACGTCACCGGCTAAATGCTTCCAGGGGGCCTGGAGGGCATGCAGCACCTTCTGCCACGGGGTCCTGGCCCCGCCGACCGGCTCCACCATCAGGGCCGTGACGCCGCTGAGGTTGGCCCCCAGCATATCCGTCAGCAGCTTATCTCCCAGCATGGCCGTGTGGGCGGGGTCGGTCCCCGCCTGGTCCATGGCCCGGCGAAAGCCCGCCGTCTGCGGCTTTTTGGCGTGGCCCACATAGGTGATCCCCAGGTCGCGGCAGAACTGCTCCACCCGCCGGGGGCTGCGGTTGTTGGACAGGATCATCACCCGGATCCCCGCCGCCTGTAAGCGGCTGAGCCAATCGCGCACCGCCTGGTCGGGGCGGGACACGCTTTTGGGGGCCAGGGTATAGTCCAGATCGCTGAGCAGCAGCCGGATGCCCCTGCTCTGCAGCAGCTCCGGCGTGATCTGCTGATAGCTTTCGTATACCCCGTCCGGCACCAGAGAAATACGCATACACCAGTTCCCTTTCTCATAGCTTTGGCTATAGTGTAGCATTTTTTTCATGGGAACGCAAGGGGGGATCTCCATGCCGCTGTATCTTGCCGCCACACCGGACCGTCTGACCCGGGCCCGGGCCGTGACGCCGCGCCTGGCCCACGTGGCCTATCGTCTGGGCCCCGGCTCGGAGCTGCTGGCCGCGCCGCTTCCGCCTGCTCTGCGGGGCGGGCTGATGGTGCTGTCGGACTGGGACTGTCCGCCGGTGGAGGAACCGGACCGCCTGGCCCGGCAGATTGCCCGGACCTGCCTGCGGCGGGGCTACGCCGGGGCGGCGGCGGACTTTGACCCGCCTGCCCGGCCGGACCGTCTGGCCCTGCTGGAGGCGCTTTCTCCCCTGCTGGCCTCCTGCGGCCGGACCCTGTATGTTCCGGAGCACTGCCCCATCGCCGGGGCGACGATACTGCTGTGCACCGCCCTGTCCGGCGGAACGCTGAAGGGCCGGCTGACCCAGGCGGTGGACCAATACGGGGCGGAGCACCTGGCCCTGGACCTGCAGCGGCTGGCCATGGACTTCCCCCTCCCCTGCCCCGGAGGTCAGGGCACGCCCCTGACCCTTCCCCAGCTGGAGGCCCTGGCCGCAGGCCGCCCCACCTTCTATTCCGACGCCCTGTGCGCCCGGTATTTCACCCTGACCCGGCAGGGGCAGACCCACTTCGTCCTTTTTGACGACGCCCGGACCCTTCGCCGGAAGCTGGACCTGGCCCGTCAGCTGGGCATCCGGGATGCCCTGGTGATGCTGCCGGAGGTGGAGGACCTTCTGGAGCCGCTGTTCGCCGGGGAAAGATAAAATCCCTCCGTTTTGATACATCGTACCCAAACGGAAGGATTCCCTTTTTATAAGCCGCGCACGGTTATTGCCGCTCCAGCACATGTACGGTCACCGGAAAGCTTTCATTTCCGGGCATTACGCCTGTCACCATCCGGACCGTGGTAAATCCAAATTTGGCATACAGAGCCAGAGCCGGTTCATTCCCGTCCAGAACTTCGATCTCCGCGTCATCCTGCACTCTCTCCAGCGCAAAACGCATCAGCTCTGACCCGACTCCCTGCCGGGCGCAGCTTCGGTCCACATAAAGCCACGCCAGCTCCGTGTCCGAAAATGCTATGAAGCCCACCACCAGTCCCTTATCCTCGGCCACATAGACCTGATATTCAAACAAGCCCTCTCTTTCCGCGGCGATGGACAGCGGCAGAAAGGCCGCCGGCAGGCCGGCATACTCCAGCTCACTTTTCCGGGCCGGATCGTGGACCTGACACAGGCGCTCAAAATCTTTTTCCTCATATTTCCGGATGCTCAGCTGCAATGACATTTTATACCTCCGACTTCGCAGATGCACCGGCATGCCGGGCCGCCTGTCAGAATAACTCCCCCAAAAGGAGCGTTGTCCCCTGAATCGGTAAAAAGCGTGCTGAACACAACGTCCAGCACGCTTTTTGAGACGATTAATAATATCTCTTGTTTCTGTTCTTGCGGGCAGCCTCGGACTTCTTGCGGCGCTTGACGCTGGGGCTTTCGTAGCACTCTCTTCTCCGCACTTCAGCCAGGACGCCTGCCTTGGCGCAGCTTCTCTTAAAACGCTTCAGAGCGCTGTCCAGGGACTCGCCTTCCTTGACGTGGACTTCGGACATCTATTTTCCCTCCCTCCGATGTATCCGGCTCGATCCAGGATACTCTTTAAGAGCCATTGGACATGACTTTAACAATAGCATTATACTGTGTAGACCCTGCCTTGTCAAGCCGTTTTCCAACATTTTTTACGATTCCGATTATTTCGCAGGCTTGACGATGAGGTTCATGAGCTTGTCCTTCACCAGGATGGTCTTTACCACGGTCATGCCCTCGGTGGCCTTTCTGACCTTGTCCAGCTCCATGGCGGCGGCCATGACGGTCTCCTGGCCGCTGCCGGCGGGGACGGTGACGGCGCCCTTGAGCTTGCCGTTGACCTGGATGGCCATGTCCACATGGGTGTCCACGGTCTTGCCCTCGTCATAGGCGGGCCAGGGCATCTGCATGGCCATCTTGCCGGTCTTTCCGGCGTAGCCGGTAAGCTCCCACATTTCCTCCACCATGTGGGGCGCAAACGGGGACAGCAGCAGCATCAGCTGCTCCAGGTCACCCCGGGTCAGACCGTTGGTATAGAACTCGTTGACCATGGCCATCAGGGCGGCGATGGCGGTGTTCATCTTCAGATCGTCGATGTCGGCGGTGACCTTCTTGATGGTCTTGTGGATCAGGGCCTCGTTCTTTTCGGAGATCTCGTCGCTGTCCTGGGCCAGGTCCATCAGGTTCCAGCAGCGGTCCAGGAACCGCTTGGAGCCCTTCACGGCCTCGTTGGACCAGGTGACGGCCTTTTCAAAGTCGCCGATGAACATGATGTGCAGGCGCATGGTGTCCGCACCGTACTGGGCCACAATGTCGTTGGGGTTGACCACGTTGCCCCGGGACTTGGACATCTTCTCGCCGCCCTCGCCCAGGATCATGCCGTGGCTGGTGCGCTTGGCATAGGGCTCCTTGGTGGGCACCACGCCGATGTCATACAGGAACTTGTGCCAGAACCGGGAGTACAGCAGGTGCAGGGTGGTGTGCTCCATGCCGCCGTTGTACCAATCCACGGGGCTCCAGTATTCCAGGGCCTCCTTGCTGGCCAGGGCCTTGTCGTTGTGGGGGTCCATATACCGCAGGAAGTACCAGCTGGAGCCGGCCCACTGGGGCATGGTGTCCGTCTCGCGCTTGGCCGGGCCGCCGCAGCAGGGGCAGGTGGTGTTGACCCAGTCTGTCATCTTGCTCAGGGGGCTCTCGCCGTCATCGGTGGGCTCATAGCTCTCCACCTGGGGCAGCACCAGGGGCAGCTGCTCCTCCGGCAGGGCCACCCAGCCGCACTTGGGGCAGTTCACCAGGGGGATGGGCTCGCCCCAGTACCGCTGGCGGGAGAACACCCAGTCCCGGAGCTTATAGTTGACCTTCTCCTTGCCGAAGCCCTGCTCCACCACATATTTCTTCATGGCAGGGATGGCCTCCTTGACGGTCATGCCATTCAGGAAGCCGGAGTTGACCATGACAGCGCTGTCGTCCTTGGCCACAAAGGCCTCCTTGGTCACATCGCCGCCGGCCACCACCTCGATGATGGGCAGGCCGAACTTCTTGGCGAACTCCCAGTCGCGCTGGTCATGGCCGGGCACGCCCATGACGATGCCGGTGCCGTAGCCCATGAGGACATAGTCGGAGACGAACATGGGCAGGGGCTTGTGGGTCACCGGGTTCATGACCTCGATACCCTCCAGCCGCACGCCGGTTTTTTCCTTGTTCAGCTCGCCGCGCTCAAAGTCGGACTTATGGGCCGCTTCCTCCTGATAGGCCGCCACAGCATCCCAGTTCTTAATGAGGGGCTGCCACTTCTTCAGCAGCGGGTGCTCGGGAGAGATGACCATATACGTGGTGCCGAACAGGGTGTCGGCACGAGTGGTATAGACCGTCACCTGGTCGCCCACATTGGTGTCGAAGGTGATCTCTGCGCCGGTGGAACGGCCGATCCAGTTGCGCTGCTGGATCTTCACGCGCTCAATATAGTCCACATCATCCAGATCGTCGATCAGCCGCTGGGCATACTCGGTGATCTTCAGCATCCACTGGCTCTTCTCCTTGCGGATGACCTCGCTGCCGCAGCGCTCGCACACGCCGTTGACCACTTCCTCGTTAGCCAGCACGCACTTGCAGCTTGTGCACCAGTTGACGGGCATGGTGGACTTGTAGGCCAAGCCGTGCTTGAACATCTGCAGGAATATCCACTGAGTCCACTTGTAGTACTTGGGGTCGGTGGTGTCCACGCAGCGGTCCCAGTCAAAGCCGTATCCCAGCATCTTCAGCTGCTTGGTGAAATTCTCGATGTTGTTCTTCGTGACGACGGCGGGATGGATGTGGTTCTTGATGGCATAGTTCTCCGTGGGCAGACCGAAAGCGTCGAAGCCGATGGGGAACAATACATTATAGCCCTGCATCCGCTTTTTGCGGGTGACGATATCCATAGCCGTAAAGGGGCGGGGATGCCCCACGTGCAGGCCCTGGCCGGAGGGATACGGAAACTCGATCAGCCCATAGAACTTGGGTCGTTTGTCGCCGGTGACGGCAGCATAGGGCTTTGTCTTCTCCCAGTTAGCTTGCCACTTCTTTTCAATGGCCGCAAAATCGTAATTCATGCTCGCTTCTCCTTGTATGTGAATTTTGTTTTCCGCAAATAAAAATCCCTGGCTGCTTTACGCAGCCAGGGACGTTATAGACGTGTTACCACCCTGCTTCCGCCGCAGATCGCTCCGCGGCGCTCCGTGTCTTTCTTACGAAAGACGACGCTGTAACGGCGCGCACCCGTCCCGCCCTGTTCAGGCGGAAAGCTCCGGGACCAGTACAACAGAGCGTCCCCGCCGGCTCGCACCATACGCCGGCTCTCTTCGGGTGGATGATCTCTGTCTTTTTCCCTTCATCGCTTCTGACAATATCGAAGTCTATTTTAGCGCATTTTTGCCGAATGTCAACCCCGTTTTCCGGGAAAACCGCCGAAAACACTTCATTCGTGCTCGTCGATGACGCCGCTCAGGTCCACGCTCTTGCCGTCCTGCCACAGACGCTCCAGGCCGTAGAAGGCCCGGGCCTCTTGATTGAACACATGGATGGCGATGCAGCCGTAGTCCAGCAGGACCCACGTGCCGCCGCGATAGCCCTCCCGGTGCAGGGGCTGCTCACCGGCCTCCTCTGCCAACAGCTTTTCCACATTGTCCACCAGCGCGTTGATCTGGGTATTGCTGGCGCCGGTGGCCAGAACGAAATAGTCCGCCAGCGTGGTCAGCTCGGCGATCTCCATCACGCGGATCTCCTTGCCCTTCTTGTCGGACAGGGCACGGGCAGCCAGCAGCGCCAGTTCTTTCGGTGTTTTCATGATATCCCTCTTTTCATCAGATAGTCCCGCGCATCGCGGGTCATGTAGTGGACGGGGTTACCCATCTCCTCCATCTCATCAATGGTCATGGTCAGACCCATGAGCAGGCCCCGGTCCAGGTCCTCATATACCGTCCTTCGCAGCGCCTCCACCCCGGGAAAGTCCCGGGTGGGCTCGATATAATCCGCCAGATAGATGATCTTCTCCAGCAGCGTCATATCCGGCTTGCCGGTGGTGTGGTACAGAATCGCGCTATACACATCGCCATCCACGGCAAACACATCCCGTGCGATGGCCGCGCCAGTCTTACTGTGCAGCAGCTTCAGCGCCTTCTGCTCCAGCTCGTCCAGCGGAATGCCATAGTGTCTGCACAGCGCCAGCTGCTCGTCCATATCCAGCTTCTTGGTACAGTCGTGCAGCAGCGCGGCGATACGCGCCTTTGTCACGTCCGCGCCGTATCGCTCTGCCAGGCGCACCGCCTCCTGTTCCGTGCCCAGCACATGGGGCATACGCTTGGGCTTGAGATAGCTCAGCGCGATTGGCCGCAGCTCCTCCGGCGTCAGGTGCGTCAGGTCCGTATGGGTACCGTACAGGTGCTCCCGCCGGATATAGCCCCACACCGGCGGCGGCAGCAGGTCCTCTCCCCCGCCCTGTGCCAGCGCGGCGCGGACCTCGGTGGAGGAAAGCTCCACCACCTGCGGATTGGGCACCACGGTCACCTGCGCGCCGAACTCCCGTTCCAGGCGCGCGCTCTGCGCGGCAAAGGCGGCGGACTCATCCTCCGTCTCCCGGCTGAAGGGCGCGATATGGGCCATGGCCATGATCGCCTCCGGCCTGCGCCAGTTGTGCAGGCTCAGAAACATATCCGAACCCATCAGCAGATACAGCGTGTCATCCGGATACTGCTCCCGCAGCTCCGCCAGCGTGTCCGCGGTATAGCTGACGCCGCTGCGGCGCAGCTCCATGTCACTGACCTCCGCCCGCTTCCCCAGCGCCGCTGTGGCCAGCACCGCCATGTCGTACCGCTGCCGCGGCGCGGCGCCGCCCTCCGGCAGCGCCTTGTGGGGCGGCTGCGCGTCCGGGACCAGCACCAGCTTGTCCAGCCCCAGGACCTCCATGGCGGCCCTGGCCGCCGTCACATGGCCGATATGGGGCGGATCAAAGGTGCCGCCGTAAATACCGATGTTCATACGCTTCTCTTCGCCTTGACCAGTTCGATCTTCCGCTTGCTCTTGTCGTGCTGCATCCGGTAGAGCACGAACTTGCTGCCGATGACCTGCACCACCTCGCAGCGGGCGGCCACCGCCAGTTCCTCCGCCGCCTCCCGGGCGGTGTACATGGAGTTTTCCAGCACCCGGCCCTTGATGAGCTCCCGGGCCTCCAGCGCGTCGTTGACCTGCTTGATCAGATTGTCGCCGATGCCGTCCTTGCCCACGTGGACGATGGTGTCCAGATTGGTGGCCAGGGACCGCAGCTGCGCGCGTTGCTTGCTTGTCAGTTCCATATCATTGCTTCTCCAAATACGTTTTCAGTTCCGCGGCAAAGGCCCGCAGGGCACTGCCCCGGTGGGAAATGGCGTTCTTCTCCTCCGCCGTCAGCTGGGCGAAGGTCTTTCGCAGGGACGGCACGAAGAACACGGGGTCGTACCCAAACCCGCCGCCGCCCATAGGGGCAAAAGCAATGGTCCCGGCGCAGTCCCCCTCCGCCGTCAGCGTGTCCCCGTTGGGGAAGGCGCAGACGATGGACGTGTGGAAATGCGCCGCCCGGTTCGTGGCGCCGCGCATATTGCTCAGCAGCAGCCGGCAGCGCTCCTGGTCGCTGTTCAGCCCGCCGTACCGGGCGGAATACACCCCCGGCGCGCCCTGAAGCCAGTCCACGCACAGTCCCGAGTCATCCGCGATAGCCGGCAGGCCGCTGGCCGCCATGATGGCGTTGGCCTTCAGCGCTGCGTTCTCCGCGAAGGTGGTCCCCGTCTCCTCCACGTCGACGTCCACGCCCACGTCGGAGGGCATGACCACCTCCACGCCCAGCTCGCCCAGAATGGCCTGCATCTCGGCCAGCTTTCCCTTGTTGTGGGATGCCAGTACAAATCTCATAGTATCTCTCCCAGTATCTCCTTCTGCTTCGCCAGCAGCTCGCCGCACCCCTTGGCGCACAGCGCCACCAGTGCCTGCTGCTCGGCCACAGTAAAGGGCCGCCCCTCGCCGGTGCCCTGTATCTCGATCAGCTGTCCCTGCTCCGTCATCATGCAGTTCAGGTCCACCTGCGCCCGGCTGTCCTCGCTGTACTGCAGGTCCAGCAGGGGCACATCCTCCACGATGCCCGCCGACACACCGGTGACATAGTGCAGCAGCGGCAGCCTCTCGATCACGCCGTCGGTCACCAGCTTTTTACAGGCCAGCGCCAGCGCCGCGAACCCGCCGGTCACGGATGCCGTCCGCGTTCCGCCGTCGCCCTGCAATACGTCGCAGTCCACGGTGATGGTCCGGGGCCCCAGGGCTGCCATATCCACCGCCGCACGCAGGCTGCGGCCGATGAGCCGCTGTATCTCTGCGCTGCGGCCGGACAGCTTCAGCTTGTCCACGTCCCGGCGGGACCGCTCCCGGTTGGCCCGGGGCAGCATGGAATACTCCGCCGTCACCCAGCCGCAGCCCTCCGCCACATGGGGCGGTGTCTTCTCCTCCACCGAGGCGTTGCACAGCACCACCGTCTCGCCGCAGCGGATCAGCACGCTGCCCTCGGCGAATTTCGTAAAGCCGGGTGTCATCTCCACCGGGCGCAGCTGGTCAAATGCCCGTCCGTCTGCTCTCGTCATGCTGCGCCCTCCTTATATCATGTCCCGCACGAAGGCAGTCGGGTCAAAGGGCTTCAGGTCGTCGATGCCCTCGCCCACACCCACGAACTTTACCGGCACACCCAGATCCTGGGCGATGGCGATGACGATGCCGCCCTTGGCGGTACCATCCAGCTTCGTCAGGATAATACCCGTCAACCCCGCCGTCTCCTTGAAGGTCCGCGCCTGGATCAATCCGTTCTGCCCGGTGGTGGCGTCCAGCACCAGCAGCGTCTCGCAGTTGGAATTTGGGCATTCCCGGTCGATGATCTTCCGCAGCTTGGCCAGCTCGTTCATCAGGTTCTGTTTGTTGTGCAGCCGTCCGGCGGTGTCGCACAGCACCACGTCCACGCTCCGTGCCTTGGCCGCCTGCAAAGCATCAAACAGTACCGCGCCGGGATCCGCGCCCTCATGCTGCCGCACGATATCCACGCCGGCACGGCCCGCCCAGATCTCCAGCTGGTCGGCGGCCGCCGCACGGAACGTATCGCCGGCGCACAGCAGGACCTTCTTGCCCTGGTCCTTCAGCTGCTTGGCCAGCTTGCCGATAGACGTGGTCTTGCCCACGCCGTTGACGCCGATGACCAGCACCACGGCGGGCTTGCCCTCCAGCACCAACGCGCTGTCACCCACCTCCAGCTTGCTCTTCAGGATGTCCCGCAGGGCGTCCTTTACCTCGTCCATCCGGCCGATAAAGCGTTCCTTCACCCGCTTCCGCAGCTGGGCCACGGTATCAGCGGCGGTATCAGCGCCTACATCGGCCAGGATCAGCGCTTCCTCCAGTCCGTCGTAGAACTCGTCGTTCAGGTCGTCGAAGGTGGGGACAGCGGTGAACGCCTCCTTCAGTATTTGAAATAAGCCCATTGCCATAACAAGCCCTCCTTATTTGATATGCAGCTCCTTGGCCATATCGTTGAGATTGATGGTCAGTATCCGGCTGACGCCCTTTTCCTGCATGGTCACGCCATACAGCACGTCCGCCTCCTCCATGGTGCCCCGCCGGTGAGTGATGACGATAAACTGCGTCTTTCCGGCGATCCGCCGCATATACCGGGCGTAGCGCACCACATTGGCCTCGTCCAGCGCCGCCTCGATCTCGTCCATCACGCAGAACGGCGTGGGATGTACTTTCAGAATGGCGAAGTACAGCGCGATGGCCACAAAGGCCTTCTCACCGCCGGACAGCAGTGTGATGGTCTTCAGCTGCTTGCCGGGGGGCTGTACCTTGATCTCGATGCCGCAGTTGAGGATATCGCTCTCGTCCTCCAGCTCCAGCCGCGCCTTGCCGCCGCCAAACAGCTCCAGAAACGTCTCCTGGAAGCTCTCGTTCAGCAGCTGGAACTGCTCGGCAAAAATGCTGGTCATCTGCTGGGTGATCTGGTCGATAATGCCCAGAAGCTCCTCCTTGGCCTGCTCCACATCGCTGCGCTGTTCGGACAGGTAGGTGTACCGGGTGTTCACCCGGTCGAATTCCTCGATGGCGCCGATGTTGGGCGTACCCAGCGCCTTGATCTCCCGGTTCAGTTCGGCAATACGCCGCGTGGCCTTGGGCACGCTCTCCAGCTCGATACGCTGCTCCATGGCGTCGCTGTGGCTCAGCTCGTAGCGCTCCCACAGCTTCTCCAGGATCTGGCTCTCCTCCATGCCGCTGTTTTCCAGCTTCTGCTGTAGTTTGTTGTACGCCTGCATGGTCTGCAAAAGCGTATCGTTGCAGGCGCGGCTGTCGCGGCCGTTCTGGTCACGCTGCTGCTCCAGCGCCAGTTTGGCCTGGGCCAGATCCTCCAGCCGCTGCCGCAGCTGTATCACACGGGCGTTCTTCTCCTCCAGCGCCGCCTGATGGCCCGCCATATCGGCCAGCGCCTTCTCGTTGGCCTGCCGGTACTCCTGCACCCGCCGGTCGCGCTCAGCGCGGTCGGATGCCATATCCGCCTGCAAGCCCCGCAGGTCCTCCACGCTCCGCAGAACGCTGTCCTTCTCCGCGCTCAGCGCCGCCTGATCGGCCTTCTTGTCACTGACGGCCTGGGCCAGTTGGTTGGTCTGCTCCGTCAGATCGGTCTGGCCGGCCAGCTTGTCCCGCATCTCCTGCCGCAGCGCGGCCGCGCGGTCCTCTGCCGCAGTGATGTCCGCCTGTATCCCGGCCATGCGCCCGCGGCCGTCCGTCTCCCGGCGGTCCAGGCCGGACAACTCCTGCTCCATAGTCTCGCAGCTCAGGCGCAGGCTTTCCAACAGAAGGTCATAGTGGTCCTGCCGGCCCTGTAGGGTCAGCACCTCGTCCGCCGCCTTGCGCTGCTGGTCCTTGGCCACCTGCAATTCATACTCAGCCTTCTGCAGCTCCCTCTGGGCCGCCTCGGCCTGCTGCGCGGCCTCGTTCAGCTTACCGTGCAGGGCGCCCTGTGCCGCCTTCAGCCGTTCCAGCTCATTGGCCCGGGACAGCACGCCGGAGGATCGGCTGGC